>JAEEGL014910402.1_pt1 | contig 14365 bp, 11 predicted proteins | sample 9134231 | NCBI WGS metagenome assembly JAEEGL01 (sample SAMN16246548, study PRJNA631951) | gut metagenome | biome: gut microbiome; feature: rumen; material: fiber-attached | host: Bos | place: Iran: Karaj | collected 2018-10
GAGCTTGGCGAGTTCTATTTTCTGACGGAAAGACAACGACTCACCGGACAGGCCGACAGCCTGCTTCATGGTAACGTCGCTGACACTGATCATGCGTTCCATAACACTACTTGCTCTAACCGAATAATACTAACCGGAAAGCCCCAATGTCCATGCATAAAAGGGCAATCCCTACAAATTTAGTTTTTTACCGGCGAATTTCCTATTTTTGCAAATGATTTTTAAAAATTTTTATCATGTGGCAGAGAATCCAAACCCTATACCTGGCGCTGGCCACCGGCCTGATCGTCGCAATGATGTTCAGCCTCAAGGCGGTAGTACCCGGCGCTGACGGCACTTTCCTCCAGGAGGTCAAGTACACCGCATATACCCCCTATATCATCCTTATCATCGTCATAGCATTGCTGGATTTCCTGGCACTCACCACTTTCCGCTTCCGTGAGTTCCAGATGCGCACTGCCGTGCTCGCCGCCATCATCACGCTCGCCCTTCAGGCCTGGATCGCCGTGGATTACTTCACGGCAAACAGTTCGCTGGTATTCAGGATCACGGCCGTATTCCCTCTCGCAGCCATTGTCTGCGACCTCCTGGCTGCGCGCGGAATAGCGTCGGACATCATGGTGGCCGAAAGTTTCAACCACCTCCGTATAAGGAAAAAGAACAGGAAATAGACCTCCAATGGGGATTATTCCCCGCGATAGGAAGAGTTGAAACGTGCGAGGACATTCTCCTCGTACGTTTTTGTTACCGGCAAGGGTGGAATGGAGTCATTGTCAAGCTCGAGGACATAGTTGTCCCTGCCCTTGCGGAGCACGCGTACATGGTCCATGTTCACTACGTACTTGCGGTTGCACCGCATAAGTTCGCTGTCGGCGAAACTCTCCTCGATGGTCTTGAGACGGCACCGCAACATATACTGCTTCATCTCTCCCAGGCTGTCGGTGTACCAGACCTTGACGTAGTTGTCGTCGGACTCGATATAGTAAAGGTTGGAGGACGTCACCGAGAAGCGGAGCGCACCGCCGCTGTCGAACAGGGTGATCTTCCTCTCCTCCTGGGGAGTATAGACCTCGTCCGTAACCACCGTGCTGTCGTTCAGCACACGTATGGTGTTGTTCTTGTCTATGATGGCGAAGTACATCCCGCATATCAAATAGGGGAAGCCCATGGCCATAAGGCTGTAGATGAATGCGTTGTAGAAAAGCGCCTGCCACGGCTCCCCTCTGTTGTCGATGACGCCCATGGCGTCTCCCTTGATGGTGATGACGGCATAGAGGGCGCATACCAGCAGGATTTCGAACAGGTTCCAGAGGATATACTTGAAGAAGGTGGGCTTCTGGGAGAGGTTCCTGTATGTCACGAAAAGGATACGCTTGCTGATTATGACGATGAACAGCGAAAGCAGGTAGAAAAGCACCGTGAAGGAGAATGCTTTGCTCGCGCTCAGTTCAAACCACGCATTGTGCGAGAACGGAATGCTGAACATAAGGAAGAACAGCGAGAAAAAGGCGGTGAACGTCACCGTCGCCGTCAGTTGATATCCACCGAGCAGGTAGCCCGGTATCCTGTCGTTCAGCGAAATCATATCTGCAAAGATAATCAAAATTATTTCTATATTTGCATCTTTGAAAGAGCACAGCATTCTATGGAAAAACGTGTAGTCATTACCGGACTCGGCATCATATCTCCTGTCGGAAACGATGTGAAGACGTTCTGGGACAGCCTCAGGAACGGAGTCTGCGGGATTGAAAGCATAACCGACTTTCCCACCGACGGACTCCCCGTAAAGATCGGAGGCCGCATCAAGGGCTTCGACCCGGACCTTTACGGAATCGACAAGCCGTTCATGCGCAAGCAGGATTGGTTCACCATCTATGGCGTAGCCGCGGCCCATCAGGCAATGGAGGACTCCGGGCTGTTGTCTTCCGGAGAGGGGATGAACATCGACCCCTTCCGCCTTGGAGTCTATGTAGGCTCCGGCATCGGAGGATTCAACGTTCAGATCCGCGAAATCGGCAAATTCATCGAGGATCCCACCGGCCAGTGGATCTCCCCCCTGTTCGTCCCCACGATGATTTCCAACATAGCCGCCGGCAATATCGCCATAAGGCACAATGCAACGGGGCCCTGCATCAATGTCGCAACGGCCTGTGCTACTGCCACCAACTCCCTCGGAGAGGCGTTCAGGGCTGTCAGGCACGGCTATGCCGACGCCATAATCGCCGGAGGCACGGACCAGTGCACCATCCCCATCGGCCTTGCCGCCTTCGCCAACGCCAAGGCCCTCACGCGTGCTGAAGACCCCAAATACGCCTCGCTCCCCTTCAATGCCGAAAGGGAAGGTTTCGTAATGGCGGACGGTTCCGGAGTGCTCATCCTCGAAGAATACGAACATGCAAAGGCCCGCGGCGCCAAGATTTACGCAGAGATGGTCGGATACGGCTGCACCTGCGATGCGTATCACATGACCGCGCCCAGGCCCGATGCCACCACTCAGGCGGAAAGCATTTCGATAGCCATCAAGGAAGCCGGATTCGACGCAGCCAAGGACTGCGTTTACATCAACGCACACGGAACCGGCACCAAGCTCAACGACCTTGCCGAGACCCAGGCCTGCAAGATCGCGTTCGGAGATTTCGCGTACAAGTGCCACATCAGCTCGACGAAGTCGATGCACGGACACATGTTCGGAGCCACCGGCGCCGCCGAGGCCATCGCCACCATCCTTGCACTGCGCGACGGCATCGTCCCTCCGACCATCAATCTCGACAGTCCCGATCCGGAGTGCGACCTCGACTACACTCCGAACAAGGCGGTCAAGGCCGACCTCACCCTCGGCATCTCCAACTCCTTCGGCTTCGGCGGTCACAACGCCTGCATTGCATTCAGGAAACCGGAATAGTACACGGGGATTCCTTCTGGGAACGTTTTTTATTTGGTTATACGGTTATTTCTGCGTATCTTTCGGGAAATAACCTATACTATGACTGACTTTATCCCTGCCCCATATCTATCCCATGGAGTTTAATCATCCCTTTATACATTCATCTATGAAAAAATTCAAGAACTTATTCCTGCTTGCCTTCATGGCATTGCTCGTGGCCGTTCCGGCTACCGCCAAGCACAAGAACTTCAAGGTTTCAGTCTATGTCCGCGCCTTCGAGGTGGACAAGATGAAAGACACCGAGTGGCTCGAGTCCACCTGGAAGATCATCTCAAGCCAGCTCGACGTTGACAAGATCTACCTCGAGACCCATCGTGACCTCCTCATCGTCGACGACGCCACCCTCGAGAAGGCCAAGAAATTCTTCGAGAAACAGGGCATCGAGGTTGCAGGCGGCATCACCTACACCATCAGCGAACCCAACGATTTCGAGACCTTCAGTTATTCCGATCCCGAGGACCGCGCCATGGTCAAGAAGATAGCCGAGCACACCGCGAAGCATTTCGACGAGTTCCTCCTCGACGACTTCTTCTTCACCAGCAGCAAGAAAGACGTCGAGATCGACGCCAAGGGTAACAGGAGCTGGACCGAGTATCGCCTCCAGATCATGAACGACGCAGGCCGCAACCTCGTCGTCGGACCCGCCAAGGCAGTCAACCCCAAGGTCAAGGTCATCATCAAGTACCCGAACTGGTACGACGACTTCCAAGGCCTCGGATTCAACCTCGAGGACGGTCCGCAGATCTTCGACGGTGTCTGGACAGGCACCGAGACCCGCGACCCCGCCGGTAACCAGCACCTGCAGAACTACCTCAGCTACAACATCATGAGGTACTTTGAGAACATCTCCGGCGGCCGCAACGGTGGCGGCTGGGTCGATTCCGGCGGCATCGGCATGAGCATGGACCGCTATGCAGAGCAGCTCTTCCTCACGGCCATCGCAAAGGGCCGCGACGTCATGCTCTTCGCATACAACCAGCTCCTCAGCGTCGGCCTCAACCCCAACTACCGCGGCCCTTGGCAGGGTCTCGGCACCAGCTGGAACTATGACGAGATGAACGCTCCCTTCCAGAAAGGAAAGGAGACCGTGACCCCCACCACCATGGCCCGCATCGCCGACGTCGTCCTGCGTGACGCAGATGAACTGTGCGGCAAGCTCGGCAACCCTGTCGGCATCCAGTCCTACAAGGTTTACCACGCCACCGGCGAGGAGTTCCTCCAGAACTATCTCGGTATGATAGGCCTTCCCATGGACATGTATCCGACGTTCCCTCAGGGCCGCAAGACCGTCCTGCTGACCCAGCAGGCTGCCAAGGACCCCGACCTGACCGCCAAGATCGACAAACAGCTGAGGAGCGGCGGTGACGTATTCATCACCACCGGACTCCTGAAGGCCGTTCCTGAGAAGATCGCCCCTATCTGCGAGCTTGACTGCGATGACCTCAAGGCCATCGTCAACGACTTCGGCCGCTACGGACAGAGTGACAAGGACATCATCATCCCTCAGGTCCGTTACCGCACCAACGACAGCTGGGAGGTAGTCAGCGCCGGCCGCCCGCTGAGCGGAGGTGTTTCCGGATTCCCTATCCTGCACCGCTGCATCTATTCCAAGGGCACGATGTACGTCCTCACCATCCCTGACGATTTCGGCGACCTCTACAGGTATCCTACCGGAGCGCTCAACGAGATCCGCAGAAGGATGAGCGGCGACATGGACCTCTATCTCGAGGGTCCCGCCAAGGTGAGCATCTTCCTCTATGACAACAACACCGTCATCGTGGAGAACTTCAACGACGAGCCCGTCAACGTCAACCTCGTAGGCAAGAGCGGCATGAAGAAGCTCACTGACCTCAAGACCGGAGACGTCATCAACATGGCAGAGTCCACCCAGGCCGTAGGCCGCCGCGGAGCTTCCGCCCCCAGAGTGTCGGCCTCCATGGCTCTCCTGCCCCACTCCTACAGAGCATTCAAGTACGAATAGGACTTGGTGAGCAGTTAAAAAAAGAAGCGGAAGTTCGACTTCCGCTTCTTTTTTTAATCTCCCGCTTCCTTGAGCCTTTCGGCGTTCTCTGCGACCTGGAGGGCATCTATGCATTCCTGTATGTCTCCGTCCATGAAGACGGGCAGGTTGTACATGCTCCAGTTGATGCGGTGGTCGGTGACGCGGCCCTGAGGGTAGTTGTATGTGCGGATCTTCGCGGAACGGTCGCCGGTGGAGACCATGGTCTTGCGCTTGGCGGCGATGCCGTCAAGATATTTCTGGTGCTCCATGTTGTACAGGCGCGTGCGGAGTTCCTCCATGGCACGGTCGAGGTTCTTGAGCTGCGAACGCTCCTCCTGGCACTGGACCACGATGCCCGAAGGTATGTGGGTCAGGCGGACGGCGGAATAGGTAGTATTGACGCCCTGGCCGCCGGGGCCGGACGAGCAGAAGAGGTCTTTGCGGATGTCGTTGGGGTCGAGTTCGATGTCGAACTCCCCTGCCTCGGGGAACACTGCCACGGATGCCGCGGAAGTCTGGATGCGTCCCTGGGTCTCGGTCTGAGGCACGCGCTGTACGCGGTGCACGCCGGACTCATATTTCATTATGCCATATACGCCGTCGTTGCCGGAGAGTTTGAATACGATCTGCTTGAAGCCGCCGGCGGTGCCGGGGGCCTGATCGGTGACTTCGAGTTTCCAGCCTTTCGTCTCGGCGAACTTGGAATACATGCGGAAGAGGTCGCCGGCGAAGATGGCGGCCTCGTCGCCGCCGGTGCCGCCGCGGATCTCGACCATGGCGTTCTTGGAGTCGTCGGGATCGGCAGGGATGAGCAGGAGCTTGATGTTCTGCTCCATGTCCGGAAGTTTCGGCTCTATGTCATTGATCTCGTCGCGGGCCATCTCGCGGAGGTCCTCGTCCTTCTCGTTAATGAGGATATCCTTGGCGGAGGCGAGTTCCTCAAGCATCATCTTGTACTCGAGGCCTGCCTTGATGATGGGTTCCAACTGCTTGTAGTCCTTGTTCAACTGGACATAACGCTTCATGTCCGACATCACGTCCGGACTGGCGAGCTGGTCCTGCAAGGACTGGTATTTATCCTGCAGCGAGAGGACTTTCTCAAGCAAAGTATTGTCTGCCATAATATGGTAGGTATTTGTTAATCAATTTGTTTTAAATAACAGCGGCGGCGCATGAACGGCTCGTTGTCATAGCTGCTCCAGATGTTGACCGCGCTGTTGGTCTCGATCTGGGGATTGGTGATGGCGTGTACCATCCCTATCTTCCTGGCCTTGGCGGACATATCCTTGTAATAGACCGCCGAAACGCCTTTGTTCTGCCACTCGGGCACGGCGCCGTTGACCATCAGGTCGCAGGTCTCGAAATCGTTCATGGCACGCAGCAGGTGTATCCATCCGAAGGGAAACAAGTGCCCCTTCGCCTTTTGGAGGGCCTTGGAGATGGACGGGAAAGAAATGCCGAAAGCCACGACCTTGTCGTCCTCGTCCAGCAGCAGGGTGCTGGTCCTGTCCGAGACGAACCTCAGAGAGGCCTTGGCCTCCTCCTCTATCTCCTCATCCGTGAAAGGGATGAAATTGTATACCGACGAAGCGAAGCTCTCGTTGTACACCTTGAAGAAGTAGCGTACCTTTTCCGGGTCCTTCTTCAGTCTGTTCATGCTGCCGGTGTGGAGATTGTAGCGCTGCATCACGATTTTTGCGACACGCTCAGTCTTCTCCGGGATGTCATGGCTGGCGGCAACGTCGTACTGCACCCAGTCGCACTCCTTGGCATACCCCAACTCAGTCACAAGGTCGTTGTAGTACGGGAAGTTGTAGATGCAGTTGAAAGGCGGGATATTGTCGAAGCCTTCCACGAGCATCCCCTGCTTGCCAAGGGTGTTGTAATAGAGCGGACCGTGTATCTCGGTCATGCCTTCTGACTTCGCCCAGGCCTCGGCAGTGCCGAGGAGCAGGCGGGCCACCTCAATGTCGTTTATCGTGTCGAACCAGCCGAAGCGTGCGCGTTTCTTGGAGTACAGCTCGTTGTAGCGCGGGTTAATCATGCCGCAGATACGGCCTACCACCTCCTTGCCATCCAAGACCATCCACATACGGCGCTTGCAATACTTCAGTGTCGAAACCTTGGTCAGGGAGTTGATCTGATCCGAATGAAGCGCAGGCACATACTGCGGGCAGTCCTTGTACAGCCTGTCCGGGAACTTGATGAAACGCATCAGGTCCCTGCGGGATACGACTTCGACTATCTTATAATCGGGCATTCCTGTTAAGGTGTTGACATTAAAGTCTGCAAAGATAATAAAAATCCGCTAGATTCCCACAATCGAGCGAATGGCGACCTGGGCGCAGACTGCCCCGAAAACGGACGGGAGATAAGATACGGTGCCGACCTGGGACTTCTTGTTGCGGCTTTCCTCCAGCACGACGGAACTGCGCCGGGGCTCTTCCACGGAGAAGACAGCCTGGAAACCGGTATAGATGCCGTATTTGTGAAGGCGCTTGCGGAGCATGTGCGCCAGCGGACACATGCGCGTCTGCGCGATGTCCGCGACGCGCACGGCGGTGGCATCCAGTTTGGCACCCGCACCCATTGACGACACCATCGGCACTCCCCTCTTCAGGCAGTACTGTATAAGGCAGATCTTTGGAGAGAGTGTATCGATGGCATCAACAAGGAAATCTATCCTGTGGCCGTCAAGCAAAGATGCGACGTTCTCTTCAGTGATATACTCCGGAATGGTTACCAGATCAAGTTCAGGATTGATGTCCAGAAGACGGTCACGGAGGACGTCACACTTTGGACGGCCGACAGTGGAACTGAGAGCCAGGATCTGGCGGTTGCGGTTGGTCTCGGAGACTTCGTCGGAGTCAAGGGCGACCAGGTGGCCGACACCGGCGCGGGCCAGCGCCTCGGCGGCGAACCCGCCGACGCCCCCGACGCCGATCACGGCGACCCGAGCGTCGCGCAGCCGCCGGACGCCCTCCGCGCCCAGCAGCATCTCCGTCCTTTCCTGCCAGTTATCCATCATTCGTCAAAGATAGCGTTTTATTGTGTATTTCCGTACCCTGCGGGCAAACTCCCGCAGGGTAAGCCACTTTACCCCCTACCCTGCGGGCAAACTCCCGCAGGGTAAGCCCTTTTCCACCGTACCCTGCGGGCAACCGGGCAGGGCGCGCGGAGAGCCCTCAAGGCATCTAGTCGCGACCATTCGCCTCGCGCCGTTTTAAGCAGCGGCGTTGCCACTCCTCCGCCGCCAAATATTATCGACCTGCTGCCGCAGGAGGATTCGCAGCCCCCCTACAATCCTCCTGCGTACGCAAAACTCCTCAAAACGACTATTCTCCCGTCATACGAGGATTCTCAGTTTCTCCTCAGTCCTTCTGTGTCGAAAAAAACACATTCTGGAGTTTATCCTCAAGTAAACAATTTCAGAAGCTTATCCACAAGCCTTAGGAAGGCCATCCGGCCGCCAGGCAAGTGCAGTATCTTTCTCACTCACCGGAGAGCCCTTTTGCAAAAGTGAACGCTAGAGCGATGGAGAGCCCAAGGACCAGGAGAGAGCTTGGGCCACGCGAGAGTTAGAGCGATGGAGAATCCAAGAACCAAGTGGAAGCAGGATGCTGAAGTTGAGGCTAGATGCTGAAGTTGTGCCAATGGGGGCCGAAACGCTCGAAGGCTTCGCGGTCGAGCATTTCACGGTCGTCGGGATGGGCGATGCTGATCATGAGCTTGGCCCTTTCCTGTAGGGACTTGCCGTAGAGATCGACGGCGCCGTACTCGGTGACGATCCAGTGCGCATCCGCGCGCGGGGTCACCACGCCGGCGCCGGGATTAAGGACCGGGACAATCTTGTTCTTGCCCTTGTTGGTGCGCGAGGCGAAGGCCGTTATTGACTTGCCACCCTTGGACATGGTCGCGCCCTTGACGAACTCGAGCTGGCCGCCGGTGCCGGAGAAGATACGGGTACCGATGGAGTCAGCGCTGATCTGGCCGGTGAAATCGACCTCGGTAGCGGAATTGATGGCTTTCATATGCGGGTTCTGAGCGATGACCCAGGGGTTGTTGGTATAGGCGATGTCCTTCATCAGCACAGAAGGATTGTCATCGATGAAAGAGTAAACCTCCTGGCTGCCGAGAAGGAACGAGGCCACAACCTTGCCGGTATCGATCTTCTTGCAGGCACCGTTGATGACTCCGGACTTGATGAGGCGCAGAAGTCCGTCTGCGAACATCTCGGTATGCAGGCCGAGGTTCTTGTGTCCTCCGAGCTGGGCCGCAAGGGCGTTCGGCAATGCGCCTATACCCATCTGGATGCAGTCGCCGTCATCGACGAGGGCAGCACAGTTCTTGCCGATAAGCACTTCAGTAGGTGTAGGTTCAGCGAAATTGGCCGTCACCAGCGGAGTGTCGTCCTCAACGAGGTAATCGAAACGGTCCAGGGACACCAGGTCGCCATGGGCATAAGGGACATTGGGGTTGATCACGCCGATCACCAGATCAGCAGTCTCGACGGCTGCTACCGAGCAGTCGACGGAAGTGCCCAGCGACACCATGCCGTTGGCGTCAGGCCTGGAGACATTTACCAGCGCCGCACCAAGCTTGATGAATCCATCGCGGTAAAGTTTCTGACTTTCGCCGAGATGTACCGGTAGATAGTCGGCATAGCCGGCATTGACGTTGGCCCGGACATTGGGTCCCACGAAGAAGCCCTGCTCGAAGAAGATGCCTTCGTAGCGCGGCTCGGAATAAGGAGCCGGCCCCTCCGTATGGAAATGGTGGAAATGCAGGTCCGTGACATCGCCGGCATCGGCCCTGCGGCAGAGAGCTTGGATGAGGATATGAGGAACGCTGGCGACGCTGCTCAGGTGGATGTGGCTATGGGACTTGATGTGGCTGACAGCCTCGTCGGCGGAAACGAATCTGATTTCTTTCATTACGGTATGATCGGTATTAGTTGTTGCGGGGAGTGCAAAGATACTATCTTTTTTGTAAATTTGTAGAAATCATCACACATGCACACCAAAGAAGAGAAATTGGAAGCGTTCGGCAGGTTGCTCGACGTCATGGACAGCCTCAGGGAGCGCTGTCCTTGGAATGCCGAGCAGACCATGGAGAGTATCCGTCCCATGACGGAAGAGGAAGTATATGAACTCAGCGACGAGATCGTGAAGGGCAATGCCCCGGGCATTGCCAAGGAGATAGGGGACCTGCTCTACCATATGGTATTCTATTCAAGGATAGCCCAGGAGGATGGGCTGTTCGACATTGCTGACTGCATTGATAAAGTGTGCCACAAGATGATTTTCCGGCATCCGCACGTATTCCGTCCGGACGGGACGCTCCTCCCGGAAGGAGAAGCCCCGTCGGCCAAGGAGATCGCCGACACCTGGGAGATCGTCAAGGCCAAGGAGAAGGACGGCAACAAAACCGTAATGAGCGGCATACCCGACACGATGCCCGCCCTGCTCAAGGCTCTGTCGATGCAGGAAAAAGCCAGGGGCTGCGGCTTTGACTGGAAGGAAAAGGAAGGAGTTTGGGACAAGGTCAAGGAGGAATGCCGCGAGGTCGAGGAGGCCAGTGCGGATCCTACGGGACTTGAGTCGGAATTCGGAGACTTACTTTTCACCGTCATAAATGCAGCCAGGCTCTACGGCATCGACCCGGAGAAGGCCCTTAACCTTACCTGCGGCAAGTTCCGCCGCCGCTTCGACTACCTGGAGCGCAAGGTCCGGGAGGACGGGCGCGGCTTCGCAGGAATGACCATGGCGGAAATGGATGCCATCTGGGACGAAGCCAAAGCTAAAGGACTATAAACCACACAATCATAACAGCATGAGAATCAACCGCATCATCATCGGCGTCAGCCTGCTGGCAGCGGTGGCTGCCTGCAGCGCGCCGAAGCCCGCGGAGCAGGACGGGACGGATCTCTGGTTCGCCAATTCCAAACCCTTTACGGACGTTTTGTCCTCAGTGGAGACAAGGGTGGATGACAGCCTGGCCCCCGAAGAGTACCACATATTCGACGAGGCCGGCAAGCGTGTCGTCGCCGGCGGCTCCGAGGCCGGCGTGCGCTACGGCGTATACGCCTTGCAGCGCGCCGAAGTCCTCGGCCAGGCCGGCCCCGGCATCGACCTCGCCTCCAAACCGTACTACGAGTACCGCATCCTCAACCATTGGGACAACCTCGACGACTCGGTCGAGCGCGGCTACGCCGGCCCCTCCATGTGGGAGTGGACCTCGCCGCAGATCCCCGAGGCGCGCATCCGCAAGTATGCGGAGCTCTGCGCCTCGGTGGGCATCAACGGATCGGTCCTCAACAATGTCAATTCCAATCCCCTGATCCTCGACGCCGAGCATATCGCACGCGTGGCGAAGATAGCGGACATCCTCAGGGAATACGGCATAAAGACCTATCTGTCAATCAAATGGACCAGCCCCATCACTCTCAGCGGTCTCAAGAGCGGCGATCCTTTCGACCCTCAGGTCCGACAGTGGTGGAAGGACAAGGCCGCCGAGATCTACGCGGCCATCCCCGACTTCGGAGGATTCCTCGTAAAGGCCAATTCCGAAGGCCAGGCCGGTCCGCAGGACTACGGCCGTACCCATGCCGACGGGGCCAACATGCTCGCTGAAGCGCTCAGGCCCTACGGCGGAATAGTCATGTGGCGCGCCTTCGTCTACAGCCCGACCAGCCCGGACAGGGCAAGCCAGGCCGTGGACGAATTCGAACCCCTCGACGGCCGGTTCGCGGACAACGTCATAGTCCAGATCAAGAACGGCCCTGTCGATTTCCAGGCCAGGGAGCCCTTCAATCCCCTGTTCGGACGGATGTCCAGGACCAACATGATGGTGGAATTCCAGATCACCCAGGAGTACCTCGGCTTCTCCAACCATCTGGTCTATCACGGCACCACGTACGAGGAGTGCCTGGACAGCGACACATACAGGGACGGCGAAGGGTCGACCGTGGCGAAGATGGTAAAGGGCCTGGCGGGCGTAGCCAATACCGGCCAGGACCCCAACTTCTCGGGCTACATCTTCGCCCAGGCGAACTGGTACCTCTTCGGCCGCCTCGCATGGGACCCGACCCTCGGCGCGGAGCAGATTGCGGACGAGTGGATACGCCAGACTTTCATCAAGCCTGAAGGAATGTCTGCGAAGGCCTATGAAAAGAAGTTCATCGGACCCGTAAGAGGCATCATGATGGAGTCCCGCGAGGCTGCGGTCAACTATACCATGCCCCTGGGCCTGCATCATCTCTTCGCCGGTTCGCACTACGGCCCCGGCCCGTGGGAGACCAGCGTGCGCCGCGACTGGTCACCGGCATTCTACCACAACGCCGGGGCAGACGGCATCGGCTTCGACCGCACCAGGGAGGGCTCTGACAATGTCGACCAGTACAATGAACCGCTCGCTTCGAAGTTCAACGACCTCAATACCTGCCCGGAGAACCTCCTACTGTGGTTCCATCACGTTTCTTGGGACTACGAACTCTCCACCGGACGGACCCTCTGGGACGAACTGTGCCGGCACTATGATACCGGCATCACCGAAGTGGAAGCCTTCCGCAAGACATGGGAGGGGCTGAAACCCTATGTCAGCAAGTCCATCTTCGATGAAGTCACGCGCAAGCTCACCATCCAGCGCAACGACGCCGAGTGGTGGCGCGATGCATGCGTGGGTTATTTCCAGACCTTCTCCGGCCGCGATCTGCCTTCTGGTGTCCGCCCGCTGAACATGCCCATCGACTCGGTGATGACCAAGTCGGTCCGCTCCGACCGGGCCGGAATGCCTGCCCACGATGAGAACCTCCGTCCCATCCTCGTCCCCAACCGCCGCTTCGTGCCCGGAGGCACCATGTCCAGCGGCGGCCCCGTAGCACCCCGTAGATAACAAGCAATGAAAAGGATAATCACCTCCATACTCATCCTGGCCGCGGCCCTGTGCCTTGGGTCCTGCGAGAAACAATGGGTCACCACATGGGCAACGGCCCTGCAGGTCGCCGAACCTCACAACACCCCGCCGGAACCGTACCTTTCCGGCAATTCCTTCCGCCAGATCGTCCAGGTATCCATCGCGGGCAAGGAACTCAGGCTCCACCTGTCGAACATATTCAACGAGGAAACGACAGAGATCCAGGGCGTTGAGATCGCCGTTGCCAAGAGCATGGGGGCAACACCCGAAATCGATGAAAAAACCTCGGTATCCCTCACTTTCAACGGCAGCCCTTATGTTGCCATCAAAGCCGGGGAGGAAGTCGTTTCCGACCCTGTGAAATTCAAGGTCAAGGAGCGCATGAACCTGGCCGTCACCATCCACTACGGCCTGGTTTCCTCGACGACCATCACCAGCCATCCAGGCTCCAGGACCACTTCATACATAGCTGAGGGTAACACTACCGACTTCTCCAGCCCCGTTGCAAAGACCGACCACTGGTACACCATCAGCGCCATCGACGTGATTCCGACCAGGAAGGCCTCCGCCATAGCGGTGCTCGGCGACTCCATTACCGACGGCCGCGGCACCACAACGAACGGCCAGGACCGCTGGACCGACCAGCTGTCCCGTAACCTTCTGGAACACAATAAGAATATCGCAGTACTCAACTTCGGCCTCGGAGGCAACTGCGTGCTGCAGGGCGGCCTCGGGCCCACTGGCCTGAGCCGCTACAAGCGCGACCTCTTCGGCCATGAAGGAGTCAAATACATCATCCTGTTCGAAGGAGTGAACGACCTGGGCAATTCCAGGGACGGTGTCGCAACGGCAGAAGGGGTAAAGAAGGCCTGGCAGCAGATCATCCGCGAAGCGCACGGCCGGGGCATCAAGGTGTTCGGAGCCACGGTCACGCCCTTCAAGGGCAACGGCTACGCCCGCGGCAACCACGAAGAAGGGCGCAAAGCCCTGAACGAGTGGATCCGCACTGGCGGAGAATTCGACGGCGTGATTGATTTCGACGCGATGGTCCGTGACAAGCAGGACCCCGACCGGCTGAACCCTGCCTTCCTCTTCGAGAACGACTGGCTACACCTCAACGCCTCCGGCTACGAGGTGATGGGCCAAGGCATAGACCCGAAACTGTTCAATTAACCAAGCAGGGCGGAAACGGCGGCTTTGACGCTCTTGAAGGTGAAGCCTTCCAGGACGTGGTCCATCTTGGCCGCAATCTGGGCGTTGCAAAGATTGCCTACCGAACCCTCGTGAGTATGGTGGAGTTCTCCCTTCCAGGAGAACTCCCCTTTTTGTATCTCCATTCCGACCTGGCGGTAAGCGTCACGGAACGGGACGCCCTCCGCCACGCGGCGGTTGACTTCCTCGACACTGAAGGCGAGCTGGTAACGGGGATCGGACATGAGGTCCTTGGCCACAGTCATGTTCTCAATGGCGAACTTGGCGATATCCAGGCAGTCGTCCATCTCCTC
>JAEEGL016060798.1_pt1 | contig 14365 bp, 10 predicted proteins | sample 9134231 | NCBI WGS metagenome assembly JAEEGL01 (sample SAMN16246548, study PRJNA631951) | gut metagenome | biome: gut microbiome; feature: rumen; material: fiber-attached | host: Bos | place: Iran: Karaj | collected 2018-10
GAGAGAATAGTTAAAACGCGAATCTTCTCCATTCAGGAAAACACCCTTTGAGTAATTCTTACCATATTTCTCACTGAAGATATGATTCTGAATATTACTCAGCTGGAAGCGTTTCATCTTCTTGTTTAGTATGCACTCCCCACCGTTCTTGTCCACCAGCTCGTCCATCAACGTCCATTTCTGGTCTTTCGACAAAGCTGCTGTTGCAGCCTTGATGGCTGCATCCTTCTTCGCACTGTCCGCTGCCCTCAGCGAAACCACCACATCAACAAGGCCCTTCAGTTCCTTGTCAATCTTAACTTCTTGTGCCTGCAACATGATGGTACAGACAAAAGTCAACATCAAAAACAATATTCTTTTCTTCATTGTAGTAGTAAGATTAATAGCAATTTGTGGCAAAATTAATGATTATTTTTGAGAAACAGATACTTTTTTCAAAAAAATGTAATAAAAACCAACAATTCTATTGCTAATCTAAGAAATATTATGTATTTTTGCAGTCAACAAAGAATAGTGGTTGTATTTGCGTTAGCGCAAGAGTCTCCCTGCAACCCAACCAATAACAATAAATGTCGAATCCGGGAGATTATAGGCAAACAACAGTATTACTATGTTAATAAAACAATTTTTATTCGGTGTAGCCATGTTTTTGTCTGCAACTGCTTTTGCGCAACAGTCACAACCCGCTGCCGACGTGAATGAGAAAGATGTACCTGTACAGGCACAGCAGTTGGAACTCGCCGGTCAATTGGTAAGATACGGCTACCAGACAAAGGCTGCCTTACCTTTGATTCAAGCCCTGCAGATTTACAAGAGCATGAACATTTCTGATGCAAGTGACGGCCGCTCCAAGCAGGAACAAGGAGTTGAAGTTGCCACAGGACTGACAAAGGGCGATCTCGTATCTTTCGACGAGTCCAAACTGATTGCTGACGCCACCAAGTATGCTGACGGCAACAAGACCCTGCTGGCATTGATTAAGGACACAGAGAAGGCAACACGTGGTTCCACAATTGGTCCAGTCCGCAAGGTTGACAAAGTCAGCGGCGGCTGTACTGACACCTGGACTATCAGATTCCGTGGTGGTGAACCTGCCTATGTGGTGGTAAGCGGCGACGGCGACACCGACTTGGACCTCTACGTCTATGACGAGAATGGCAACCTTATTACTTCTGACACTGACCGTTCTGACGACTGCGTTGTTTCGTTCAACCCCCGTTGGACTGGAACGTTCTATATCAGAATCAAGAATTTAGGCAGGGTCTACAACCGATATGTCCTTGTAACCAATTAATTGTATGAAGATAAGGGTAGTTCTCATATTGTCCGTCTTGTCATTCACATCTTCAGCCTTTGCGCAGAAGATGCAGGATGACATGGCCTCATCCCTTAAAGTCATTCCTCAAGAGGTCCAGCTATTGAAAATGGCGGATAATCTCGTTGCCTATGGCCGTCAGACCAAGTCTGCATTACCCCTCATACAGGCCGTTCAGATTTACCGCAGCCTGAATGTAACAGATGCTGCTGACGATGCCAGCCAGACAAGTCCTTTTTCCGAAGCGCAGATCTTGTCTGATGCGACAAAATTTGCTGACGGCAACAAGACGCTTCTGGCACTTGTCAAGGAGGCAGGGAAAAGCACCAGAGCCGGAGTATTTGAAGAGCCCTTACGCTATTTCAGGGTCGTTGAGAGTGGTGAGACTATCAGCCAGCCCTTGCATGTTGATGGCAGCCATTACATACAAGTCTTGGTGGATGGACAAGGGGAGGGCGTCTTCTCTCAGGACAAAGACGGTAACAAGGTTTATTCGGACTTGAGGCTGAATGTTTACGACAACAAAGGACGCGTTATCGCTTCCGACCAGTCTGGCGGTAAGAATTGCGTTGCCGCCTTCATTTCCCGTACCAACAACATGACTATCGCCATCAAAAATGTCGGGAAGTTGTCTGACAATTGTATCATCTACGTCCAAAAGACCAGAATGAATTACTAACCAACAGCAAAAAGGCGTTTCAGTCGAAACGCCTTTTTGCTTACTCTATTTTCTCTTCAAAGAGTTGTATCTGATAAATCTTTGTCATATCTATATGTCGTTTACTTTATAACCTTTTATCATTCCAAATAGTATTTCCAACATTCCTTATGCCTTGGAACAACTAAATCCATCATATTTTTAATACGTTTTCAATTAGAATTATCTATTTCACTTAATTTCTTGTTTATCGTTTCTATTCTTTCCTGATAGTTCTGTTCATGAATTTTGCAAATGCCCAATGCCTCATTAAGATACTTTTTTGCTTTTTCTGTATCTCCAATAGATTTATATAAATCACCCAGAGCTTCTATTACAAAAATTATTTCATTTTCATATACATTTGGTCTCTCTTTGTAAAGGACTTCAATAAGCTCTAATGCCTTGATATAATAATATTCTGCTTTTTCCTTACTCTCAAGGTAAATATAAAGAACACCTAAATTCTTGTGGATATCATAATAATCTTCTGCAAAAGCTTTAGGATTGCTCTTGTAAAGTACTTCACTTAACTTAAGAGCATCCAACAAATATGGCTCGGCTTCATTATAATTCTTCAAATAAATGCACACATCACCTAAAGATAAGTTCACAGTATAATAAGTGATCCGAAAAGCATCAGAATTACGTTTATAAAGTCCTTGAATTATTGGTAAAGCCCTTAAAAGATTATCTTTAGCATCATTCAATCGCTTCATTTTAATGTAAAGATTACCTAAATTTATCAGACTACTCCCCCAATACACAGCATAAGCTTCTTGATTTGTTGAATATAAAGTGTCTGCCTGTGCCAAAACCCTGAGGTAATAGTTTTCTGCATCTTCATAACGCTTCATGGTTTTAAGAAGAACACCTAAATTGCTTAGATATTTAAGATACTCTTCTCTATAAGCTTTGGGATTATACCTCAACAATTGTTCCATTTCTTGAACTGCTTGCCTATAACAAACTTCTGCTTGTTCATTTTTTTTTCAACACTTTGAAAATCAACCCAAGGTTATTGCGAGTTGAAGCTAAATCAAATAGATATTTATTGGGATTCAAAGCATAGAGTTTTTCTGTATTCTGAAGTGATTTTAACATGTAGCTCTCTGCCTCTTCATAACGACGAGTTCGTCTATATAAATTACCTAAATTGTTTTGTGTCTTTGATAGTTTGTATAAATAACCTTCAGTACTATCAGCCACTAAATCCAAATATAAGGAATGAACCTTTTCAAAGTCATTCCCGGCTTCTGATAGTTGGTTCATTTCATAAAACATTATGGCTCGACTGGTCAGAACTTATGCTAATAAATCCCTGTATGCTTCAGGGTTCTTTTTCAATAACTGCTGAGTTAAGTCATATGCTTTATCTATAGAAAGTCTACAAACATCATATTGTTTCAATTTTCTATAAGCATCTGCTATTTGCATATATGCATAAACTTTCCTACTATCATCCAGACAAAGCCTCTGGTAAATAGAAAATAATTTAATCGCGACATAAAAGTCTGCTTGCTGATTAGCAAATTGAGCATACTCACAAATTGCATCTGCATTGGTAGTATCTGATAACGCAACTTCCCTCAAACTTTTCTCTATCTTTTCAAAGTTCTCTTTTCCACCTGCCAGCCTAAGTGTTTCGTTCTTACGCTTGATAGCAGCAAAGATGCTGTCACGTGCCACATATGACTGTACTCTGATAGCATTAAGAGTATCAATAGCCACTTCCGCTTTTCTTCCAATATCTACTTGCTTCTTGTATTTTTCTTCGAGATGTTGTTTCTCATATAGTTTGATAGCCTTTTCAATATTTCCTTTTTGCACGAGTTCTATTATTTTTGCCTCTGTCTTGGACAATTCACTTAAGTCAATACGCGCAAAATGATCCACATAATTGTCAAGGTTTTCCAACTGACGGTCATAATCATCATTCAATTTCTTTAATGCTGCCTTATATTCTTCCTCTTTCAGTTTTCCGTTTTTTCGCTCGGCAGCCAACCGTGCTTCTTCTATCTTTAGTTGTTTTTCGTAACTTTCAGAAGACACACGGCTATAGTTATCCCGAATACGTTTAAATTTTTCGCTATTGCACATAATAACAGAAAAAGGTTTCCCGTCACGTGAGATATACCATTGATCAAGAGCCTCTTTGTTAAATATTTCATAACCCAACTTCTCGATACGTCGCACATTGACTTTATCTCCAGGCTTTAAAGTTCGGAACTTGAGCATAAATTTACCCTGTTCATCAGAAGCTGTAGATGCTGCATTGGAAATTGTTATTTCTACGTGATTAAGTGGTGTTTTAGCCAAACGCTCATTATACTCTTTAACTACTCCGTTTTTAACGGCTTGTGCTATCAGATCATTGACGATGATAAACGCAAATAAAAATGTGAAAATTCTTTTCATAGCTATTTTCTTAAAATATATGTCAGATTACTGTCTGGACACTCATCTTCACGCATGTATTCCTTATACCCATCCATAACAATTCTTACTTCTTTTGTCTCTGATTGTTTAGATAAAGGAAAGATAAATGAGAAGTGTCCCTTATTATCGGTTATACTAATATTTCCTCCCATATTAATCGTAGCTCCAACTATAGGTTGTCCTTTTTCATCTATCACCTTTCCTGAAAATTCTGAAAAAGTATTATCTCTTTGAAGAGTCTTTTTATAGGTGGAGTGAAGTCCCCAACTAATAGAAACATTTTCATTAATCGGAATATACCATTTTGCAGAGAACTTTATAGATAGCCCTCGGCCTCTATAATAGCCTGGCAAATTGCCAATCACAAATGTTGTATCTATATTGACTAATGGATATTCTGCACCATTAACCATAACAACAGCACTCTCCGGCATAGGTAAATGATGATGGGCATCAGCCAATTCTACTGTTAATGAGATTGGTACAGCAAAATAATAGATTAATGACACCATTAATGGTGTAGATATTGCCGTTATCAGCAACTTACGCTTTCTTTCTCGTTCATGACGCTTCCAAAGCTCATCAAAACTAACATCCAACATTCTGGAAACGACACGTATAAAAGCCTTCTCACGTCCCACTTCAGCAATGTTTATGCCCAGCAATTCCTTGTTGGGATGTTCACTTACATATTTACGAAGCGATAATGGGAAACATTCATATTCATCTCCAGTATTTGGTGTGCCATCTATTATAAACGGAATTATGTATTTCAATCGCCCCCACTCAATGAATGTTTGCACCTCATTGCTCACCCATTCCGATTTGGCTGAGTTTGGAGAACAAACAATTATCAAGAACTTGGAACTTTCAAGATGCCTGCGCAGTTCATCACCCAACACACCTGCATTCAAATCTTCTTGGTCACGGAAAACAGGGCGAAGATATTTTGAGTCTTCAAACTCATTGTGTATCTCCGTCGGCAACTTATATGACTCTAACCTCCTGTGCAGCCACTTCGCCATCTTCATATCACGATGGTTGTAGCTGATGAAAGCGTATCGTTTAAATAACATTTCCTTTTTCCCTAAATGTTATCAAAATATCATTTTGAATTATTAAATAGCAGATTATAGAGTTCTGATTCGCTACTTTCTAAATAATTGGGATTAAGTTCTATAACTTTACTCCACATCACTTTAGCAGCTTCTATTTCACCACTATTATATAGTATTTCCCCTTTCCCATCATATAAGTCTGCATTATCTGGAGTCAGCGCTATAGCCTTATCTATTGCATCCAAAGCTTCTTTATAATCAGAATGATGCATTAAAGTATATGCATATTGCGAATAAAGTATTGACAAATAAGGAGTTAACACCTGCTTGTTCTGTTCATACATCATTATCATTTCTGGAAGTATTCTATCTAACAAATCCTTACCTTCCTGCCATTTTACAGGTTGGCATGTCTGCGAATTAGCCAACGCGCCACCTATTACAAGAGTAAGAAGTTTATTATACAGACTGGGAGTTTCCTCATTTGCTTGACATGCCAAATTGTATGCCATTTTAAAACAGTTTTCTGCATTTTCATATTTTTTTTCTCTTAGAAGCAAGGTTCCCCAATTATTGTAAATATATAATTCATCCATTCGATTAGCTTGAGGATTCATTTGTGTCAACTTTGAAGCAATCTCTACTGCTTGAGAAAAATAATTGTAAGCCTCATCATAATTTTTTAAACACCCTAATGCAGTTGCAATTGTTTGCTTAATTACACCTAACTGTCTCAAATGCTTTTCATTCAAATTCATTCCATATGTTGCGATTAATAAACTATCAGCCTTATTTAAAACTGCTAAAGCATCTTTAAACCTTGATAACTCGATGGCATATAAATTTCCTAAATTTGACATAGTAGTAATTCGCCTATCTATATCTTTTTGTGCAATATTATCTGATGACAATATATCTAATGTCTTTTTATAATAATCTTCTGATAATTTTGTATTATGCGATCTACTATAAACATCTGCCAAAAAACAATACACAACACTATAGAGTTCTCTTTTTCGTTTATCATTCATTTGATGTTGTATGGAATCTAAAATGAATTCTGATTGGCGCAAGCAACGCTCACTTTCATCCATCTTTCCAACCCTCATGTATTCATTTCCCAATCTTTGTAAAATCAGGACCTTATTTTCCTTATCATCGGTCAAATTTAACGCTTTTAGAAGATAGTGAATAGCATTTATATGGTAATTTTGTTCCAATAAATATTCTGCATAAGCACTAACATTTTTAAAGTTCATGGTGTCTGTCTCCATGATTAACTTCAAAGTTTCGCCTATTTTCCTATAATTTTCTTCACCGCCCTGCAATCTTCTTACATCATTCATACGCATAATGGCAGAATAAGTGTCAGAAAGAATCTGGTTATTGCTGTCCTTAACCTTATTTAGTTGTCTTATAGCATTTTCAGCTTCACTTATATTCGACTGTGCTTGAATATATTGGCTTTCTAACCCCAAATTCTCATAGGCAGAAATAGCCTCACCTATCTTGCCATCATTAACTAAATCTATTATTTTTTGCTCTTCCTTTGACAACTCACTTAAATCAATTCTTGCAAAACGATCTATATAATTATCCAAATTTTCAAGTTGTTCGTCATAATAATTCTTTAACTCATTCAATTTCCTTTCATATTCTGCTTTTTGAATTTTACCGGCTTTTAACTGCCCTTCTAATACTGTCATTTCTTGCTTTTGCTGTTCTGCATAGCTTTTACTTGCTATAGCATTGTATCTATCTTTCAAAACCTTAAACTTCGAACTTTTGCAAAGTACAATAGTAAATGTACTACCATCATTCGCTATTCGCCACTCCTCCACTGCATCTTTATTGAAAATTTCATACCCACTTTTTTCTATACGTGAATACTCAACTCTATCACCTGGCTTTAAAGTCCTGAATTTTAAAGTAAAAAGGCCTTTCTTGTCAGAGATACAACTTCCTGCATTTTTGATGATAAGTTCAACTCCAGACAATGGTGTCTTTTGCTTTTTCTCATTATATTCCTTAACCACTCCCAGCTGAACAGATTGAGCCATTAAATGGCCTACAATAATGAGATAAAAACTAATAATAACAATTCTTTTCATATTTCAATTATTTATTTAGGTTATTTGTTAATCATATATGAGTCACTCCACCACAACCTGATATGCAAGGATGTTGCCGGATGGGGATACCTTTTTTAATATATAGGTGATGCCTGGTGACTGGGCACGGAGGGTGTTGTCAACGATGGCGGCTATGACGCCGTCGGCAAAGACGAAGGACTCGTCGGCTTCACAGGACAAGGCGCTGCCAACCTGAAGACGAAGGACTTCGGGCTGTAGCCTGTAATAGGTGAAAGGTCCCGTCTGCGTCATGACCTCCAAGGCATTGTCCGTCAAGGCGGTGACAAACCAGTTGTACCTGCGTTGGTAGCCAAAGCCGTTTGACCATAGTGTCAGCATGGCGCCATAATGGGAATACCAGCCATAGGTCTGTGTGTCGAAACCGTAGGTGAAATAGTTGTCGTAGCCTGTATAGGTATGGTCGGTGTTAAGCGTCAGCAACTCATAATACCCTGCCTCCTGGCTGCCCCACAGCCAACTGCCCGTCAGCGTTGCTTCAGCGTCAACTGGCTGAGGCGCCTCAGAATCGATGAATGTCAGGCTGTCAATCTCAGCTATAGGGATGTCCGTATGCGTCCCATGATGGTAATGAATACGCATACTTTTCTGGGCATAGCTGTTTGCAAACAGGCTAACCATGATGATAAAAAACAACTTTTTCATTCCAAATAGTATTTCTGACGTTCTTCGGGTGTCAACTGGCGATTTTTGAAACGTGTGTTGGTCTCGTCGATAAGTTGCTGGATGGGAGGGAAATCCCAAATAATAATTTCACCATCTGATGCCACTACGATGCGTTTGTCATCAGGACTGAATGTTGCAGCGTATCCACCGCTTGTAGAATATCCTTCCAGCGGCTGGCATATCTGTCGTCCAGTCTCTGCATTCCAAATACGGATGGTCTTGTCTGCTGATACCGATATAATTAACTTGCCATTGTGACTATAGGAAACAGAATAGACACGAGAAGTATGCCCTTCCAACGGATGGGTAATCTGCAGTCCTGTAACAGCATCCCAAATGCGGATGGTGTTGTCGTCTGACGCAGATACAATGTGCTTTCCATCGGGACTGAAAGAGGCAGCATTCACCTGCTGAGTATGCCCTTCCAAAGACTTGCCTATCTGCTGTCTTGTCTTGATATCCCAAATGCGGATGGTGTTGTCGTAGGATGCCGATACTATGCGCTTGCCATCGGGACTGAAGGAGGCAGTCGTCACACCTGTATGCCCTTCCAAAGGCATAAATATCTGCCGTCTTGTCTTGACATCCCAAATGCGGATGGTTTTATCGTCTGAGGTCGATATGATGTGCTTTCCATCGGGACTGAAGGAGACGGAATTAACAGGGCTTGTATGTCCCTTCAATGGCAATCCTATCTGTTTTCCTGTACCAGCATCCCAAATGCGGATGGTGTTGTCGTCTGACGCAGATACTATACGCTTGCCGTCGGGACTGAAGGAAGCAGAGCAGTGGTCCAGTCCTTCCAACGGCAGACCTATCTGTTGTCCCGTTTCGGTATTCCAGACGCGAATGGTATCATATAATGAATTTGAAATTCGTTTACAATCAGGACTGAAAGAGGCATAGCACATAGATCCTGTATGCCAACCATCTAATAGTTTTCCTATTTGTTGAACAGTCTTGATTTCCCAAATGCGAATAGTGTAATCTTTTGACGCTGACACTATGCGTTTGCCATCTGGGCTAAAGGATGCAGAGTTTACCCAATCTGTATGTCCTATTAAAGGTAGGCTAATGCTAACAAACGATCTATTCTCGGTGGTATCCGAAAGGCAGACGGTATGATCTGCGGATGCCGAGACAATACTTTTGCCATCGGGACTGAAGGAAGCATACTGCACTATAGCAGAATGGTTTTCAAAAGGTCTACCAATCTGCTGCCCCGTTTCAGCATCCCAAATGCGAATGGTTCTATCATAAGATGAAGACACGATTTGCTTGCCATCGGGACTGAAAGAGACTGAGGTTACATGGAACAAATGTCCTTCCAGCGGTTTGCCTATCTGTCGTCCTGTATCGGCATCCCAGATACGTATGGAACCATCTACTGAAGCTGAGGCTATACGTTTGCTGTCGGGGCTGAAGCAAGCAGAGAGTACACTAGATGCATGTCCTTTCAATGGCTGGCCAATCTGCTGTCCTGTCTCGGTATCCCAGATTCGGATAGTTTTGTCGGCTGATGCTGAGACTATACGTTTGCCGTCGGGACTGAAGGAAGCAGAGTATACGGTAGATACATGTCCTTTCAAAGGCTGGCCGATCTGCTTTCCTGTAGCGGCATCCCAGATGCGGATGGTTTTATCGTATGAAGCCGATACGATGCGCTTTCCGTCAGGGCTAAACGTAGCGAAACTTACCCATCCTGTATGTCCTGTTAAGGGTTCGCCAATCTGCATTCCCGTGGCGGCATCCCAGATTCTGACGGTATTGTCCCATGAGGCTGACACGATGCGCTTGCCGTCGGGACTGAAGAAAGCAGTTGTGACGCCAGATGTATGACCTCTTAAAATTGCATGATTATATTGACATGCCTTCCGCAAGGCACTTTCAGCTTCTACTGTATAAGGTCTGTTTGGTGGTAATGCCTGGAGTGCCATCAAACGTGCTAAATAAGAATCACCTTCATCAACCAGTCTGCTGGCTTTCTCAGCTATTACTCTTGATTCATTGATTCGCATTTTTTGATTAATATTCCATACATATAATATAATTGCAACACTAAGCAGTGCTACCCCAGTAATGCCAGCCATTTGCCATCTACGCTTGCGTCGCTCACGCTTCTCCTTTTGAGTTGACAACGGCTCACAAAACGAGTCATGAATCAGCTCCACCCGATAGTTGCCGCCATCGCTGGAGGTGCTGGTGCGCTGAAGTATCTTTCGCTCGCCATCAAGAAGCACGGCTCCGTTCTTAACGTTCGACAAGAAATTGCTCTCTGGAATAGAGTTGCGACGGCCATTAACGTCAACAAGATTATCTTCTATGTAGCTCTTCTCGCGGTTGGAGAAGCCACGTGTGGCCTCGTTGTAGAAGCGCTCGAAGGGGTTGCCTTTCAGGAAGGAGTCAACCAGCGTTGGGGTGATGTGGTCGGCTCCGCTGCGCTGATAGTCCACGAAGATGCGGCTGCAAAGCAGGGAGACGATGTTGGTGCTGATGCTGCCGTCCTCGTTCTTCGACTTGGCGATGATGCGGTCGGCAATGCCCTTTTCCTCTTCTGCCTTAAATAATCCCTTTCCAGGAATGAGGATGGCATCGCGGGCACCCTGTTCGGAGAGGCTGCGCAGGCGATAGCGGCAACGCTTCAGGGCTGGCAGGTAGCAGTTGTCGAGGCTGTCCTCCAAACGGTAGAGGTCGTCTTCGCGGATGGATACGACAAAGCGGAAATTCTGCTCATAGCGGTAGGGGCGTCCCTCCACGGAGCAGTTGTCGAGGGCGTGGTCCTTGTCGTTGATGTAGTCCAGCTGGCGCAGCAGCGTCTCGGCTTCCTCTCGGTCGGAACGGAACACCTCCTCGAACTGGTCGAAGACGAGGACGGGAGTGGTCGGCTCGCCGTTCTTGTCGTAGAAGCGATGGCGGGCGAAGTAGTTCCACAGGTAGTCAGCGGCCTGCTCGTCCTGCTGTTCGTCAATCACGTCGATGGTCTCAAAGCGGCTGACCTTTCGTTCCACGGCCCCGACTATCATGGACTGATAGCGTTGTGGATTGGTTTCGTCCCTCATGCCAAGCCGGAGGCTCAGCGGGGTATATTGCTCCTCGCGCAGCTCAGGGAACACGCCGGCATTGAGCAGCGAGGTCTTGCCGATGCCGCTCTTGCCGTAGAGCGTCACGAAGATGTTGCCCATGATGAGCTTGGCCACGTCGTAGCTTTCGTCGTCACGTCCGCAGAACAGCAGTTTGCGCGCTGCGGTTTCAGGGTCTTCGTAGGAGGCGAGGCCTGCCCAGGGGTTCTGGCTGTCGTCTGTCTGCTGTTCTGTCTTGGTTGCGAGCCAACGTCTGAATATATTCATAGCTTTACAGGTGTTCGTTGATGGTGGTAATCAGTTTCGAGAATCCGTCGGCATCCATCAGGTTAATGCCTGAAGGCTGCCGGTTGACGATGGCCTCGTAGCCCTGGTGATAGTCGGCACGCAGGTCGTAGCCATTGACGGCTAATGGGATGATGGTCTTGTCGCCAAACTGCTGGGCCATGCGCCACTCCTTATTATAATAGTGGTCCGTGTCACCACGCTTCAGGTCGTCGGCAACATGCGGAGAGAGCAGCGTGACGACTACCTTGGCAGCGCTGATGGCGTCGGCTATCTCGTGCTCATAGTCGTCGCCGCCATAGAGCCGTGCATTGTCAAGCCACACGTCATACTTCTTCTCGCATAGTTGGAAGAACAGCTGACAGGCGGCCAGCGCATCCTTGCTGCAATAGGAGACGAAGATGCCGCCCCGCCGGCGGGCTTCCACCACCTGCTGACGGAATGGCGCATCGTCTGACTCCTCGGTCAGCGTCTTGGTGATGTTGGTGACGAACGACGTGGCGTCGCCCAGGATGCAGATGTCCGTCCGGTTCAGGAACTGCAGCAGCTTGCCCTCGGTCTTGTCGTCCTCGTCCAGCGTGAAGGCCACCTCGCCCCTGCCGTCGTAGTCGTTCTCCTCGCTGCTCTTGTTGACACCCGTCAGCACATACCAGAAGAAGCGGAAGTACCAGTTGTCATACTTGCACCCTAATGCCAGCAGCCGCTTGCTGCGGATGAAGTCCAGCATCTCGTTGTTCGACTCCACGTCCATGCGCATCCATTTCTCTATCAGCAGGATGGCATCGGCGTCCGTCTTGATGTACTTCATCTTCAGGTCGTTGGCCACCAGCTTGCCAAACACGTAGATCAGCGTCGGCTGGTTGTACTTCTGTCCGCGCCGGCAGTTCTTCAGGGCCTTTTGCAGGTCGTCCACCGTCTCCTTGTCGTAGATGTTGACCACACGGAGTTCCTGACCCCACACCTTCCGCATGGCAGCCTCTAAATAGCCGTCGGTGGTGGTGGTCAGCACCGTAGTAAACAGGCGCGTCTCGAGCAAAGCCATCAGGTTGGGCGACACATCTTCGGCACGGAATCTCACCTCCTCGTCTTCCACTAACTGTCGGACGGGGTTCTTCTTTTCGCTGACGTCAACCGCTATCTCGCTATAACTGCCATATTCCACATTCGACGACTCGTTCACCCGCCGCAGCAGATACTGGTGAACATCGCCCGTGGGTTCAATCTTCGGGTCCAGAATGATCTCGTTGCCAATGACCAGCGCATACTTGTCATTCAGCACGTCCTTGAGGAACTTCCTTGTGTTAAACTTCCTGCTCATATTTCAGGTTATTAGTAATTTGAGCGCAAATATACGAAAAAATTTTGAAACACCACGTATTCTTGGCGGATTAATTTACCTTTTTACCTATCTTGTTCGTGACTGTAGTCGTATGATTCATGTACATTTACATATATTTTTAGAAATCTTGACTGAATTTTTCAATTTTCTATACATCTATACATCTTTTGTATGTAACTATCAGATAAACAGAAGAAAACGAATATAGTAACCATACATCAACTATACATAAACTATACATCAAGCATACATAATCTATACATCAACTATACATTCCGTTTGAAGCCTCCAAACCCATCGTTTGAAGCCTCCAAACGGGTCGTTTGAAGCGTTCAAACTCATTGCTTGCAGCCTCCAAACTATCCGTTCCCACGCTGGGAACAACCAGCAAATCCTATACATTTTCCCTCCATCATCATCATCGATGTATGGTTGATGTATGCTTGATGTATAGTTTATGTATAGATTATGTATGCTTGAAAATGACTTATCTTTTTGTTTTAAAGCAATATATGATGAATGTATGTATAGATGTATGCTGTTTTAAAATTTCATCTACTGTTCAGCTATTTTCTTCTTCACTATTTCTGTGTTTTTCTTTGCTAATTTTGTATAGCGATGTTCTGAACCATATACTTTTTCATAAATGGCCAGTGCCTTACCGAAATACTCCAACGCCTGAGTGTAGTCGCCTTGTTTTTTGTATAGCAAACCTATGTTGAATAGCGTCACAGCCACTTTAGATTCATAAGCCTGCGGATTGGCATTGGCTAACCGCCGACGTATTTCCAGCGCCTCCTTGTACATCGCCTCGCTCTCTGTGAACTGCTTGGTATCCATATACAGGATTGCCAGATTGTTCAGCGTCAAAGCCATATCAGGCTCGTAAGCCAGCGGATTGGATTTGGCTAAACGCCGACGTATTTCCAGAGCTTCCTTGTACATCGTCTCGCTCTCAGTGGACTGTTGGGTTTTTCTGTACAGGCTTGCCAGATTGTTCAGCGTCAAAGCCACATATGGTTCGTAAGCCTGCGGATTGGAATTGGCTAAGCGCCGATAAATTTCCAGAGCCTCCTTGTACATCGCCTCGCTCTCGGTGAGCCGCTGGGTGTCGGAGTACAGGTTTGCCAGATTGCTCATCGTTCCAGCCACATATGGCTCGTAAGCCTGCGGATTAGACTTAGCTAACCGCCGATAAGTTTCCAGAGCCTCCTTGTACATCGCCTCGCTCTCAGTGAACTGTTGGATGTTCTTGTACAGGACTGCCAGATTGCTCAGCGTCAAAGCCACATATGGTTCGTAAGCCTGCGGATTGGAATTTGCTAACCGCCTATAA
>JAEEGL016943921.1_pt1 | contig 14365 bp, 6 predicted proteins | sample 9134231 | NCBI WGS metagenome assembly JAEEGL01 (sample SAMN16246548, study PRJNA631951) | gut metagenome | biome: gut microbiome; feature: rumen; material: fiber-attached | host: Bos | place: Iran: Karaj | collected 2018-10
AAAAACCTGTTAAGAACAGCTTTCCCGAAAGAACCTGCTCCGCCTGTAATCATTAAGGTCTTGCCTTCAAATAGATTCACGCTGAGCTCCATAGCTGTTAGATTTATAGTTATTATGCCACTCCGAGCTTTAAAGGTCAAGAGAAGAACAAAAGAGCGAAAAGCAGAAAGCAGAAAGCAGAAAGCAGAAAGAAGAAAGAAGGAGAGCAGATAGAAGGAATTGATGGAGCTGTCACGTAGTGACTAAGAGAGATGACTGAGTAGCGGTTGGTGGCATGCTGGGTGATGAATGGTTGGTAGCAGGAGGTATTGATTTAGAGTGAGCAAAAAATGTATAATGCAAAAAAGATTTCGGAGGCAAACATAATAGATGAATAAATTATATAAGATTTTTTTTGCTATATTTTTAGTAGTATCTTTGCTAACACTAGCAGGCTGCGGCAAAAGCAGTGGCAGTAGCGGAAAAAATAATCAGACTCCTCAGGCAATTTCAGAAATGACAGCTGCTCGAGTTTCTGTAAATACTGTTGTTTCTAATATAACTAAGATATTGGGTTATTCTGCACCTCAAAGCTCTAATAGACTATCTCAAAGCAATTTGTCTGTTCCAGAAAAATTGAAAAATCTAGCTTATGGCGAAAAGATTAATAAGCTTATTCCAGCAAATTCAAGAAATGAATTTTTTAAAGGTTTAGGACCTGAACCTGAAAAAAAAGAAGAATGGAATCAAGGTTTAGATTATATTGTTGGTTCGAATAGTGATTCTACTAATGTTTTGGTTGCTGGTTTCAACGACAAATATGATCCAGAACAAAGATACCATGTTTTTTTATATGAAGGCAAAGAAGGTGCTGGAACAATTCTGACAAAAATTGTTGCTTTACCAACAGATAGTTATGGGGTTGCTATTAGTTATTTAAATGATGGCAATGGCAATAAGTCTACTTTTGTTTTTGCTTTTAATCTAAAAGGTGAATTTGAAGGAAGAATTTTTAAGGATATAAACGATAAAGATACTTATAATTCTGAAAACTATTCTTCTATGGTTTATGGTGATTCAAAGCAAATGACTTATGCAAATGAAGAATCTATAGAGATAATAAATACTAAAGATGGAAAAGCAGTTTCTTCCAGCAGTCCTTTAATTGAAGGTTTTAAAACAGCTCTTTATGCTCTTAAGTTTGCCGGACAGTTAAGAACAGGGGAAGACGGACAATCTAATTCTGCTATTATTAAAGAAAATCAGCTTTCTCAAATTCCTCAAGTTCTTCTTTTCCTAGGTGATGGCAGTAAGCTTGATGAATACATGAATTATTCAACTATCGATGGATTTATTTATGATAATGATATTACTAATAAATTTATGCCTAGCGATATAGAAGTTTATGAAAAAGTAAGAATAGGCGATTATATTGGTAATCTACCATATTATTCCGGTGCTACTGCTGAAGCTACTCTAAGATTGGCTCTATCTGTTATAGATAAAGATTCTGCTCATATTGTTACTAAAGTAGCTGGTCAGGATGAAGGTTTATATATTGTTGCTGTTAGCTATCTGACTATTAACGAAAAAGAATACACTGTTGCCGTAGGTGCTCAGATGATTAGAGACAGCAAGGGAATTTTCCTTGAAGCAAAGATGTTTGAAGGCAAACATAATGATGTTAATTATCAAAGCACAGATAATGAAAATAAAAATATAAAAGTTATCGGAACTGCGAAAGTTGATTATGTATCAGAAGAAGATATTCCAGCCAGTATAACTGTTAATGGTAAAACCGTTACCTTTAACGCAGCTAAGGAGTAAGAAAGCTGCGCCTGCTGCTAAAGCTAGAGTAGTGATTAGTGGTAAGTGGTGGGTGGTAGGCAGACAACAAAAAAGGCTTGGGAAACCCAAGCCTTTTTGTTTACTCTGCTACTCTAAGCTCTAGAACGCTACTGTTCCGCCCATAACAAAATTGCGGTTCCTTCTGTGTGCTATCTGTCCGGGGAGATTTTCATAATCTCCATTAGATATATAGCTGGCATTCAGGAATAGGGTGTTAGAGTAGTTGAATCTGAATCCAAGACTGAATCTATCACCATTGAAGTCATATACAAAGCGTAAGTTATCGTTCAGAGGAATCAGACCGCCTACCAGGAAGAAAAATTCATCGGCATAGCCTCTTCCGGTATTATAATTGTAGTTATATCCGCCGTATTTGGCTCTTCGGAATTTAGGCGGAGTAACATAACTATGTTTATAGTCACTAGCTCCAAAGTTGCCACCTACACCTACCCAAATTACCGGAACACCAGCAGCAACCCAGGCTGAGTGATAGCCTGAATTACAGTTAATGCTTCCGCCGAGAGTGACGTTTCCAGTTGCCTGATATTTAAGGTTCAGATAGAAAGGTTCTTCCAGGTCATAGTGGTCCTGATTGGCAAAAGTTTTGTCGAAGCCTATTTCCATTCCATCAGAAACGCCCCATGCTGCGCTGACAATTATATCAAAATAGTCTTCATCAGTATATTTTACATTGTTTATATTATAAAGGTCGAAGGTCTGGACCTGAACTCCGATAGCTGTTTTATCTGGTTCCAATACGCCAGGTGAAGGAACTAGCGTAGCACCTGTTCCGCCGTTTAATGCCAACCCCTGTCTTGGGGTTCTCTGTTCAACTAAAAGAGGTCTAAGTTCTTTTGGAACGCGAGTATCAGGAGGAACAAGAAACCTTTCACCGTCCTTCTGCGGTTGGTTGTTACCTAATGGAATAAATTGATTTTGCTCGCTAGTAACATAGTAGGCATCTTCATTCTGGCTTCGATAATTATTTGAAGGTTCTTCGAGTAACACGTTGCTCTGCTTCTGTTCTTGCACAGCAGCCTTTCTTCGATTGCCTGACAGATAACCCTGATACTGGCTTAAATCTAATGCAAATCCGCTACCTACCGCTCCAAGCAGCATGGCGGAAACTGCTAAAATTATTTTTTTCCTGATTTTCATGCTCGCAGTATCGACAGACTTCTAAAATATTTAAACCATTATTTAGCTTTTTTTCCTCTTTTATTATGTTAAGTTTTTTTTGTGCTATGATTGGTTTGGGTAGGGGGGCGTTTTTGTTGAGTTAATGCTTGAAATAATAAAAGACATACCTGACTCCTGCCCTGGACCAGAAACTTATTGAACGGACTATTCCGGATAAGCCCAACAGCAAGAATCAGAAATATAGAAGAAAACCAAGCAAGCTTGGCTTTTAAAGATTAGACTATATGAATATATAAAAGTTTGCCTTTACCCTGAATGGACTAGTAACCTCCTAAATTCCATAAAGGGGAGTCTTTTGATGTTCTCTACCTAGAAGATAGACATCATAAAAGTAATTATGCTATATTAAAACTAGAAATGAGGTATGTTTTATGTGTGATATTACAGCTATAAGTCCTAGTTTGGTAAAAAAAGCAGAAGAATATACAGGTATTTCAGATTCTAAGAAAGCAGTAGAATATATTCTTCGTTTATATTTTGAAAAAAGTAACAAAAAACAGATTCTAAATTTTCAAAATTCAAATATTTGGGAAGGGAATCTTGATGAAATGCGAGATTGCAGATGAGTAGATTCCTTATTGATACTTCTGCATGGATTGAATTTTTTAATAAATCAAACTCTGATATTTCTAAAAAAGTTAAAGAATTGATTGCTAATGATGAAGATATTTATTTATGTCCTATAATTTGGCAAGAGATTTTACAAGGGATAAAACAAGATAAAGACTATAACCAAATAAAAAGTATTTTTTCTTTTTTCCCTATGCTAAAAAATGACCCCTTAGAAATAGCAGAAAAAGCCGTTGAAATATACCGTAAAACAAGAAAAAAAGGAATTACAATTAGAAAATCAAATGATTGTTCCATTGCCGCTTATGCTATTTTAAATGATTTGATTCTTCTGCATTATGATAGAGATTTTGAACAAATGCAAAAAATTATAAAGAATTTAAAAATACTTAAATGAGGAATCTTAGTAGTTGGTTGTAGTTATTGCTCAAATTCTCTCCATTGCAGGATAGAATTAAAGATAAGCACATTCTGTGATTTATAGAAGACGCTATAATTTTTAAAAATCTATATTGGCAAATACCTTTAATAAAAGAAGATGTTTCGTTTGCCCTGTTATTCTAATTTCTTGTCATACTAATTAAAAGATTGTAAACTATCCTAAAAACAAAAAGGGTTGGGTGGTTGGCTTATGCAAAATAATCAGAATATATTTGATTTTCGTAACGAAATTATAGATGAATACAGTAAATACTCCCGAAGTTTTATAGAAATTAATGCAGAAGACATTAAAGATGCTGTAGACAAAGAATACAAAGCAGGTAAATACTGGCCTGACCCATTAATACAAATAAATCCTGGTTATAAACTAAGTAATTCGGTTCAGGAGCTTGTTGCAAACAAAGAACTACATCCAGAATGTGCCAACATCTTTCAAATAGGCAAACAGGCAGGTCGTCACGATGACATGAGGCTTTACCAACATCAGGTAGAAGCTATTGCTCTTGCTAAGCAGCATAAAAGCTATGTGTTGACTACGGGTACTGGTTCTGGTAAGTCTATGGCATTTTTTATCCCTATAATCAATCATATTCTTGAAGCCAAGGAAAAAGACAAGACTCAACGCACCAGAGCAATAATTATTTACCCTATGAACGCTCTAGCCAATAGCCAACTGGAAGAACTTAACAAGTTTCTTGAAGGTTATGCTGAATCTTCTAAGCCATTTACTGTAGGCAGATACACTGGTCAGGAAGATGCAAACGAACGTAATCAATTATCTAAGTTTCCGCCGGATATACTGCTGACAAACTTCATGATGCTAGAACTGATTCTTACTCGTTATGATGAAGTTGACAGCAATGTAGTCAAACATTGTAACGGTTTGGAATTTTTAGTTCTCGACGAACTGCATACTTACAGAGGTCGTCAGGGGGCTGATGTTGCAATGCTTGTCAGACGCGTCAGAGAACGACTAAAAGCCGAAAACTTAATATGTATAGGAACTTCAGCTACAATGGCCAACACAGGTTCCAGCCAGGAACAGCGAAAAACTGTTGCTGAAGTTGCCAGCAAACTCTTTGGCACTAAAATTACCGAAGATTGTGTTATTACTGAAACCTTAGAAAGAACAACCGATGAAACAGCTTCTCTGGATTCTGTAATCCCCCATCTTTCTAAGCGTGTTAAAAAGCCTCATCAATGGCAAAACTACGAAACCTTCAAAAAAGATCCATTAGCAATCTGGGTTGAACTGAATATGGGAATTAAAGAAAGTGACAATGGCAAAGCTACAAGAGCAAAACCCATGAAACTTTCAGATGCAGCACAGATTCTTGCTAAAGATGCCAAAATAGAGCCCAAAGATGCTGAAAAAGTATTAAAAGAGTTTTTATTAGCTGCTCACGCTATAAAAGCTCCAAATGGTCATTCTACTTTTGCTTTCAAGATTCACCAGTTTATTTCTGGTCCAGGTCGTGTTTTGAGCACATTAGAAGAGCCAAACAAGCGATATGTGACTCTTGATGCACAAATCTGGGCACCTGGTCGCAAAGAAGAAAATGTAAAGCTATACGACACTTATTTCTGCCGTGTTTGTGGACATGAATATCATTCTGTATGGTTCCCCAAAGAGGGAACAAAAGCTTTCGAGCCTCGTGAAATCACAGAAGTCTCTGCCGATGATTCAGAAGACCAGTTTGGTTATTTAACCCCTGTTTACCAGGAAGATCTCTACAGAGGTTCCATAGATGATTTGCCTGATAGTTGGCTTGAAACAAATAAAAAGGGCGATTTGAAAGTAAAAAGTTCTTATAAAAGCTCTGTGCCAGAAGCTATTTGCGTCACTCCAGATGGTCACGAAGGTGTTGGTGCTAATTTCTGGCTTATAAAAGGTAAATTTAAATTCTGCACTCACTGTCTGCACGCTACAGAAGCTACAGGGAAAGATTTGAACAGATTAAGCGGTCTATCGGGTGAAGGTCGTTCTTCCGCTACAACAATGATTACTCTTAGTCTTTTGAGCAATCTTTACAAGCATTATCAGAATAAAACTAACGGAAATGACCCCAGAAAGCTTTTAGGCTTCGTCGATAATCGTCAGGATGCTGCACTGCAAGCAGGTCATTTCAATGATTTCATCTTTTTAATAACCTTGCGTGGTGCTTTGGTTAGAGCTCTTCAAAACAATAACGGCGAACTGAAAGAAATAGATTTAGCCGATCAGGTTTTCAAGGCTCTATCTTTTGATTCAAACGACATCGGCGTTCTTTCTGAATATCTGAATGACCCAAACATTAGAGGTGCTATTCTAGAAAATTTACGCAGAGATTTGAAATTTGTGCTTGGTTATAGACTTTTAAGCGATTTAAGAAGAGGCTGGAGAAATAACAATCCTAACCTGCATCAGTTAGGTCTACTTAAAATAAAGTGTAATACAGAATTCGATTTCCTAGACGAATCCAATAGACCGGAGTATAGGCTTCTAAATCTCTTTGATAGAAGTAGTAAGCGAAATATTTTCCAGTTCATTTTTAACTATATGTGCCAGGAACTCTGTATCAAAAGCCGATACTTTGATTCCAACGAACAGGAAAGGGTTAAGACTTCTTCTTTTGGCCGCTTGGCTGACAAATGGTTTTTCTCTGATGGCGAATATATGCGAACCACAATTTACATGAGCACTCATAAGTCTAACAAAGGCAAGTCATCAAAGAAGAACGACATAGTTTCAATCTTGAATGCAGGTGAAAAATCGAGATTTTTACGCAAATTTAAAAATGCAGATATTTGGCATAACACTCCCTGGGAGGCAGAACCTCAAAGAAGCAGCCAGAATCTAATTGATTTGTTTGAAGAAATAATGCAGGCTTCAGCTTGTCGTGGCATTACAGCCTGTTATGAACTTCCTGAAGACGAACAGGGAATAAGAAATCTGGCTTGGGCATTAGATTCTAACTGCTTACAGTGGAACCTGGTTGAATCGCCTGATAAAGGTGGCGATGGGCAAATGTTGAACAAGTTTTTCCTGTCTTTGTATTTGAAACTTGCAGATATGCTTGGTGACCAGAACCACCCGCTTTATGAATTTGAAGCTCAGGAACATACAGCTCAAGTTGAAGCTGAACGCCGAGAACTTCTAGAACAGCGTTTCAGGTATGACGCAAAAGACCGAAACCTTCTAGGCACCAAATACAGACGCTTACCTGTTCTTTATTGTTCCCCAACTATGGAACTAGGTATCGACATTTCCAGCTTGAACAATGTTTATATGAGAAATGTGCCCCCTACACCAGCTAATTATGCTCAACGCAGTGGACGTGCAGGACGTTCTGGGCAACCAGCATTAGTTATAACTTATTGCACTTCTCTCAGCCCTCACGACCAATGGTATTTTAACCATCCATTAGAAATGGTTCATGGAATTGTTAAGGCTCCAACTTTAGATTTGACAAACCCAGACCTTATAAAGAGTCATTTACAGGCAGTATGGCTTTCTAATATAGAAAAAGAACTTGGTTCAGCGATAGCTCCTCTTCTGGATTTAGAAGAAGAAAAAAAGCCGTTAAGACAGGATTTGAAAGAAGCTTTGAATAATCCTGATTTTAATAAAAATGCACTTGATGAAGCTAAAAAAGTTGCTGCTGTGATGAAAGCGGAGCTTAATTCTACTAATGCACCCTGGTTTACACCTAACTATGTAGAAAAAGTAATTAAAGAGGCTCCTGAAGAATTTGAAAAGTCCTTTGACAGATGGAGAAGTCTTATAGATGCAGTCAGACAGCAGCGTGAAAATGCAGATAAAGTTATCAGCTCAATGAATACCTCTGCAAAAGCCAGAGAAGAAGCTAAGATTCGATACAATGATTCTGTAAGCCAGATGAATTTACTGACTGGTTCAACAAATTCAAGAAACAATGATTTTTACACCTATAGATATTTGGCTTGCCAAGGCTTTTTGCCAGGGTATAATTTCCCAAGATTACCATTAATGGCATGGATTCCCGCTTCTACAAATAACAAAAAGAAATATGACGGCAATATGGTCTCAAGACCTAGATTCCTGGCTCTGTCAGAATTCGGTCCTAGAAGCCTTATTTACCATGAAGGGCGTATTTATCGTGTTGTAAGAGCTAAATTGAATATTATGGCAGACCACATTTCTGATGGAACAGGCCTTGCGACAGTTAATGTTAGAATATGCCGTTATTGTGGCGCCGGTCATTTCAGTGAAATTAATCAAGAGGAATCTACAGCAGATGTTTGCGAATTATGCGGAACTCCTTTAAGTGATGATGACAGAATAAATAACCTCTATAGAATTGAAAACCTTGAAACAAGACAGGAAACTAGAATATCGGCAAACGATGAAGAAAGACAGCGTCTGGGTTACGATTTACAGACAACCTATAGATTTTCTACTGGATCTGACGGTGTTATTCAAAGAGTTGATTCTGATCTTGTCGTAAATAATGAAGTTGTAGCAAAACTCACTTATGGAGCAGCCGCCTGTATTTGGAGAATAAATAAAGGCTGGAAACGACGTGCATTAGAAAATCAATTTGGTTTTTATATTAATCCAATAACTGGTTACTGGAAAAAAGAAGGAAATCCTGATGCTGACGACACAAAAGAAGACGGCAAAGAAGGAGAAGACCTTAAAGCCAAACAGCAACGCATTGTTCCTTATGTTCAAGACTATAAAAATGTTCTGATTATTCGCCCTAGCAAAAAGCTGTCTGAAAACGCGATGGCAACGATTGAGGCAGCTATTATGCGTGGTATAGTCCAGGTTTTTCAGGTCGAAGACTCAGAACTGATTGTTGAGGCTCTGCCAAATTCTTCTAACCCTAATGCGATTATGATTTATGAAGCTGCTGAAGGTGGCGCAGGTGTTCTAACCAGATTGGTCAGTGACTCTGCACTTATTGGAGAAGTAGCTAAGACAGCTTTGGCAACAATGCATTATAAGAATTTAACAGCCAATACTGTAGAAGAAATAATTGCCAGTGAAGAAAAGAAACCTGACGGCTCTGCAATTTGTGAAGCTGGCTGCTACCAATGCCTGTTATCTTATTATAACCAGTCAGATCATGAAATAATCGACAGAAGAGATCCTGATGCCGTTAACTTCTTGCTACAACTGACTAAAGCAGGGGTTAATACTGCTGGCAGTGAACAGGCAAAACCAGGAGATTATAAGCTGATTAATAATAAATGGCCTGTCTTGGAACAGAATAAATCAGAACGCTATGTAGTCGTAGATGTTGAACCAGACGACGACTTCAAAGCTTATCTCACAGACCATTCTTACACATATAAGATTAGGGAATAGGGAGAAGGGAGAAGGGAGAGAACAGCCATAGTTCTAAAAGTGTCCGTAAGGACACTACATTAATAACCTATGGCATCGAAGATGCCATAGGAATAGAATATAATAAAAATCGCGTCTGGAAGACGCTACATTATAAATTATAGCGTTTTTAACGCCCTAAATATAAAGAAAGTATAAACTATGAACACCGAATCTGAATTTTTACCTGGAAATCTAGTTAGAGCAAGAGGCAGGGAATGGGTTGTCCAGCCTGGTTCTAGCACTAATGTTCTCAAACTTCGTCCTCTTGGCGGTTCTGACGAAGATATAGCATTGATTTTGCCAGCACTGGAAAAAGAACCTGTAAAATCGGCTCAATTTCCAATGCCTGATTGCTCCACACCTGGCACCCACGATGCTGCAATCATGATGCGTGACGCCCTTCTTCTCAAAATGAGAAATGGCGCAGGGCCCTTCCGCTCTTTCGGTAACATAGCCGTTGAACCCAGAGCATATCAGCTTGTTCCAATGCTTATGGCTCTGAAACATCCTACTGTCAGAATATTGATTGCAGACGACGTTGGTATTGGTAAGACGATTGAAGCAGGTCTCATAGTCAGAGAACTTCTAGATCGTGGAGAAATAACCAGATTTGCCGTTCTTTGTCCTCCGCACCTTGTCGAACAGTGGAAGTCAGAATTAAATCTCAGATTCAATATAAATGCTCAAGATCTCACCCCTTCTAATGTGGCTCGCATTGAAAAGACTTTGCCACCAGGCGTTTCACTTTTTGAACAATACCCTTTTGTCATCGTCAGCCTTGACTATATCAAGTCAGAACGTCATAGAGACCACTTCTTGAATATTGCACCCGAATGTATAGTTGTAGATGAAGCCCATACCTGCACAGAAACAGGCACAAAAGGCAAACAGCTCCGTTACGACCTTTTAAAACGTCTTGTTGGGGGTATCAACAATGAACGCCATCTAATAATGCTCACTGCAACTCCACATTCTGGTAAAGACGTTTCTTTCTATTCCTTACTTTCTTTACTGAATCCGGAATTTGCAGAGCTACAATCTGCTCAGGGGGCTAAACGTGATGAATTGCGTAAAAAGCTTGCCGAGCACTTTGTTCAGCGCCGTCGTATTGATATTGATGAGTGGAAAGACTCCAGCGTATTCCCTCGTCGCAAGACTGCTGAATTAGCTTATGAATTGTCTGGTGATTGGCGCAAATTCTTCGATAATGTCTACGATTACTGTATTAATATGGCTACCAAGATTGAAGGGGAAAGCCAAAAAGCTGGTCAGATGATCTGGTATGCTATTCTCGCTCTGTTACGCTGTATATCTTCTTCACCTGCTTCGGCTATTAGTGCATTAAATACAAGATTGCAGGGAATCAGCCCTGAAACTCTGGCAGAAGATGTTATTACCGAAGATGAAGAAGGCAGACTTTACGATGATAATGATGATAATTTGCCTTTAAACGATTTAGAACCCGCTGCTACACCTGATAATACTGAAATCAAGGAACTAAACAAACTTATTGATGAAGCAAAGCAGTTGATGCTCAATGGCGACGATCCAAAATTCATAGCTTTGCTTGGAAATCTTGAAAGCCTAATCAAAGACGGCTTTAAACCTGTTATTTTCTGTAGATATATTTCAACCGCTAAATATGTTGCAGAACAATTAAAGCGTATGTCTGGCGACAAATTAGTAATAGACTGCGTTTCAGGTGAATATACACCTGAAGAACGAAAAGCAAGAGTTGAAGCTCTAGGTGAAGAAGAAGAAAAGCCTGTTGTTCTTGTTGCTACAGACTGCCTTTCTGAAGGAATCAACCTGCAAGATACTTTTGACGCTGTAATCCACTATGACCTTGCCTGGAACCCAACCAGACACGAACAAAGAGAAGGCCGTGTAGACCGCTTTGGTCAAAAATCCAAAGAAGTTCGCAGTTTAATGATTTATGGTGGAGACAATCCTGTAGACGGCTTTATATTAAAAGTTATTCTTCGCAAAGCTGAAACAATAAGAAAAGATCTTGGGGTTATGGTTCCTATGCCTGAAAACCGTAAGATCATGGATAGAGCTATTCTCAAAGCAACTCTCCTTAAAAATAAGAAAGACAGAGATCTAAATAGAATTAAACAGTTAGAATTAAACTTCGGTTTTGATGATGATGACAATACAGATAAAGAGCTAGAAGAAATATCCATTGAATGGCAGGATGCAATGGAAAAAGCCAAGGCAAACCGCACTGTTTTTGCTCAGCACAGAATGAAGCCAGAAGATGTAATGCCTGAGTGGAACCGTCAGCTAAATGCTCTTGGCGGAAAAGATGACGTTTTCAGATTTGTCAAAAACGCTTGTATAAGACTTAATTCACCCTTAACTCCATTAGTAACAAAACCTGGCTGCTATAAGCTTACACCGCAGAATCTTCCACCCGCAATAAAAGAAAGGCTTGCGATGGAAAAGATAAGCAAAACAACTAACATTGAATTTGTTTATCCATGCTCTGAACACTCTATGTTCATTCACAGAAGCCACCCATTAGTTTCTTTGCTTGCCGATTATATTTTAGAAAACGCATTAGGAAACACCCAGAAAAAAACAGCCAGAACAGCAGTTACTCTAACGCAGAATGTAAGCGTTGTTACTACCGTATTTCTGCTTAGATTAAGACATCAACTTTCTTACAAACGTAAGGGAAAGATAAAAGTTATTATGGCAGAAGAAATGGTTTCTGTAGCTGTAACTGGTCGTTCTACGCCAAAGTGGGAATACGGCGAAGTTTGTAACAAATATTTGGAAGCCCAGCCTAGCGGCAAACCCTCACAAAATGTAATTACCAAAGAACTGCAAGAAGCAGCTTCGCTATTTATTAATAATAAAGAAGTAATAGATAACTTCGCTAAACAGCGTGCTGAAGCATTATTGGCAGACCATAGACGTGTCAGAGAAGCTGCTGCCGATAGAGGTTCTTACGAAGTAAAACCCTGTCTTCCCGTTGACCTCATCGGGATTTATGTCTTGTTACCCGACGACCTCTAAGACTCTTACGAAGTTCGTCATTGCGAGCAGTCGTTAGACTGCGTGGCAATCCATACTCCCCTTTTTAAGGGGAGATGTCACGTAAGTGACAGAGAGGTTTTTATAATAACTTTTAACTATGAAAAACAACAATTTAGCTTTTGACAATATTACATTAGAAGGTGGTCTCTTTGTCCCCGAATTACTAGAACGCGCCGCTCAAGGCAGAGCTGATTATCAAAGTGACTCTGATTACCAGATACATAAAGGTTTGAAGATTCAGGATGAATACGGCAGAGCTTTCCAGATAGCTTTGGCTGAATACCAGGACTTTTCTAGAAACATTCTTCGTGAAGACTTAGACAAATACAAAATCACTAAAAAATTTGTCTATTCCATTCTTGATATACTTGATTACAAAAATATTAACGAAAAATCTTTTATAACCTGTAACGATAGAACTTACCCCATAACCGCTGATACAAACAATAAGATTGCTATAGTAATAGCACCAGCCAACATAGACTTAGATACAGCAGACGAACACTTTGCTGTTGTTGGTTCAGGTTTTCATAAAAAGACCCCCTTCCATCTTGCTCAGGAATTTTTAAACGCAAGCCCCGAATACTTGTGGGCTATAGTTTCGAATGGCAGAACAATAAGACTTTTGCGTGATTCCGCTGCGATGACAAGACCCTGCTATTTGGAATTTGACCTTGAAGCCATATTAAAAGACTCTTGCTACTCTGATTTTACTGGTTTTTGGCGAATTTTACACGCATCACGTTCTAATAGTATTTCTACAGGCAATATGGCAGGTAAGCCGATTTGGGAAGCCTGGTATCAGACAGGTCTTGAGCAGGGAACAAGAATAAGAGATGGCCTTAGAAACGCTGTCACTCAGGCTCTGATTACAATCGGCTGCGGTTTCATCGCTCATCAAGACAACAAAGCTCTTCGTGAAAAGCTACAAAACGGCAGTCTAACTTCTGAAGCCTACTTCCAACAGCTATTGAGATTTATTTACAGAATGCTTTTCCTTTTTACTACCGAGGAAAGGGGTATTCTTCATACAGATGATTCAAGCCCTGAAGCTATTCAGGCCCGTAAATTCTATGAAGAAGGTTATTCTCAGAAGCGTTTGCGCAAATACTCTTTGCGTTTTACAAATCTGAATCGTCAAGATTACCAATGTGACTCTTACTCTGACTTGTGGCAGGCTCAACAGGTTGTTTTCAGAGCCTTACAGCATGGGGAAAAGGCCCTGGAGCTCCCTGCTTTAGGCGGTATTTTTGCTTCAGACAAATGCCCCGATATAGATTCCGCTTCTCTTTCAAATTCTTACTATATGGCTGTTATAAGAAGTTTACGCTGGTATCAGAACAACGGCGAACTTTCTCCTGTTGATTACGGCAATATGGGCACAGAAGAGCTTGGTTCTGTCTATGAAAGTCTTTTAGAGCTTGTTCCATATATTTCTTTGGAAAAATCAGAATTTGGTTTTGTTGGAATTACCGAAAGCGGTTCCTCTGCTGGTAATGCTCGTAAGACCAGTGGAAGTTATTATACTCCAGATTCTTTGGTCCAGGAACTTATAAAATCAGCTTTAGACCCTGTTATAGAAAAGAAAATAAACGATAATCCGCAAAATCCTATTAAAGCCTTGCTTGAAATCAGTGTTATAGACCCAGCTTGTGGAAGTGGTCACTTTTTACTTGCAGCTGCACGACGTATTGCTGAAAAGGTTGCTGAAAAAGAATCGGATGACGGTGCTGTAAGACCAAACGATTATAGAAAAGCTTTACGTAAGGTTATAGCTAACTGTATTTATGGTGTCGACCTTAACCCCATGGCTGTAGAACTAGCAAAGACAGCCCTTTGGCTTGAAGGTTTCGAGCCTGGTAAACCTTTAGGTTTTATAGATAATCATATTCTTTGCGGAGATTCTTTGCTTGGCATTATTTCTACTGA
>JAEEGL013100008.1_pt1 | contig 14364 bp, 14 predicted proteins | sample 9134231 | NCBI WGS metagenome assembly JAEEGL01 (sample SAMN16246548, study PRJNA631951) | gut metagenome | biome: gut microbiome; feature: rumen; material: fiber-attached | host: Bos | place: Iran: Karaj | collected 2018-10
CGTTTCCCTGCAGTTTGGAACTAGAGAACAGCGCTGATTATGAGTACACGTATCCGCAGGAATTCTTCGAACTGTTCGGAGCAGGCAAAGACTTGGGACTTGATGAAAGACCTTCCGAACTGATTTTTCAGAACGATTTACGGAGGGAAGAGATATGAAATACTATCTTGATACGAATACTATCATTTACGCTGTGAAAGGCACTTATCCGGAATTGAAAGAAAGATTCAGAAAAGTAAACGCAAGATCTATAGTTGTTCCGTCCATAGTTGCAGCTGAAATCGAGTACGGTGCAAGAAAAAGTTATAACTATGAAAAGACTATAGCATTGTATAAAAGGTTTTTAGATGTGTTTCCTAAAGAGTCTTTTAACGATAAAGCTGCTTCGGAATACGGCAGAATCAGAGCAAGGCTCGAAAGTGAAGGTAAGCCTATCGGTCCAAACGATCTGATCATTGCAGCTATAGTCAGCGCCAACGATGGGATATTAGTCACAAATAACGAGAAAGAATTCTCAAGGATCGAAGGCTTGAGGCTAGAAAACTGGACTAATCAATAATATATTCGAAAGGGTATAGATCATAAGTAGATTGCTCAATTTGATCAAGCTGATTTGATGCCCGGCTCTTCGTGAGCCGGGTTTTTATCTGCTTGTTAATTGGAAAATATTGACATGGTAAATATTGTAAAGTATAATCATAACGAAAAGGGGTATTCGGGATGAAGATTAAGAGCATAATCGGAATCGTCCTTCTCTTGCTGAGCATGATCGGGATGTATTTCTGGGAGACGCAGCTAAGGGAGAGGATGATGTTTACGAAGGTACTAGCGGCCGCGGTGGATATAAACGTGGGAGACGCGGCGGATGAGAGCTGCTTTAAGGAGATATCCGTTTCTTCTGACAGTCTCGTGCCGGGCTTTCTTCGCATTGACGATCTTCCGTCAGTCTGCGGCAGGACCTGCGTATTTCCTCTCAAGGCGAACGCAGTCGTATTCGAAGGCTGCTTTGAATACGTCGAGGCTCCTTCGGACGACGGAAACTACGACTTCAGCGTTCCGAAGGATTGGCTTTTCGAGGGCAGCGGAGATCTTCATCCCGGAGACAGGGCTATCGTTTACTTTATGCCCTCGGGAGAATATATGGGGGAATATGAAATAAAAGGGGTATCCGATGAGAAGATCGCGGTAAGATGCGATCTCGATTCATATTTTCACATCGTTTCAGAGCTTGGAAAAAGCGGCGGAAGCCTGCTTGTGTTTTCCGCGGAGTAAATATGGGAAAGATCGTTTCCTTCTTCGGAGCGGACAGCAAATGCGGCGTCAGCCAGACAGTACTTTCACTGTCCCTTGCTCTTGCGGACAGGGGATACGGTGTTCTTCTCATCCATACCGAAGAACCCCTCGGAGACGACTATACTCCCGGTCTTGGCATATCCATGGAAGAGATAAAGCCCTTCCTTAAGGACGGGCTCTGGGACAGAGACAGCATACTAAGAAGCGCTGCCTACAGAAAAAATCTGTGCATCATAGGAGGAGCGAACAGGGCTGCCAGCGGCAGTCTGTTCGGTCCTGAAAAGACAGCCGCTTTTCTGTCGGACCTGTCTGATTGTGTCGAGTACATTCTCTGCGACTGCGGTTCGGATCTTAGCCACGGCTTGTGCCTCGGGGCGCTGCTTACAGCTTCCTTCAGAGTCACCGTCCTTGGACAGGGGGAGAAGGCCCTTAAAAGATACGAATGGCTTAGGCTTCTTCTTTCCAGGCTCGAGGCAGACGGCGATTTATTCGCAGTCTGCAGATACAGGGAGGACAGTCCCTGCGATATGGGATATATATCTTCGAGATTGTCTTTGGAAAAAGGCAGGCTTGTTCCCGTATCCTTTTCGCCCTGCGGAGACAGGGCGGAGTTCTACAAAATGCCTCTCATATCCTTTAAAAACAAAAAGTACGAAGAGAGCATATCAAGACTTGCGGATCTGATCATATAGATGGACTTCGATTTCAACGAGTATTTGAGAAAAGACAGAATATATGAAAAGGAGGACGAAGGCTTCAGGGCCTTCTACTCCCTTTGCGCCGAGATAAAGGAATGCTTCTTCAGCTCCGTAGAAAGCAGCGACCGCTCTCCCGCCATGCTGGAGATACAGAAGAAAGCCATAATAGGGTGCGAAAAGGAGAAGCGCTTCTTTCTTGAACGCATAGAGCTTCTTCTTTCCGAAAGGGACGCTCTCGGCACTCCTTTCCCTTCATGGTATGCGGATCTTACCGACGCCGTATACCAGGAGAACTGGGGACTGGCGGGAGTGGCCCAGTGGTTTTCCGAAGAATACAAGGGGAGCAGCAGCGCAAAGATCATAGGAGAGCGCATATATTTCATGGAAAAGGGAAGGATGGTCCTAAAGGAGCAGACCATATCCGAAAGCAGGAAACTTCAGCTTATAAGGGCCTTCCTGCTTCTTACACCCGGCAAGAGATTCGACAAAGACTATTACGAGATGTACCTTCTCGACGGCACCAGGGTGACTGTATATACGGAGCCCATGGCAAAAACGGGACAGTCGTCACTGGTGTTTAGAAGATACCTCATACCCTCCTTAAGCTTCGAGGAGCAGGCCAGAAGAAAGACCGTGCCCAAAAGCGCCGTACCGCTTCTAAAGGCCATGGCAAGGGTCGGCTACAACGTAGTGTTCATGGGAGCGGTAAGGACCGCCAAGACCACCTTCCTTGCAACCTGGCAGGCCATGGAGGACGAAACCCTCGAGGGGGTCCTCGTTGAGACCGACCCCGAGATACCCATGCACGAGATACTTCCCAAAGCTCCCATAATCCAGCTCCTGGCCGACGGCGAGGAGCTGAGAAACATATCGAAAAATCTATTAAGAAGCGACGCGGATTACTTCATCCTAGCCGAAGCCAGGGACGGCATCGCCCTTGATACGGCGGTAAAGCTTGCATGCAAGGGGACGAAAAGGATGAAGATGACCTATCATTCCAGGGACCCCAAGCGCTTTCCTTTGGAGGCTGCGACAGAAATAGTCAAGACATCGGGCGGCGATCTTCCTTTGACCATGCAGATGGTCACGCGCGCCTTCGACTATCTGTTTCACTTCGTCCAGCTTTCCGACAAAAGCCAAAAAAGGCTCAAGGGCATATATCAGATGTACTGCGACGAGACCGGCACTTCTCACGTGGAGCAGATCTGCTGTTATGACCCGGAATCGGAAAGCTGGATATTCAGAGATATAATAGCGGGCGACAAGAGGGAGTACGGCGTGGAATCTGACAAGGAAAGTTTCGCGAACTTTGAAAGGGAGCTTAGAAAACTCTCGGAAGCGGGAGCCGTAAAATGAGCTTTAAGGTGCATTTGGTTTCGGTATTAGTATACTTCATATATTTCCTCGGTCTTTGTCTCTGCCTTGGCAACACCTTCGAATATATCAAAGGAAGGGTGACTTTAAGAAGGAGACTCTATGACCTGAGGAAAAAAGAACCGGGGAGAGTCAGGGCGAAGCTCGATTCCCTAGTATTTATGGCTGCGGGAAAGGAAAACGGAGGAGGAAGCCTTGCTTTTCTTTGCGTCCTCATATTCTCCGTGGTTTTCCTTTACCTGTGCGTTTCAATGAGCGTCTTTTTCTCTTTGATTATCGCTCTTCTCGCCGCTTCCGTTCCCATAGTATCTCTTGTAAGCAAAATCCAAAAACAAAGGAACGGCAGCGGCAGAGAGGGGCTTCCCTTCGTAAACGAGCTCTACAGGCAGTACGTGACAGGCGACAGGAACATACTCACAGCCCTCGAAGGCTGCTGCGGGGATACTTTGGAATATCCGCTCTGCGGCAGGCAGGCTTATCTTCTGCTTCTCAGGCTCAGGTCCTCCGGAGACAGAGCCTACGTGAAAAGGGCATGCTCTGATTTTGCGGGAGCCATAGGAAGTCTCTGGGCGAGGTCTCTGGCATCTGCCTTCGTATCCGCGTACGGGGGTTTCGATATATCGAAGGCTCTTCTCGACTTGCTTTCCAGGCTCAAACTTATGAACGAAGGGCGCGAAGAGAGAAAAAGGCTCAATTCCGAGTCTTCGAGAATGACTCTATTCTTGGTACCCGCAATGTACCTGTTTACGCTGATCGTTTCCGTAAAGGTCCTTGGACTGAGCTTTTCGCAGCTTTTGAAGAGCCAGTTCTTCGACAGGACGGGCCTTATGTTTTTCTTTTCGATCGTTATTCTTTTTTTCGTAAACTGCATGCTTCTTTCCGCTGTGAACGGAAGCTCTCCAGAGTACTGATTTATGAACTGGTTTTTTCTGTTTCTTTTCTGGACCGGTATTTTTCTTCTCCTTTCCGAGGAACCGTATACCCTTCTGAAAAGGGCCGAGGCTCTATCAGGAAAGGCCGAAGAAAAGGGAAGGAAGGCCTTCCTGGTTCTTGCGTCGAAAATCAGAGCCGCTCTTCTCAGGGAAACCGTAGAAAGGGAGATATCGGACAGTCTCGGATATATCAGAAATATTGCGATGACGGGAGATTCTTCCGTGAGCGCTCTTTCCCTTCTTTCGGACCTTGCGGGGATCACGGATAAGCTGAGACCCGTTTACCTGGAGATGGAGAGGCATCTTTCCGTAGGCGACGGAAAAAAGGCGGAAGAGTGTTTCGTTTCCAATACGGGCCTTTCGATATCCAAAGGTCTTGCGGAGCTGATTGCAGGATGGGACGAAGCGGATCCGTCCGAAATGTCCGAAACCGCGGACTCGTATATATCTTTGCTGAGGGAGGAGAGGATCACTGCCCAGAAGAGAAAAAACGAGATACTCTCGGACCTCATATATTTCCCCGTGGTCGTGAACTGCATGCTCATTCTCATCAATTTCATATATATTTCCTTCTTCGTCTCCCAGAGGGAGCTTCTTACCTTGATGCAGTAGTTTTCCGGCTTCGTTTTCCGTTATTTGTGGTATAATACTCGCGCTATGAATAACGAACTTAACGTACTATTAATGAACGACTCTTTTCCGCCTCTCATAGACGGAGTCGCAAACGCGGTGACGAACTACGCCCGCATAATCAACAAAGAACTGGGGAAAGCGGCTGTGGCCACGCCCTATTACCCGAATTCCGACGACAGCCAATTTGAATTCCCGGTAGTCCGTTTCCCCAGCGTGGATACCACGCCTCTCGTGGGGTACAGGGCGGGAGTCCCCTTTTCGGCGGAAACCATAAGGCAGCTTTCCTCCATGGATTTCGATATCATACACTCCCACTGCCCGGTGGCATCCTCGATGCTCGGGAGAGTCTTAAGGGACGCCATAGACAAACCCCTCATTTTTACCTACCATACGAAATTCGATATAGACATACAGAATTCCATCAGAGGCAGGATCCTTCAGGAGAGCGCCAAGAAGATGCTCGTTGACAACGTGGCTGCAAGCGACGAGGTCTGGGCCGTAAGCGACGGCGCGGGCAAAAACCTCCAGTCTCTCGGCTATGAAGGAGACTACATCGTAATGCACAACGGCGTGGACTTTCCAAAAGGAAGAGCCGAGGAAGGATATATACGCAGCGTGACTGAGGATCTTGATCTTCCCGTGGGAGTTCCCGTATATCTCTTCGTCGGTCGCATGATGTGGTACAAGGGCCTTAGGATAATACTCGACGCCCTCGAAAAGCTTAAGGCCTCGGGACAGGATTTCCGCATGGTCTTTATAGGAGGCGGCGGAGACAAAAAGGAGATAGTTCTCTACGCCGAAAGCCTGAAACTTACGGACAAGGTCTTTTTCGTCGATCCCATAGGAGACAGAAAAGCCCTTCAGGCATGGTACTGCAGAGCGGATCTTTTCCTTTTCCCATCGACCTTCGATACCAACGGTCTTGTGGTAAGGGAGGCCGCGGCCTGCGCTCTTCCCAGCGTATTGGTAAAGGGAAGCTGCGCCGCGGAGGATACTAAGGACTTTGAAAACTCCTTCTGGATAGAAGAAAACGCCGAGTCTATGTATACGCTCCTTAAGAAACTGGGAAGCGATCTTACGCTCATGGAAAAGGTGGGACAAAACGCCCAGGACCAGCTTTATCTTTCCTGGGAGGATTCGGTCAAGATCGCCTACGAAAGATACGGGGTGGTATTGGATAGATACAGATCCGGCGGATATCAGAAGAGAGAGAAGATAAGCGACCAGTTCTTCACCGCTTCCGCCGACGCCATAAAGAACGTACTCGAAGCCCAGAGGAGAAGGGAAAGAGTCTTCGAACAGGCCAGAAGCAACGTCAGGGAGATACTATCCACCATAGACGGTATAGAAAATACCGTAGCCAAGACCTTCGAGCGCATAAAGTACGCCAACGCCATGCTCGAAGCCGGAATGAGGCAGAAGTTCGAAGAGAGCAGGGAAGCCCTTCTCAAGGAATTCGACAGATACAGATAATACGCTATTTGATATGGCAAAAGACGCCGGTCTGTGATACAATATCTGATTGGCGAATACAGTGAAAACCGGTATTCGAAGGATGCCGGTTTCGGTTTGAGATAGGAAGGAAAAAAGAAGTGATCATTTTATCACCGGAAGTATACGGAAAGATAGGAAGCGGGATAGACTATGCGGCAAACGCCGTCAAGTCGACCATAGGTCCTCTTGGAAGAAACATCGCTTTCGACCCGAAGATGGACGTCCCGTATATCATCAACAGCGGACGCGAGATAGTAAAGCACGTGAACTTTGAAGACAAGGCCGTTATGGTCGGAGTCGACGTGGTAAAGCAGGCCATGGAAAAGGCCTTCTGGACCGGCGGAGACGGATCCGTCGCAACGGCGGTCCTCGTCCAGAGCATGTGGAACGACGCTGTCCACATGGACGCCGCGGGAGCGGATGCTATGGCTATGATGAGAGGCATAAGAAAGGCTTCCGAAGCCGCTCTTGAAACCCTGAGGAAAGAAGCGGACAAGGTCGAGGGCGAAGATGACATCAGAGCTCTCGCGATGTGCGCGGCAGGCGGAAGAAAGGATATAGCGGACATAGTCACGGAAGTCTACGACCACATAGGTCCCGACGGCTACGTAACAGTCGAAGATTCCCAGATGGCGGAGACCCACATCAGCTACTTCAAGGGCATGAGGTGGGAAAAGGGCTTCCTCGGACATTTCGAGGAGGAGAGCATAGTTCTCGAAGATCCGTATATCCTCCTCATAAACAGGATAGTCAACAAGTTCGAAGATCTCGCTCCCATACTCCAGCAGATAAGGGACAAGAACAAGTCCATACTCATCATCGCAAGAGAGGTAAGAGACGAAGTCGCCAATACCCTTCATTATCTTAGGGACAAGGCCGGACTCGACGTTCTTGCAGTCCAGGCTCCTGGTTACGGAGACGTGCGTAATTCCAACATGAAGTATTTCGGCATCATGTTCGGAGCTACAGTCTTCGACGAGATGATGCAGGATATCCAGACCGACATCAGGATGGAAAACCTGGGACACGCCGGCAAGGTGGTCATGAACAAGAAGAACATAGTCATCCAGGGCATACCCAATCCCGACGACCCCGTGGTCGAAGCGAGAAGAAAAGAGCTTTACAGGGATCTGGAGCATATAAAGAACGAAGACGAGCGCTACCGTATAGAGCAGATGCTCACGCCTCTTGCAGCCGACACCGCGGAAGTAAAGGTCGGCGGAGTCATGGAGATGGAGATGTTCGAGCGCAAATATCTCGTCGACAACGCGGTGCACAACACCTACAGCGCCCTCAAGGCGGGCTTCCTTCCGGGAGGAGGAAAGGCCTTCATACTGGCGGTCCCCACGGTAAAGGAATTTGCCAAGACCCTCGAGGGAGACGAAAGGCTCGGAGCCAATATACTTGCCGAAGCTCTCACAAAGCCGGCTTTCCAGATCGCTGAAAACGCAGGCATAGACGGCAAGACCACCGTCGCGAAGCTTCTCGAAGCTGCTGACAAGTACACGGGACTCAACGTGCTCAACGAAAAGTACGAAGATCTCAGAAAGGGCGGAGTTCTCGATTCTCTGGCAGTCGTAGAATCTGCGCTCATCACCGCCGTATCAAGCGTTTCCACGGCCATATCCGTTGCGGCCTGCGTGGTGGCAAGGGATCCCGAGGAAGAGGAATACATGTAAGAAGGAGATACCGGGGCGGAGCAAAAGCTCCGCCCTTTTTTAGACTATGATACACGAATATATTTGGGGAACTGAAGACTGGATCTTCGAGGACAAAGGACTTCTCATCAAAAGGATAGACTCCCGCGACAAGCTGTCGGTTCAGGTGCATCCGGACGACGCCTACGCCAAAGCCCACGGCCTTGAGAACGGAAAGACCGAGTGCTGGTATATACTCGGCGCCGATGAAGGGGCCTTCCTCTACTGCGGCTTTAAGAAAGACCTTGGAAGAGAGGATATCGAGAGAGCTCTTTCGGACGGCAGCATAGAAGAGTGCCTTGAGAAAATATACGTAAAGCCCGGCGATTTCATCTTTATACCTGCGGGCTCCGTTCACGCCATAGGAGCCGGCATAAAACTGCTCGAGGTGCAGCAGGACAGCAAGACCACCTACAGGCTCTACGACTACAAAAGAGTGGGAGCCGACGGAAAGGAAAGGCAGCTTCACGTAAAGGAAGCGCTCGAATGCCTGGACTTTTCCGCCGCCTGCGGATTATACAGCCTTCCCTTCAGCTGCGAATATTTCGGCATAGAAGACGAAGGAAAATACCTCAGGGTAAAATGCAAAGACTTTGCTCTTAGCGTACCAAAAGAATAGACAGGAGTAAAAAATGGATCTTGAAACCTTAAAACAGAAAATGACGGAAGCGAACTACGTGTACGACGATAATCTCATCACCACGCTTTTCGTTGCGATAAACCTGGGAAGACCTCTTCTCATAGAGGGGGAAGCGGGCGTCGGAAAGACCGAGGTCGCAAAGGTCGTCGCGGCGGCTCTCGGAAGAGATCTCATACGCCTTCAGTGCTACGAGGGTCTCGACGAGAGCAAGACTCTTTACGAGTGGAACTACCAGAAACAGCTCCTGGCCATTCAGGTCGATATGGGAAAGACGGACGAAGACGCTCTTACAAAGTCGCTTTTCAGCGACGAATATCTTCTCGAACGGCCCCTGCTTCAGTCCATAAGGTCTGAAAAACCCGTGGTCCTTCTCATAGACGAGATAGACAAGGCCGACGAGGAGTTCGAGGCTTTCCTTCTCGAGCTTCTTTCGGACTTTCAGGTTTCCGTGCCTGAGGTCGGAACGATCAAGGCTAAGACAAGGCCCTTCGTGGTTCTTACTTCGAACAGGGCCAGACCCATATCCGACGCTCTCAGAAGGCGCTGCGCCTATCTTTACATAGACTATCCGTCTCCCGAAAAGGAAATGGAGATCTTAAGGAGCAGGGTGCCCCACGTGGACGACAGGCTCTGCGTCCAGATAGTAAAGGCGGTGCAGGACCTCAGAAACAACGAAGCCATACTCAAGAAGCCCTCCGTTGCGGAATCTCTCGACTGGGCCGAGGCCCTCAACGCCCTGGGCGTGAGAGAACTCACTCCCGAGCTCATAAGGAGCACGGTGGGATTCGTTCTTAAGAACAACGAGGATATCGAGACACTCTATGAGGCGATGGACGCCGAAGAAGCGGAACCGGAGCCTACCGAGGAATATGCAAAGCGCCATGAAGAATGCGGATGCGGCCATCATCACGAAAACGGGGAGCACTGCGAGCATCATCACGATCACTGCGAACACCATGAAGAATACCGCGACGGTCATCTTCATACGGAAGACCTGGAATACAAATGATCGATACGGAAGTCTATCTTGAAAAACTGCTCCTCTTCGGAGGACTTTTAAGGAAAGAAGGCATGGAGGTAAGTCCCAAAGAAAACGAGGACGCCTGCAGAGTCCTTCTTTCTCTTGACGTGAGCGACAGGCAGAGCGTGAAGACGGCTCTTCGCACCGTGTACGCCAAATCGAGAGACGAGCAGCTCAAGTTCGACAGGATATTCGACAGTTTCTTCCTTTCCGAGGACGCCATAAGGGCAATAGACAAAAGGCATCAGAAGGAGGAACTGGAGAGAAGAAAGGCTATGAAGGAGGCCGAAAGGTCCCTTTCGGAGCAGACTCCCAACGTTCCCTATTCGGAGGCGCAGAAGGAAGCCTACTCCCGCCTTACGGACGAGGAGAAGAGGAGGCTTGAGGATCTTAAAAACAGGCTCAAGGGAACCACCAACAGAAGCGAGCCTCTCTACGCGGATTTCATACGCTCCGTATTCATGAAATACATACTCGAGGAGCAGATCAGGATGGAGGACGCGGCGGTGGGCGCCCAGGCCATAGATCCCGAGATAGGTATACTCTTTAAAGACATATCCGAATTCAAGGACCACGAGATACCTAAAGCCGTCAAATACATGCAGGACCTTTCCTCAAAGATAAGCGGAGAGCTCGCGAAGAGAAGAAAGGGAGCGAAGAAAAGCGGTGCTCTCGATTTCAGAAAGACCATAAGGAAAGGTCTCGAAACGGGAGGCAGTCTTTACAGACTCGCCTACAAGCCCTCGAGAAAGAGAAAAAAGCAGATTGTCATGCTCTGCGACGTTTCCGGCTCCATGGTCCAGTTCTCGGAGTTTGCCCTTCGCTTCATACAGGCTCTCAACGAAGCCTCGGACAGCTCCAGGGTATTCCTCTTTTCAGAGGATATAAAGGAGGCGGATCCCTTCCATCTGAGGAACCTCGATACCTTCAGGGAGTACGTGGGGGAATCGGGAGTCTACGGCAGGGGAACGAACCTCGGAGCTGCTCTTAAGAAGATAAACGACGAAAGGCCTTCGGCTCTTTCACCCTCTTCCGTGCTCATCATAGTATCCGACGGAAAGAGCATAGACATACCAGGAGCCTGCAAAGAGCTCGACAGAGCGAGAGCCAGAGCGGGAAAGGTCTACTGCCTCAATCCCATACCCGAAGCCAAGTGGAAATACTCCTCTTCGGTCATGGCCCTTGCGCAGAAATGCGAGATGCTTTCCTGCAGCACTCTCAAGGACCTGGGGGAAGCCTGCAGAAGGCTCAGTTTGAGTTGATTATTTCCTGTGATAAATGTATCATAGGCTTAATGAATAATATTTAAGTTTTGGATAAGGAGAAAGTCATGACACAAAACGAAAAGGAGCTTAAGGAGATAAAGCGCCTCGAAAAGGCCGAAGCTTTCCATAAGCACAAAAACTATTTCGCGATCCTCGTCGTCGTTCTTACCGTCGTCTACATAGTGGACGAGCTTACCTCAAGCGTAAGGGGCGCCGTCGATTCCTTCACGATCTGCGACCTCTTCAACACCACCTTCGGAACTCCTGCCTACGACAAGGCTGCCGGGACTCTGGGACTGGTTACGACGGGCTGCTATCTTATCTACCTGATATCCCCCTTCTACAAGTCACTGGCCGACAAGCTGGGAAGAAAGGTCTTCCTGGTGATCAACACCATAGGAATGGGTGTGGGCATGCTGGTATGCATCATTTCCCATAACGTGGCTGTCTACCTGGTTGGCGTGGTCATCATGACCTTCTTCACGCCCAACGACGTACAGGTCCTGTATATCATGGAGTGCGCTCCCAAGGAGCACAGAGCAAAGCTCTGCTCCATCACCAAGGGAATAGCCCTCATATCCGTTTCACTTCTGGGACTCTTCGTCAAGATGTTCGTCAACAGAGAACATCCCGAGACCTGGAGGACCGTATTCGTCATTCCAATCATCCTCGCCTTTTTGATAGGATTCCTTGCCATATTCTTCGTAAAGGAAACTCCCATATTCACCCAGAAGAGACTCCAGTACTTAAGAGCCTCCGAAGAGGAGAGAAAGGCTCAGAAGGAGGCTGAAAAGGCGGAGGCCGAAAAGGAAAAGAAACAGAGCGTTTCCGTATTCAGCGCCTTCAAGTTCATCTTCAAGAACCACCAGACGAGAGCCGTCGCCATAGTCGCGATGCTTCTTTCCTTCTCTACGGGATACACCGGCAAATACCAGAACATGATAGAAGCGGGCGTGGCAAGAGGCGCGATCACCGCCGCAGGTTCAGACCTCATTCTCATGTTCTATCCGATCATAAACGGGCTTCTCACCCTTGTGGCCGGTTTCCTTATCGACGCACTGGGAAGAAAGAAGGCTGCCCTGATCCTTGGTCTTTGGACAGCGGTAGGCCTCGGGGTATTCGCCTACGGATGCATGAATCCCATCAGCCCGTATATCACGGGATTCGCATACGGATTCTCCATCGCGGGCCTCTGGTCCATTTCCGACATGCTCTTCTTTGTAATCACTTCGGAATCCACGCCTACTGAAATGAGAGGCACGGTGGTAGGCTCCATGCAGCTCCTCGGAATGGTGGGCATGGGCTTCAATATGGTATTCAACAACGTGGTCACCATGATCGCGGGATCCATGAACCTGCCTTTAGTCCTCACTCTTACCTATCTGCCCGTAGTGGCTATAGCGCTTCTTATCATGATGCTCAAGGTAAAAGAAACAAGAGACGTGGACCTCGACAATATCGAAGTCGACGACTGGAGATAAGATTTGACAATTTTCATAACTGCTGTATATTGTATTTAACATTCTTAAGCAGTTAATGAGTTTAAAGGAGATAAAAATATGAAAAAAATACTGGCGATAGTTCTTGCTCTGTGTATGATATTCAGCTTCGCGGCCTGCGGTTCTAAGGCGGATCCCGCGCCAAACGGCGGTTCCGGAAACGAAGAACCGGCTCTCGACGAATCAAAGCTCAGCGGCGAGACTAAGGAAAGCGTTTATGAAAACGAGTACCTCAACCTCAAGGTGATTCTGCCGGCAGGCTGGAGCTTCTACGACAAGGATCAGATAGCGGCCGTCAACAATATGACGGTGGAAGCCTATGAGGGAACCAGCGTAGCCGAATCCGTTTCCAAGGCGGGACAGTATATGACCATGATGATGGCGAGCCCCGCGGGATGCTCGTTCAACCTTTTGATCCAGCCCAAGGATAAGCAGTACAACCTGTTTACCGACGAGCAGCTCTTTACAAACTCCGAGTCGGAAATGAAAAAGCAGTTCGAGTCCTCAGGTATTTCCATGCAGAAATATGAAGTTCTCACTTTGACGATAGGAGGAGAAAACCGTACGGTTCTCCATATGATTCTCGACTTCGGCGTACTTATGGACGAATACCAGCTCTGGTACCGCACTAAGAACGGCAACTACATGGGAGTGCTGACGCTGGCTGTTCCCGACGGAACCGACCCCCAGCCCTATCTCGAATGCATAGGAACGATGAAGTAGAAATTCTCAACTATGAAGAAAATGCCCGCAGGACTTAAATCCTACGGGCATTGTTTTCGTCACTTCGTTATCAGTTTCCTTTTTTTTGCATTTCTTTGTAGTCTTCTTCGTTTATTATCCTGAATTGTGTGAAGCCTTCCCCTTCGCTGTCGCGGCGCCAGGTCACGAATGCGTAGAAAATATTACCGTCGAATTCGATCTTGTATTGGCCGCTCATGAAACTTTCGTCAGCATTTTTACCTGTTCCTACGTACCTGTCCCATTGAAGCAGTTCCATGGTATACCCTTCTGTGACGGGGAAATAATCGTAGATAAGCTTTGCCGTCTCGTCGAAGGTTTCACTATCTATAACTTCGGGGTAGAGCAGGGAGTATGCGCTTTCAGAGTCGCGCGCAACGTCGCAGTCGATCAGTTCTGAAACTTTGCTGTTGAGCAGCTGGACGTTTTCATTATTCGAGATGATTTTGACAGGCATTTTGCCGTCGGCGTAAAACCTGACTGCACAGCCGCCGAGGCAGAAGGCGCAAAACACGGCGAGAAGCAATGAAATAACGCGCTTTATTTTTCTGTTCATGACGTCACTCCTTTTAACGAATAATCGACAAAAGCTCATACCGACCGCCCGCCGGCCTTTGCGGTAAGCGTTTAGCAAAATTTGTTTCTTTTCTAAATTATTACATCAGGAGAAACAATGTGCAACTGCAAAGTGTTCTGAGAAGAAAAAAGAGTTCCGGCCGGTACCGAAACCTTGTAATGCGCAAATACTTTGATTTTCCCGCCGGGGCTTCTCGTTTGAAAAATAGTCGCCGCACTCTCGTGACTTCAGTCATGAGTTAGGCGACAAATATACTCACGCAGCCTCTTGAACATTTGTTCTATCAGTGGTATAATGATCATAGAAATCAAGAACAGGCAAAGAGCATCGAATGGAGGCAGCTGCTTTGGAATTGTACTCGACTTACAAGACAATGATCACTGATAAGAATTTTAATCATGTCCTAAGCGAAACAGTTGAGAAGTACCGCGAAGCAGTTTCTTTCTTCAGTAATGTAGCTCTTGATCACTGGGAACTGTTTAAAGGTCTCGGTCCAAATA
>JAEEGL013761383.1_pt1 | contig 14364 bp, 12 predicted proteins | sample 9134231 | NCBI WGS metagenome assembly JAEEGL01 (sample SAMN16246548, study PRJNA631951) | gut metagenome | biome: gut microbiome; feature: rumen; material: fiber-attached | host: Bos | place: Iran: Karaj | collected 2018-10
AGCGTTTATGACGTACAGAACGTAATACAGGCCTACGCGGGGCATGTCTTTGGGTATATCCTTGATGAGAAAGCTCAAAAATGGCGTGAGCGCCATTCCCAGGACCAGAATAATGATGCCTATCGCGGTATAAAACTTCCTGTACAGGGCCATAAGACTCTTGACTTTTTCTCTGTCGCCCTCCTTTATGGGCCTGTAAAGGGCGAAATTCATAGCCTGGCCTATGCCCAGCTCCGCCAGTGAAAGAAAGCTCAGGATATTTGAAAAAAGGCCTCCGAGGCCCAGATACTCGGTGCTCAGCACGCGTATGAACACCGTTCTGTTGATGAAGGCCAGCAGGAAGTTGATAAAGGTCGAGCCTACGGTGATCGCCGCGTTGTTTATTGAATTTTGGCTGCGGGTGCGGCCGTTCATTTGAGCCTTATTCTCCTTTGATAAAGAGACTTTTCAGCCCCCTGTAGACCCGGTATGGGTAGGCGAAGAGGTAGGGGGCGCGGGTGTAGAGCTTAGTCTTCTGATCAAGAAGCTTATAGTATTTGGCGTTCCTGTCGACCAGCCCGTCGAATTCCTGCCTGCAGTCCCTGCGCACGGTCCTGTCCGACATCATGTAATGCACCACATAGAAGCAGGCCAGCCTGCATATGTTGCGCCCGATGAGCGCTGCCTCGGCCGTGTTCTCCCAGTCCTCGCCCAGTTCGTCCAAAACTTCTGCGGTACGGTCGATGGCGTTCTTAATGCCCACCCCATCCCTCTTCATCTTATCGCTGTGCATTATCGACTCGGAGCGCATCCTGTAAAGGTACATGATGTCGTCGATCAGCATTACCCTTCGGGCTTTAAGCGTCGAGATGAAGGCGTAGGCCTCGTCCTCGTGGATGACCCCGGGACTAAAGCGCAAGCCTATGTTTTCAAGGTATGAGCTCCTGTAAAGTCTGCAGGTGACCACCGGATAGAACTCCAATATCGGCAGCACTGTCTCAAGGCATTCCTCGCCCGTCATCACCCTGTAGGTGTCCGCCGAAAGCCTGCTGACATACACCCAGTCGCTGACCAGTTTCGGGTCTTCGAAGAAAATGCGCAGTGAGAAATTGAGCATATCAAGCTCGTTTTCCTCAGCCAGCCGGTAAATTTTAGACAGGCTGTTTTCGACCAGAAGATCATCGGAATCGCAGAACAGCACATATTTGCTGTTGGCGGCGTCCATGCCGGTATTCCTTGCGCCGCCCGGGCCGCTGTTTTCCTGATGTATCACCCTTACTCTGTCAAAGCGCTCAGCGTAGGCGTCGCAGATGGCGCCGGACGAGTCGGTGGACCCGTCGTCGACCAGCAGTATCTCATAATCATCCATATCCTGAGCCAGAAAACTGTTCAGACTCTCTTCCAGATATTCATCGGAATTATATACGGGAACGATTATGGAGATCGCTTTCATGGTGTTTCACTGCCAATGGTGTTAAGGACATTGTTATTTCTGATTATTCGCTTCCGGATCCGCCGATCTTTATTATCCTCTCGAAACGAATCCTTTCAGACCGATGTATAACCGGTAAGGATAGGCGAACAGGTAAGGATTACGGGTATAAAGCTTTGTCTTGAGGTCTAGCAGCCGGTAATAGGGAGCTTTCCTGTCGATAAGATCGCAGATCTCTTTCCTGCAGTCCCTGCGTATGCTCCTGTCCGACATCATATATTGGACAGTGCAATTGCGGCCCAGCCTGTTTATGCTTCGGATCACCGCTTCCGTTTCAGGCATGCTCTCCCGGCCGTCCCCCGGCTCATCCAGCACTCCGGCGATACGCTCTATGGCGTTTTTCATGCCCGTTACCCTCGCCTTCATGCCCTTGCTGTGCATGATCGACCCGGGATGCATCCTGTAAAGATACATCTGATCGTCTATCAGCATTATTCTCTCGGCCTTAAGTTCCGCGATGAAGGAAAAAGCCTCGTCTTCATGCATGACTCCGGTGGTAAAGCGCAGGCCTATGCTCTCGATCAGGGAACGCCTGAAGAGTTTGCAGTGCACGACGGGATAGTACTCCTTTATCGGGACAGTCGCATTGAGACAGTCCACCCCATTCATGACCCGGTAAGTGTTGGCCGTTATGGCGTTTTTGAATATCCATCTGCCGCCCGCATCCCGATCGTCGGGAAAGGTCTTCAGGGAAAAATTGAGTATATCCAGCCCGTTCTCCTCAGCCAGCCGGTATACTTTTGACAGACTGTTTTCGACCAGAAGATCATCGGAATCGCAGAACATTATGTATTTGCTGTCGGTAGCATCCATGCCGGCATTCCTTGCGCCGCCCGGGCCGCTGTTTTCCCGATGTATGACCCTTACCCTGTCAAAGCGCTCAGCGTAGGAGTCGCAGATGGCGCCGGACGAATCGGAGGAGCCGTCATCGACCAGCAGTATCTCGTAGTCATCCATGTCCTGAGCCAGAAAACTGTTCAGACTCTCTTCAAGAAATCGCTCACAGTTGTAAACGGGGACAATGATGGATATAGCTTTCATGGAGCCCCCTATCGTCTTATCTTAAGGTCTTCCTTTATCTGCGATGTGCTTATCTCCGGAGTGCGGGGCAGATACACCACCTCCGCGCCTTCTTCCTTAAGAAAATCGAACTTTCCTTCCCAGTCGTCGCCTATGACGAAGACGTCGGCCCTGTATTCCCTTATGTCGCGGCGCTTCTGGTCCCAGCTCTCCTCGGGTATCACCAGGTCGACGTAGCGTATGGCCTCGAGCAGGGCCTTGCGCTCCTCGTATGAAAAATAGCTCTTCTTGCCCTTTTCCCTGCTGTTGAATTCGTCGGTGGAAAGGCCGACTATGAGGTAGTCCCCCAGCTCTTTGGCCCGCCTCAGCAGGTTTATGTGTCCGTAGTGGAGAAGGTCGAAAGTACCGTATGTTATGACTCGTTTCATGATTTCCTCTTTGTTTAACTGTCAGCAGCCGGGATCCGGATCGTCTATCCTCTTGCCTGAAGCCCTGCAGGCCAGATCGAAAAGAGGACGGCAGTGTTTAAAGAGGGCAAACAGCAGTCTGCCCTTCTTATCGAAGGATCCGGGAGCGCTCTTCACACCGTACAGCAGGTCTTTCGACCTTTCGGAATATACTCCCTTGTCTCCGAAATATATGAGGTATGTCAGCGCCAGCCTTCTTATCTTGTTTATGTTCAGTATTTCATCTCCCGGTTCCGGCATCCTCCGCGACAGATCGTCATACTTGTAAAGGAACATGGCGATGTGGTCGGATATATTGCGCGGGGAAAGGGTCCTGACTATGCTGTTCTTCCTTATCCTGTAGTTGTAAAGCCTTTCGTTAAGGACCGTTATCCTGTCGGAGTCAAGGATGTATTTGTATGTGGTAGCCACATCCTCAAAGGTGCGCCCTAAGGGGTAGGGATTCGCGAGGGCGATCTCCCTTTTCGTCATCTTGTTCCAGGCGTTGGCCCCGTTGGGATTGTTGAGCCAGGTCAGAGCCTGAGCCTTAGTCAGAAGGCTGCGGTCGGGATAGACATAGACCATGGGCACTGCCTTGTAATCGCCGTAGTCCTCGTCGACCACGGTGTTGTAGCAGAAGATGACGGTATCGCAGTCATTCTGCTCCGCTTCCTCGTAGGGAATGCGGCAGAAATCCGGCTCGACGCTGTCGTCTCCGTCAATGAACATGACGTATTTGCCCTCAGCCGCCGCGATCCCGGCATTTCTCGCAGCGGAGATCCCGCCGTTCTTCTGATGTATCACCTTTACCCTCGGGTCTTTCGCGGCGTAAAGATCGCAGATCTTTCCGCATCTGTCGGGGGAACCGTCGTCGACCAGAATGATCTCGATGTCTTCGAGGGTCTGCCCCATGGCGCTTGCGACGCACTCGTCAATATACTTCTCAACGTTGTATACCGGTATTATTACGCTTACCGCTTTGCTCATGCTCTGTCTCCGCCGTCGTCCCCTTCGGCGCTAACGTAGCACTTGAGGAAATGCTTTAAGACCCTGTCCTTCTCGGGGGGAAGGGTCATGTAGTCTCCGAACTTTATGGTAAGGTCGATGTCAGGGTCTTTGGGGGCAAGGAAACGGTGCCCCTCGAACTCCACCTCCGAGGTCTCAAGGTACTCCTCAAGGGGGTAGGACTTGTCCCAGACCAGGCCCACGGTATTGGTCCTGTTTTTGTTCAGAGCCTTGCACTCGTCGTTCATGCGCTCTATGAGCTTCCTCGTATCGTTCATATGCCCCAAAAAGAAGGCTCCGTATCTCATCAGGTTCCTCTTGCGGTCGTCTGTCTTTATGACCCTGAGCTTTGAGGAGTGCTGTATGAGCTTCCACCTGAAGAGCTGCTTTTTCCTGAGCTTTTCCCTTTCTTCGGCATTGTCCGGGACGAAATCGAAGGGAAACACGTCCACGAAGGCGCCGTAGCCTCTTACGAGCCTCAGATTATCTTCCATCAGGAAAGTCCTCGTGTCGCAGACCTTTCCGTAGGGGTAGACCGTGTCCTTGTTCTCTTCTATGCGTATGAAATTGAGGCCGTAGTCTCCCCCCTGTATGATAGCGGCCAGCCTGTCATAGTCTTCTCTTAAGAGACAGATGTCTATGTCGTCGTCCCAGGGGATGAAGCCCTTGTGGCGGACTGCACCCAGCAGAGTGCCCGCGAAAAGGAAGTAGTTTATGCCGTTGCTTCGGCAGATCTCGTCGATCTTTACCAGCACTTCGGTTATGGTCTTTTTGTATTCTTCTAAACTGAGTTCCCTCATTTTTGATCTGCCCCGGACTGTATTTTATTAATTATATCATACTCCGGCTCCTTTGGTCAGGCCGGGCTTTCATTGAGCATGAAGTACGAAGAATTTATATCCGCAAATATCCCCCCTCACGAGGGAGATCAGGAATATGGCCAGGGATATGGCCCACAGGGCTCCCGCCAGGCGGTTTCCCCCTCCTCTCCCCCTCTCCTTTTCAAGCGTCACGCCCATTATGGAGAGCCCGGTCATCGTACAGAACATGGTATAGCGTCTGAACACTGTATAGCTGAAGGGAAGAGCCGCCAATGACACCGCTGCCCAAATGGCGGTAAACTTCCAGGCAGCGGAGCGTCCGTCCTTTCTGCCCAGCCCTCCTGCCATCTTTCTGTACTCGTAAAGCACTATGATAATACGCGCCATCTCGAGAAGGCCTATCATTATCTCCCAGTAATAGGTGTATTCATTGCCCCCAAACAGGTAAAACCTGACCGCCCGTATGATAGTTTTAAGATTTCCGCGAAGATACAGGGCGGCCACACCCGCTCCAAGGACAGCTGCGCCGATCGCGAGAACCCTTTTTCTTAAGCTGCCGCTCTCTATCAGTACGAACAGAATGCGCGAGACCACCAGCACCACGGAAGCGCTGTGGAACAGGGCCGCTACGGCATACAGGGGCAGATGCCGGACCATGCTCTTTCCTTCCGCCGTCTCACGGTAAAAGCAGAAGGCGACGAGAGAAAAGCCCAGCATGGTCCTTATGCCCGATATGGTCTGAAGGAAGATCGCGCCCACAGACATGATCCAAAACAGGGCCAGACTCCTGTCTTCCCTCTTAAGCCCGGAAGACTTTATGACTCCGCCGACTATGCAGAACAGGTTGCCGAAGGTCCAAAAACAGCTGACGGTCTGGAGCCAGTTCTCGTCGGGGAGTTTGCTCACGAAGTAGGAGTACAGTGTCCAGGACTGGTTTGAGTGCTTTAGGGCGTATTGAAGGGCTTTTTTGAAAGGCATGTGGATCCAGTACGATATGTAGGTCCTCAGGCGGTAGAGATCGGCGGTTATGTAGGGTTTGTACATAAATGCAAAAACGCAAAGAACGGCCAGGTAGCAGGCGAGCACTCCCCTGTACTGATCCTTCTTCGCGTATTTCATGAGCCGGCAGGCGGCAAAGAGAGCCGCCGCATATACCGAGAGACTGACAAACCTTTCTGTGAGGAACATCGGATCATGCCTGCGCTTTGGGGCTGCCGCCCTTTCCCATCAATAACTTTTCGTAAAGTCCCGAAAGTCTTTTCCCCGCTCCTTCGGAGGAATACACGCTGTTTTTAAGCGTCTCCGAGTATGATGCCCTGTCGGGTCTTAAAGCGGCCAGTTCTTCGAGCTTTTCGCACCACCGGGATACCGGCGAAGCGAGAGACTCCATTTCCACCAGGTCGGTATATATGAGTTCTGCAGTTATGCTGTCGGAAAGGAGAGAGGGAAGGCCCATGGCCTGGGCCTCGACGCCGGTCAGAGGAAGGCCTTCGAAGAGAGAGGGAAGGAAGAATACGTCCATGGCGCAGTACAGCGCCCTGACGTCGCTCCTGTTACCGAGAAGGCTTATGCGCTCTTCCATCCCCTTTTCCTTAATGCAGGCCGCCAGCTTTTCCAGCAGGGGGCCGTCCCCTATCCACCAGTAACGGGCCTCGGGATGGGTCTTAAGGTATTCGCTCATCACGTCTGCGGCAAAAAAGGGGTTCTTCTGATGGGCTATCCTCCCGACGGAGGCGATGACGGTCTCTTCTTCTCCTATGCCCATCCCGGATCTGACCCTCGACCTTTCTTCGGCGTCAAAGCTGTAGAACCCGCAGGGGATCACGTTGGGGACCACTGTGAAGGGAGCATCTCCGAACATGGCCCTGCCCGCGGCTTCCGAGCAGGCGAAATATGTGTTGGCCCGGGATTTAAGGGCGGGGAGCAGCATGCTGTTCCTGAGCTCCTTAAGGGGGGTCTCGCCCATCTTCGCCGCGTGGCTGTGGAGTATGCGCACCGGCACCCCGGCCCTTTCGGCCTCCGTCATCATGGGTATGGTCTTTATGAGGGAGCTGTCGTGGACTATGTCGTAGCATCCCTCCTTAAGTATGCGGCGGCACTCCCTGATATGCCTGCCCATGCTTTTTACCGAAGGCAGGACGAAGACCCTGTCCCCGTTTTTTTCTATCTCGGAGTAATAGGGGCTTTCGCTGTCCTGAAGCAGGGCGAAATCCGTCCTTACTCCCTCGGAAACGAGCCCCCTGTAATAATTCATCGCAAAGGTGGTCACCCCGTTGGATATATGAAGATTTGTCACGAGCATAAGCGCTCTGATCTCTCTGTCCATATTGTCTTATAACGCCGGCCGGGACACTGCCGGCTCAGGGTCATTTCTTCCTCAGAAGACCCGTGAAGAGGGTCTTTCGAAGGCCTGAAGGGATAAGGGACGCAGCCCCCCTCTTGGCTGTGCTTAAGAAGCAGCTGGCCGGGCTTATGAAGCCCTCGTCCCTCATGTATCTGAAAAGGGCTGCCTGGCTTTTGGCGTATTTGAAGCCTCCCCTCCTGCTGTACATGGCGGAGCCCGCCCTCATCCAGAGCAGGGGCTGCTGCAGGTTATAGCCCTCAGCGCCGTTCATCAGCATGCGTATCCAGAGGTAATAATCCTCCAGCAGGTAGAAGTCCCGGTATCCTCCCGCCGCCTCCACCGCGCTCTTTCTGTACATGACGCAGGGATGGTTGAAGGGGTTTCTTGTCTTCGCGAACCTCAGTATTTCTTCGTTGGTCTCGGGAAGCACCCTTCTTGCTTCGATCACATCGGGAGAAGTGCTGAACTCCTCCACCGTGCCCGACACTATGCTGAGCTCCGGATGCTCTTCAAATACCCCTATCTGGAGCCCGCAGCGTTCGGGCCTGCTGATGTCATCGCTGTCCATGCGGGCCACAAGATCGTTTCTGCAGTATTTTATTCCCTCGTTCAGGGCTTTTCCCAGACCCCCGTTCTTTTCGAGCCTGTGCACGAGCAGTCTTTCGCCGAAAAGGGCTTTCATCTCTTCTATGACGGCGTCAAGGCCTTCGGTCAGGGGACCGTCGCAGACCAGCACCACGTCGTCTGCGGGGACGGTCTGGCCGTATATGCTCATGAGGCTCTCACGCAGGTATTCGGGCTTTTCCTTGTAATATACCGACATGAGGACGGAATAGCGCTCATTCATCGTCGTCCGCCTCCATGGCGTTGGTCTGCCCCTCGTCTATGCCCTCGGTGCTTTCGGGCATGAAGAGTATCTTGACCGTCGCAAATATTATCCTCAGATCCTGGACTATACTGGGATGGGCCTGGTAGAGCAGGTCCATCTGCAGCTTGTCGTAGGGGGTCGTGTTGTACTTGCCGTAGACCTGGGCGTAGCCGGTGAGGCCTGCTTTTGCCTTTAGGCGCAGCCTGAAGGCCGGCAGGGTCTTCTCGTACTCCGCGGCGATCTCGGGGCGCTCGGGACGGGGCCCCACCACCGACATGTCGCCTTTCAGTATATTTATCAGCTGGGGAAGCTCGTCTATGCGGAACTTTCGTATGATCCTTCCGGGCGGAGTGATGCGGTCGTCCTTTTCTCCCGATGAAAGCCTGGCTCCCGACTGTTTTTCGGCGTCCACTATCATGCTGCGGAACTTGAGCACCTCAAACAGCCTGCCGTTCTGAGTGAGCCGGGTCTGCCTGTAGAAGACCGGGCCTTTGTCATACGACTTTACGGCGATGGCGGTAACGAGGAAGACGGGACTGAGCACTATGAGACCCATGAGAGACGCGAATATGTCGAAGAGCCTCTTGATCACAAGGTACTCCCAGGTCGGGGCGTAGCCGTAGACCGCCATTATGGGCAGGTGCAGCATGTGGACCTCTCGGGATGAGTACATGAGCATGTCGCCGACCCTGGGCACAAGATAGACCGGCACGTCCCCGTCAACACAGCGCTTGAGTATTATGTTCCTCTCGTGACTGGGGACTCCCGCCATGAAGACCGCCTCCATGCCGTCAAGCACCGAGGGGTCCTTCAGGTATTCCCCGGCCTTGATCTTGCGGTCTATATAGAAAGCTTTGGACTCGCTGCCCGCCTGCAGATATTTATCGATATTGGTCGGATGGTCGTATATCAGCAAAGACCTCTTGGCCGGATGGGTGCCGTAGTACCACCTCTTGGCGGCTATGCACCAGACCAGGGAGATGAGGCCCTGAAGCAGCACTATGGTCAGGAAGGGCTGCAGGGCCGGAAAGCCCTTATTCAGCAGGAAGGTCACCACGTACATGGCGGCGTCGGCTATGCCTATGGCAAGAGCCTGGGAGTAAAAGAGTTCGGAAATGCGGCTGATGGACAGCTGGTAACCGTCGTAGGTCCTGTTCAGGTTCAGATAAAGGAACGCGAAAAGACCGGCCATCAGCAGCTCGCCCTTGATGTAGAAGACCGAGGCTATGGTCTTGGAATACTCGGCGTTCCAGATCTTGAAGAAGACCAGGGTGAGCAGGGCCAGGTTGACCAGCTTGAACAGCCTGATTATGAAATTGCTTGTGCGTTCTTTGTCCTTCATCCGGTGTATTATTTCACAATGACTGTTCCGACAAGGTCTTTATTCCAGGCGGCGAGCAGGCTGCACTGACGGGCGACCCTTTCGGTAAAGTTGATCTCTTCAAAAACCGCGACTATCACGCTGCCGAATGACTCAAGGGCGTTTACAGCGGCGGGATCTTCGAGTATATTGCCGGCAGCCTCTATGCGGCATGAAGGAGAAGCGGCCTGCATGGCCTCCGCCAGCGCCTTCAGGGTCTGCGCATCCGCGTCGCCCACCAGGGCGATCCTGTCCGTACCCCCGGCACGCGCCAGGGCAGAAATTCCCGAACCCGCCAAAGCGCAGCTCAGTTCGGTTGAGGGGAAGACGTCACACTCATCGAAAACGCGGGATATGAGCCTGTCGAGACCCTTAAGGGTCTTTCCGCCATTCTCTCTGTATACTGTACCTATTACCCGGACCGGAACGCCGCCGCACAGGGGCAGCTTGTCGTCGTTAAAGCGGCGGCTCGAAATGCTCTTTGCCGCGAACCAGCAGAATGCCAGGCCCGCTTCCGCCACAGCACCGATGATCGCCGGTTTCAGCGCTTTTTTGACCAGGGATGCCTTTGAGTACTCGTATTTCGGCTCGCCCTGGGCTTTAATGCCGCTGAGTTCATTGTTACATTCATTTAAAGCCTTGTCGAGCTCTGAGGTCGCCTTATATGCGGCATTCTGCTTTTCAGCCAAGCTGCTGTCGGGTCCGGAATAAAGGCTCTCCCCCATCAGGATGAGTTTATGCTCGGCAACATTGCGGTCTATTATGACTTGCCTCTTCTCCAGGGCGCCTTTGGTCACGTCCAGAAGCGTCTGAATCTCCCCGGCACTGCTGCCGATGACATTTACGCTGACGGTCGAGGAATCGACGTCAGTCGAGATCTTCATGATCTCGCGAAGATACCTCTGCTCGGCGGAGAAGCCGCCGTTCTCCAGCAGATACTGGTAGAACTCGCTGCTGTTGAGATAGATGTTGTAGGCGGCCAGTATGCGCTTCGCGTAATCGACATCTCCGGAAACGGGGGCCGCGTCCAAATACATGGAAAAGCTGCCCTGATACACGTTCTGCAGATCCAGATTCAGCAGCAGAGACTTCCCGTTGCTCTCGACCAGGACTTCCCTGTCGGCCTCAATATCGGCTATCCTTTTCTCAAGCTCGCTGACCCGGGCTCTGTACTCGGCCAGCTGCTTCTCATAGGCGGCTTTAGCCTCCTCATATCCGGAGCCTCCCAGTGTTTTTAAAAGGCTGCGGTTTCCCGCCAATCCCATGACAATGGCTCCTATGAGGGCGCACACCAGTAAGGTCCGCCATTTCATGCATGCCCTGTAAAGAGCCCTGCGAAGATCTATTTCATATTCCTGTTTGTCCATTTTTCATCATCCATATTATTTATAAACCTATATTTATATATACTTATCATATTTCACACATTTATTCAAGTGAAGCCGGGTCCGCGGCTCAGCGAGGGTGTTTTATATATATAACGCAAATAAAAAGTCCGGGATCGCCGGACTTTTTGGTGCACCCGACAGGAGTCGAACCTGCGGCCTTCAGAGTCGGAGTCTGACGCTCTATCCAACTGAGCTACGGGTGCAAAAACCATATTTCTGCCCCTTCGGGCGTCAGAAATTTTATCACAGTTTTTCTTAGAATTAAACCCCCTTTCAGGCCGGATTTGGTATAATCTCATGTAAGCGTTTCTTCGGCTTCGGCTTGACGCAATATGCTGCATTTGATATATTGCAATTGGAGAATATATCCTATCCAACAGTCAGCGGAGTACGGAACGGCGCTTCGATTCAAAAGACCCAACAGGAGGAAACACCATGTTCAGTGCTGAAAAAACCAATGCTTATATTTCTTCCCTCGATCCCGAGCTCGGGGAGGCGATAGACGCCGAGCTCGCGAGACAGCGCAGAAACATAGAGCTTATCGCTTCTGAAAACATCGTCAGCCCCCTGGTGCTGGCTGCAGCCGGTACCATACTGACCAACAAGTACGCCGAAGGCTACAGCGGCAGACGCTATTACGGCGGCTGCGTCAACATCGATGTGGTCGAGACCCTGGCCATAGAAAGAGCCAAGAAGCTCTTTGACTGCCAGTTCGCCAACGTTCAGCCCCACTCCGGCGCCCAGGCCAACTATGCGGTCTACCTGGCCCTCTGCACCCCCGGCGACACAGTCATGGGCATGAACCTGGACCACGGCGGCCACCTGACCCACGGTTCCCCGGTCAATTTCTCGGGCAAACAGTACAATATGGTCTCCTACGGAGTCACCAAAGACACCAATACCAGCGAGTACGACGAAGTGAGAAGTCTGGCGCTTGAGACCCATCCCCGGATGATAATAGCCGGAGCCTCCGCCTATCCCAGATTCATCGATTACGAGAAGTTCGCAGAGATCGCCCACGAAGCCGGCGCCTACCTGATGGTGGACATGGCCCACGTGGCGGGTCTGGTCGCGACCGGGCTCCATCCGTCCCCCCTGCCCTACGCCGACGTGGTCACCACGACCACCCACAAGACCCTTCGCGGCCCCCGCGGCGGCATGATACTCTCCAACAACCCCGACCTCTTCAAGAAGCTCAACTCGGCCGTTTTCCCCGGCACCCAGGGAGGCCCCCTCGAGCACATCATCGCGGCCAAGGCGGCGGCCTTCGGCGAAGCCTTGAAGCCCGAGTTCAAGACCTATCAGGAGCAGGTCGTAAAGAACGCAAAGGTACTTGCCGATGATCTGCTCGGCAAGGGCTTCGACCTGGTATCCGGCGGCACCGACAACCACCTGCTGCTGGTCGACCTGAGGGAATTCAACATCACCGGCAGGGAGATGGAGAAGCGCCTCGACGAGGTCTACATCACCGTCAACAAGAACATGATCCCCTGGGATCCCCAGCCTCCCAAGTACACCAGCGGCATCCGCGTGGGTACCCCGGCCGTGACCACCAGAGGCTTCAAGGAAGGCGAGATGAAGGTCATTGCCGACCTCATGTATCTGACCGCCACCGATTTCGAAGGGAAGGCGGACTGCATCAGGCACACTGTCGAGGATCTCTGCGCCAATTTCCCCATCTACTAGGAGAATTATGTCCGGACAGAACGAGGTCATCAAAAAGGGAGACGTGGTTATAAAGCGCTACGGATCCCACCTGAATTACCTCAAGGAAAGCAGCATATACGCGAAACTCAAGGGGAGCGGCCTCGCTCCCCGGGTTTTGTTTGAGGGAGAGGACAGCATAGAGCACGAGTATGTCAGCGGGCCCGGCCTCAACGATCTTCTCGCAGAAAGCATGGATGACCCGGCCAAGCTCGCCGCCTGCTTCAAGCTATTCTTCGACTGGTACGCGGCTTTCAGGGCTAAGACCCAAAGCTGCCTGGGCAAGGCTGATTTCGGCAAGTTCATATATGCCGACGGTTCCCTAAAGTGCGTCGACTTCGAGCACTGCAAGGCGGGCTACGCCGAGTGGGATGTGGCGGCTTTGGCCGCCCGGGTCTGCCTCATGGGAGAGCCTCTTTCATTCAGGTCTTTGGAGATCTGCCGCCTCTTCATAAGCGTGGGAGCCGGCGCCATCGCCTGGGATCCTTCAAGGCTGGTATCCTGCCTTGAAAAGGAGCTCAGCGACCGCTGTCAGGCCGAGAACGTGGACGCCCACGTCCCCTCATTCAGGTATCTGCTCAGCGCGGTATCCAGCTGCGGTGTCCTCTTCGCGGAAGACCCCCTGGCCGATGTCACAGCCGCCATGCCCTTCATCTCCACCTCTCCCCAGCGCATCATAGTATGCTCCGAAGAGGGAAAGCCCGAGTGCCCCAGCTTCAGCTGCCTGGAGGCGGGAGCGGGCAAGGTCGGGACCTTATTGACAGCATCCCGGCTGATGAAGGAAGTAAAGCAGCCCCTGAGCCTTTGGCTCAACGCCTCCGAAAAGTACACCAGAGAGAGCATCCTGGGCCTGCTTTCAGCCGACATGAGCGGACTTGACGCGGTCATAGCTTCATCAGAAGGGTCGGGAAGGATATTCCCCATGCTCATTCGGACCGAGACGGCCCGGGTAGCTTTCAGCATGGCTGTCAGCGGAGGGATGACGACCCTGCCCGAAGCTCTTAAGATGCTGAGGGTAAAGTACCTGTAAAATACTGGGAAGCAGGTATCCGCAGGACTCTGATCATAAACGGCTGCAGGTATCCGAAGCACAGATACATTTAAAGCAACATAAACAATAAAAAACGGTCCGAAAAGCTCTGACTTTACGGACCGTTTTGTTTTGCTCTTAAGTATGGTTTTTGTCCGGAGGAACACCGCATTCCCGGTCAGCCGGGCTCTTTTAAAGCCCCAGCAGGGCGGTCGCCACGTTCATGTATATCATGAGTGACAGGGCGTCTACTATGGTGGTTATGAAAGGAGAGGCCATCACGGCGGGGTCGAAGCCCAGCTTCTTGGCAAAGAGGGGCAGGCTGCAGCCCACCAGCTTCGCTATGAAGACCGTGAATACCAGGGTGATGCAGACCACCCCCGCGACCGTGAGGGTCACGTCGTTATTACCCATAAGCATGCGGTCCACCAGCAGTATTTTGAGGAAGGTGGCAGCGGCCAGGACGCTGCCGCAGAGCAAGGCTATGCGCGATTCCTTCCAAACGACCTCCAGTATGTCGGAAAACTCTATGTCGCCCAGGGAGAGTCCGCGGATTATGGTGACCGAAGCCTGGGAGCCGGAATTTCCGCCGGTATCCATCAGCATGGGGATGAAGGCGGTAAGGGCGACCTGGGCAGCCAGAGCATCCTCGAATCTGGTGATTATCATGCCCGTGAAGGTGGCGGAGACCATAAGGAGCAGCAGCCAGGGTATCCTCTGCTTCCATATCTCGAAGACTGAAGACCTCAGGTAGGGATGCTCCGACGGGGTTATAGCCGCCATCTTCTCGATGTCCTCGGTCGCCTCTTCGGTCATGACGTCGATGGCGTCGTCGACGGTGACTATTCCCACCAGCCTGTCGTCCTTGTCGACTACGGGCAGGGCCGTGAAGTCGTACTTCGCCAGG
>JAEEGL014268667.1_pt1 | contig 14364 bp, 13 predicted proteins | sample 9134231 | NCBI WGS metagenome assembly JAEEGL01 (sample SAMN16246548, study PRJNA631951) | gut metagenome | biome: gut microbiome; feature: rumen; material: fiber-attached | host: Bos | place: Iran: Karaj | collected 2018-10
CACGGCCTCAGCTTTCTTGTGGACCCAGAGCGCTATGAGACCCTCGTCACCTCTTTCAGCGAGAGAGTGCTTGCCGACAGGCAACAATAAAAACAGGACAAAGCAGCTGCAGGACCGGTATAATCGGAACTGCAGCCGCTTATCTTTTCTGCTCAATTCGGTTCTGGTTATCATACTCAACTATGTATTCAGGAAAGCTCATTGTACTTCGTGAGAAGTGTAACCCGTTTTTCTTTCTTGCCAGAAACTGGCCGAGATGCTACAATGCTCGGAGAATCTTGAATGGAGATATCAACGATGCACTATCTGGATAATTCCGCCACCACACAGGTCTGCCCGGAAGCGGCGCAGGCCGCGCTCTCCGCTATGACAGAGGAGTTCGGCAACCCCAGCTCCACCCATACCGTCGGCCGCGAAGCCAAAAAGCTTTTGGACCGCTCCCGCGCCTCGGTAGCTTCAGCCCTGGGCTGCGCACCGGGTGAGCTGATTTTTACCTCCTGCGGTTCCGAAAGCGACAACTGGGCTCTGCTCTCCGGCGCAGAGAGCATGAAGCGGAAGGGGAAACATATCATCAGCTCTATTGCCGAGCACGATGCCATCCGCCGCAGTCTCGATCTGCTGGAAGAACGCGGCTTTGAGGTCACTCGCCTGAAACCTGGCAAAGACGGGGCAGTCTCTGTGGATGCCGTCCGCGCAGCGCTGCGGAAGGACACCATTCTTGTCTCCCTCATGCTGGTAAACAACGAGACTGGTGCCGTCACGGATATCGCCGGTGTTTCTGCTGCTTTGAAAGCCGCAGGTTCGTCCGCGCTGTTGCACACAGACGCCGTCCAGGCTTTTATGAAGATTCCCTTCTCTCCGAAAACCCTAGGGGCAGATCTGATCAGCGTCAGCGGCCACAAAATTCACGCGCCGAAAGGAATCGGTGCGCTGTATGTCCGCAAGGGTCTCCGTATGAAGCCGATGATCGTTGGCGGCAGCCAGGAAGACGGTCGCCGTGCAGGCACTGAGGCCACGGCACAGATTGCCGCCTTCGCCGCCGCCTGTGACGTCGCTGCACCGAAGCTTACGGAAAATGCCGAGAAAATGCGTGCTCAGCGGGAGGAGATCATTTGCCGGCTTCAGGCTGATATTCCCGAGCTGCGCGTCCTCGGCGGCGGTGCTCCGCACATTCTCTCCATCTCCTTACCCGGCTGGCGCAGTGAAGTATTGATGAACTTTCTGGAAGCCCGCGAAGTCTACGTATCCAAGAGCTCCGCGTGCAAGAAAGGCGCCCGCAGCCATGTGCTGGAATCCATGGGACTCGACAGCAAGACCATCGACGGCGCTCTGCGGATCGGCCTGTGCCGCTACACCACGCAGGAGGATATTGATGCGCTCTGTGAAGGACTGCGGGACGCACACGAAACACTTGCCCACCGCTGAATTTTAACGCAGAAAAAGTTAGCATCCAAACATGAAGACGGAGACGATGTCTATGAACAGCACTCCCAAAAAGAAACACCACCTGTCCCTCGCTGCTCAGGTGAACTGCCTGATCGTTGCAATCACCCTTGGTGTGTCGCTGCTGCTGATCGGGATCAGCGCTGCCAATTATCGCGAAGCCATCCTGGATCCGTTTACACGGAAGCTCACAGAACTCGAAGTGGACGCAGACGAATATACACCGTATCTGACGTACTTTTCACAGCTTTTCGTCACAGACGAAATGCAGACTGCCCGAGCTTCCTATGACACAGCAGACGATTATTTTCTGGACTGGATAGATGAGACTCCGTCTTTCACTTCGGACGATCCTGAGTTTGGCCGGGAGAGCCTCTTCTTTGATACCATTGCCTTTGACCTGACCATCAAAGACATGATGGAAGCTATCGACCTGGATATTGCCTGTACCGAAGTTCTGAAAGATGGAAAGGTGTACCGGGTATCTTGCAACGAGAGAAAGGGTAATCCCGGGAACTGGCTTTACAATTTTGGTCTGGAAGAAAGCTATACCATTCTGCCGCCGGCAGACTTTCTAAGCCCTCGTATGACGAAACTTGAGTCGTCTCATTTGCTCCTTCGCTGTGTATCTTTCGATCTTGACGGAGCGGTCGGTCGTCTTTGGATTGGTTACAACATGTCGGAGCCGGTGAATGAATATCGCGGGTTTGTGATGAGGAGCATCCTGTATGTCCTTCTTCTGACAGCTGTGGCGTCTGTCGTCAGTGTGTATCTGCTGCGCCGTTTCGTCACGGAGCCGATTTGCGCACTTGCCCAATCCGCAACGGAGTTCGCACCTGAGGAAGACGGAACCCTGTCAGCCTTCAGAATCAGCCGGGTTGAGATCCCATCTCAAAATGAACTGGGAGATCTCAGCCGGGAGATTCAGTCGATGCAGACCAGGATCGTGGAAAGCGTTGAGAACCTCAGAAAACTGACCGCGGAAAAAGAACGGATCAACACCGAGCTGAACATGGCAACCCAGATCCAGAACGGCATGCTTCCCAGCAGCTTCCCGCCCTTCCCCGACAGGAAAGAGTTTGACCTCTATGCATCCATGACACCGGCCAGAGAAGTCGGAGGAGATTTCTATGACTTTTTCATGATCGATGCGGATCACCTGGCGCTCGTGATGGCGGATGTAAGCGGAAAAGGCGTACCGGGTGCGCTGTTTATGATGGTATCCAAAGTGATTTTAAAAAACAACGCGATGGTCGGCAAATCGGTTGGGGAGATCCTCGCGATAACGAATGATCTGATCTGCGCAAACAATCAGATCGAGATGTTTGTGACGGTCTGGATGGGCATTCTGGAAATCAGCACGGGGAACATCACCGCGGCAAATGCCGGGCACGAGTACCCCGCCGTCATGAAAGACGGCCGCTTCCGGTTGTACAAAGACGAGCACAGTTTTGTGATCGGAGGCATGAACGGCGTCCACTATAAGGAATATCAGCTGCAGCTTGAAAAAGGAGATAAGCTCTTTTTATACACCGATGGTGTTGTCGAAGCGACCGATGAGAAAGGAGCACTGTTCGGAACCGAAAGGATGATCGATGCCCTGAACACATGTACAGACCTCGCCCCCAGAGAGATTCTGGCCGGGGTAAAAAACGCAGTAGATGCCTTTGTCGGCGAGGCGGAGCAGTTTGATGATCTGACGATGCTCTGTCTTTCATATAAGGGGCCCGATCCCGGCAAGCCCTTCACCGATGAGCAGAGCCATCTTTCCGATTAACGTACCGACCTGCTTCCGGTCAATGTCCAGGAGCAAATCATCGGCGATGCCACCATCCACGCACTCATACTGCTTGAGCGAGAAATAAAGATATGTGTACTTTAAAAGCAAAATCCCCGTATCAAACGGGGATTTTGCTTTTATTCTTTCACTTTCTACGCCATAGAACGCGAATCGTCTCGGCAGGTGTTCAGGCTTCTCTGATAATCCTCCGAATGACTTTTTCACAGCGTTTGCGGTTATAGACAATCGGGACAGGGTAGAATGGGTTACTCTCGGCAAGAGCCCAGGTGATCATCTGGGGGATGTCTTTCTCCTGAATGAAGTTAAAGCCGGTTGGAATCTCCATGCGGCGGTTCATCGCACGGATTTCGGCGATAAATGCTTTTGCTTTTTCTTCGGTGCTCCCGTTGTCCTTCACACCGGTCAGCTCTGCCAGGTGAGCGAGTTTTTCATAGACCACTTCCCCGTAATCCTCCAGAACGATCGGGAGAATGACCGCATTGGCCAGCCCGTGCGGAGTGTTGTACAGCCCGCCAAGCGTATGGGCAATAGAGTGGACGTTGCCAACACAGGCGTGTGTAAAGGCAAAGCCTGCTTTAAAAGAGGCGATCAGCATCTGTGTACGGGCGTCCATGTCATCGCCATCACGGTAGGCCCGTTCCAGGTAGCGGAAGATTCCGACAACCGCTTCCTCCGCTGCGCGAATGGTTTCTTCTGTATTGTAGGTCCAGTTGGTATAAGCTTCGACCGCGTGGGTAAGGGCATCCATTCCCGTGGTTGCGGTAATCTTTGGAGGAAGTCCCTTTGTCAGCTCCGGATCCAGAACGGCGTATTTGGGGACAAGGTGGAGGTCCATGATCGCATACTTGTGATGCGTGTCACTGTCGGTAATGACAGCAGCAATCGTCGTCTCTGATCCGGTACCGGCTGTAGTGGGTACGGCGATGAAGGGCGGGAGTTTCTTCATCACCTTCAGGAGGCCCGCCAGTTGGCCGACTTTGGCATTGGGGCGTACAACACGTGCAGCTGCTCCTTTCGCGGCATCCATCGGGGATCCGCCTCCGAGCGCAATAAATCCGTCGCAGCCGTTATCCAGATAGAGCTTCTGAATCTTGTTCACCGTGTTGACCGTGGGGTTGGCTTCGACCTCCGCAAACAGGACATGGCGAATTCCCGCATCATCCAGCGCTGTCAGAATACTCGGGGCCAGCTTCTTTCCAATTGACGGCCCTGTCACAACCATCACGTTCTTGACCTTTTCCCTGTTCAGCAGCTCCGGAATTTTCCTGATGCTGCCCGGGCCGGAAACCACCTCAGGCCGTGGCCACCTCAGGAGGCGGGAACCGACATTGAACACAGCCTGAAAAGATCGGCAATACGCTTTTGTGGGCAAGTTGAAGCACCTCCATCTATTATCGGATTGTGATCATATTCTATCATCAGGAGCGAGACAATACAAGAATTATCGCGAAATAGTCCGACAATGTTGATACTTAGCTGCATCGGTGAACAGGACGCTCTTATTCTTTCCTTGCCCGTACCAGAAGCAGCGAAGCTGAGGCGAAAGCCCGTTTCGCCTCACCCGGTACAGCATGGCGGGCGTCCGAATTATCTTTCAAACCCTCCTGATACAGAAATCACAGCGTTCAGCTCCTTTACCGAGTGTTCCCGATCTCTCAAATATCACTCCCGGCAAATTGCCATAGATTCTCTCGTCGTTTTCACAGAAAATCCTGGTAAGCTCCGGACAGCCCAGCTCCGTGAAGGTTCGGCAGTACGGGCAGGCAGTGACATCCATGCGGTATTCGTCTTTTTTCTTCGGATAGAACGTGTTCTGAAAGCCGTTGCCTGCACCGAACATCTTCTTTGTTAACGGGTCCCAGACTCTGATGAAGAGGCCTTGCATTCCCGGCAGCTTCATCAGGTTTTGTAGCTTCTTTTCGATTCCCGCACAGAGCTGAATGGTCGAGTCCTCGATTACCCGGTACGCGTTTTCCGGCTCGATCACTTCTCTCAAAGTCAGATAGATTGCCGCCGATGGAAGGATCCGGCTGTCCGTGTGGACATGCACTCCCTTGGGAAGCGAACTGTACCGGGCCAGGTATCCGTCCAGTCTCGCCGTCGCCTCCTGCCACAGCGCATCGCTTTGGGTTTTCGGAAGGATTTTGTCCATCTCAGCCTTGATATTGGCCTTCTTTTTCATGATCTGTTCTGCTTTGTTCATCATCTTGTCGCCTTCTTTCATGGCTTCAATCTCTCTTTCTCAGAAAAAGGTGCAAATCCACGCCAACATTGTCGTCAATTTCCTACTTTCTTCCCACCAGCAGCGCGGAGCCGGAAAGTGCCATCCACCTGGCCTCAGCAGGGGACATAAACATGCCGTTTGTGGTGTCGATCAGTTCAACCTGTTCATAGCCCATGGCGCGGAGCTTTTGGACAAAGGCATACATATCGCCATACCTGGCCTTGGAGAAGATGTCGTGGAGAGCAAAGACGCCACCCTTTTTCAGCACTCGCAGCGTCTCGAGAAGGATTTTCTGCCTGTCATTGCTGGGGATGTTGTGGTAAACGTAGTTGCTGGTGACAGCGTCAAAACTCTCGTCGGCGAAGTCAAGCTTCAGAGCATCGCCCCGCCGAAATTCTGTGTTGGGAGCAGACTCGGCCTGTGCGTTTGATTCGCAGAGAGGCTTATTGAAGGAAGCATATTCCTTGCCCCAGCGATCGATGCCGATGAAGCGTGCCTGCGGGTTGCGTTTGGCACAGGCGATGGTCAGCGCGCCGCTTCCGCAGCCCACGTCCAGCCCGACGCCGCCCTCCGGAAGCTTGACATGACCTGCGATACCCTCGATGATCTGCCTTGACATCTGGCGCTTCCCGTCGTAAGAGAAGGCCTGATAGAGCAGCTCCATCCATAATGCGGCTCCGCCTGCTGCAGCACCCGCAATCAGCAGGGTACCCGTCGCTGCCGCCTTTACGGTCTTGTTTTTGATCAGCTCTGTGCAGCCGCAGGCGGCGGCTAGACCGACGCATCCGGCTGCGCCTGCAAGAGTTCCGAGCACCATACCCTTTGGCATCCAGTTCTTGTAGTCCGGTTTCATAACAATACCTCCTGTTTTTCAACCTACCATTCCCGAAGTGCTTTCTGAAGTCTTCTGTCGATATCGACTCTCGTTTCTCGGCATTCTTTCGGGTGCTCTTTCCCCGCCTTGAACATGAAGGAAACCAAAAGCCCGGAGCCAACCGGTAGCATCAGCTTCAGCATGGATTCGGGAAAGGCGAAGTGTGTTCCGTGCTCATAGAGCCACGCTTCAAAAACACTCTCATGCGGCACTTGGCTCAGACGCTGCTCTATCCTGCGGATGTATTTGCAGGTATCCCAGAGCACATCGTCCTCCGCGCCGATGCAGATCACCCGGCCGCGGATTCGTTCGATTTTGATCTTCTCTTCTTCCTGCACGGGATGACGGCGCTCTGACTCGTCAAACATTTTCCGGGAAGCAATCTTGTCCCCACCCGCTTTGGATTCCTCCATAATCTTCTGCCAATACTCCGGATGCCGGTAAGCGTAGGGCAGATACGGCAGAGGCTGTCCATGCCAGGAGACAGAGGACTCGTTGTCACCAGGCCTCTCGCGCATGCCGTCCTTCCCGTCCTGATAGAAGCCCTCCATGACAAAGGCCGGTGGCGAAACGGCAACCGTCAGGCTGATTTCCGGATAATACGACGCAGCTACAAGCGCCAGCATCCCTGTAGTGGATGCGCCGACGATCCCGATCTTCCCACAGCCCTGCGCTTTCAAAAATTCGATAGCCTTCCCAAAACGCTCTACAGGGTAGTTGTGGTGTCCGTAATCCTTTTTGTCTGGCGACATGGCCAAGGCGTGGCACCCCTGCCGATGCAGCCATTTTGCGCCTGAGGCTGCCATGCGATCCTCAGAGGAATCCCCCAGCATCAGAATCATTGCGCGATCCGTCTGCTTCGCGCCTGGTGCGGGGTACCATGCCCCGCAAAAACCGTCCCTTTCCGGGATGAAAACCTGTTTCTTCATCTCTGGCCTCCGTTTCTACGGTAAAAACCTGTTCCACAACCAGCGCCACGATCCCGGTTAAAACCGCCTGGAATATGGCAAAGCCTACTGTACCCGTCAGCCATTTGCCCTGTTTATCCTTCCGGTTTATTGAAGGCAACATGTCCTCCATTCTGGGGATCCGTACGCTCTTCCGATTGTTTTCTTTTCGAACTCAGCGAGTTCCATCTGTTTCTTATTCTTTCTGGAAGCGGTAATAACCCTCCAATCCCAGGTCAGTCGCTTTCTTTATGGTGCGAAAGCCGCGACTGTTGGCCTCTCGTTCCAGTTCCTCAAAGCTGAACAGCGCCTCCTCAGCGTGATCCCAGTGCAGCAGCGCATCAATCATATGGATGCAGGTTCTGGACAGGTCCGCCATGTAGATGCAGCGTCCGTTCCTCAACACCCGATGGCACTCGTCGAAGAAGGTTCTCCAGCCCTCCACATGATGCAGAATGCAGAAGTCCAGCACCGCGTCAAAACTTCCGTCAGGAAAGGCGCTGAGATTGTCCGCGCTGCCCTCGACAAAGCGGGCATTCGGCAGGTGCCTTTCGCGGGCCAGGGCCAGCTGCTCCGGCATGATGTCCAGCCCTGTATAGCTGCGCGGCTCCTCCGCCGTGATCAGTGATGCTGCGTAGCCCGAACCGCAACCAACTTCGAGGATGTCGCGGTCCCTGATCCAAAGCCCGAATTTCTTAAAGGTTGCCAACTCAAGCTCGCGGATATACCACTTGCGCCAGCCCATTTGCATAGCCTCAAATTCCTTTGGACAGAGCTTCATTCCGTTTCCTCCTTCACCTGGCGGATCATCAGATTCCCGTTTCTTCCGCTTATTTTTTCGCGAGAACACAGATCCATGGCTTCTTTCCGTGGTGATCGGCATTCACGTCTGTGAATCCGGCTCTCCTCAGCGCTGATTCAAGTTCCTCCACCGTGTAGCATTTCATGCCTTCGATGATCTTCTCAAACTTTTTGCCTGTGGTGTCAAGGCCGTCCGATTCGTTGCAGATCAGGAAATATCCGCCCGGCTTGAGGGTACGCGCGACCTGAGCAAAGCATTTCTCAATCCCCGGCCAGAAGTACACCGTTTCAAAAGCTGTGGCAAGATCGAAGCTCTCGTTCGGTAGTTGCAGATTGGATACGTCCCCCTGCTGCACCGTGCAGCGTCCGGTGTCAATGCTCTTTTTGTTATAGGCTGCTGCCTTCTCCACAGAGAGAGCAGAATAGTCGATCGCTGTCACATGGGCGGCTGGGTATCTCTTCAGCATCTCACCCGCGTTGCGCCCCGCGCCACAGCCGAGGTCGACGATCTGCGACGGATCTATCGTCGGCAGGTATGTGAAGCCCCAGTCTGCGAGCTCTCCGTGACCGCTGTTCATTCCGCGCAGCATCAGCGCACCCAGCACGCCTTCCGGTTTCCTTGTCTGATTGAAAAAACGATTCAAAAGTCCCATTATGTACTCCTCACTTTCTGCAATGGAAGCAGCCAATGCCTTCAACACTCGTCACGTTGACCTCGTTATACATGGTTTTCAGCCGCTCGCGCAGGCTGCTCTCGGTCTCGAAGGGCGGCGTGAAGAAGCCCTTGGGGACGCAAAGATGCTCGACGAACCAATCCGTCCTGGAACAGCCTCCCCGGATATAGAAGCAACCGCAGAACACGCCGCCAGGTCTCAAAACGCGGCAGGTCTCGCGGTAAGCAGCCTCTTTGTCGGGAAAGGCATGGAAGCCGTTGAGCGAGAGAACAAGGTCGAAGCTCTCATTTTCAAAAGGCAGCGCGCCCACGTCACCCTGCCGGAATGTGATGTTCCGGATTCCTGCGGCTTCCGCACGCTTCTGTGCCGCGCCCATCATGTCCGCCGAGTAGTCAAGGCAGGTGATATTGGCCTTCGGCAGCTCGCGGTAGACCGGCATGGTCAGCACACCCGTTCCAACCGGCACTTCCAACAGTTTCCCGCTGAAGTCCTCCGGCACACCTGAGAGCGCTCTCTCGACATAGCACAGATTCTTTTCTCCGTCCATGTTCCACACCGTGCGACAGATCGCCTTACCCGCCAGGGTGGAATATGTCATCATCCCGTCATAGAAACTCGCGTGCCCACCGGTGAGCATATATGCGCTTTTGATCTGTTCTTTTCTCGTCATACTCTCACTCCTTGAAAACGATCTTCACAATCTTCATCTTCACCAGGCTGTCGCAGAAGCGGATCATCAGCTTGTGGAGCTGGCTTACATCTTTGTAAATATCCCGGTAGCCGCGCATGTAGCTTTTTGCCGTAACAGATGCAAATCGGTCACTCCAACACTTCAGCTCCGCCTCGCCCTCAAGCGAGAAAAACGCGCTCACGTCGGTGATTCCGGCCTCTTTCAGCCAGGTCCTGCGCATCAGTTTTGCGCCGCGTTCATTGCAGGAATCGAAAGCCAGCACCCCGCCGGGAAAGCGCTCAGCCATCGTGGCAAAGAGCCGTTTCACCGCTTCAGTTCTGAAGTAATAGAACACACCGGCAGCAAAGAACACTGCGCCATGAGAGGCGTCGATTGCGTCCATCCATGCATAATCATTCAGATCACAGGCAATGTTCTCCTCCCTCTCGATTGCAGGCAGCAGCTCGTTCCTTACGGCGATCACGTCAGGAAAATCGAGATTATAGCCGCGGCAACGCCCGTTATCCACCAGGGAAAAGGTGTCGTCCAGCCCGCAGCCCAGGTTGACCACAACGGCCTGCGGGTGGTCTTTTAAATAGTTTTCAACCTCGCAGCGCAGGTCATACTGACGCTGTGCTACTTCCAACGCACCGAAGAGCCCTGCCGCCGACTCCATCTTCTTCCGTTTCCCTGCAAAATCGTAGTCCAGAGAATCGCAGATCCGCCTGGCCGAAGGGTCGGAACAAAGCTTCGGAAAACGCTCGGAACAAACCAGCCGCCCGAACAGTGGAATGACCAGTGTCTCCTGTATGCTGTTTTCCTCGATATGATATTTCATATTGTCATCTCCTTATCCAAGCGCCACGTCCAGCGCCATCATCAGACTGAAACCCACGGCGAAGAGCAGAACGCCGATGTTGGAGTGCTCGCCTGCAGACATCTCCGGAATGAGCTCTTCCACAACTACGTAGAGCATGGCTCCGGCCGCAAAGGACAGCAGCACCGGCATTGCGGGTACAATCATGGTTGCGGCGAGGATCGTCACTCCGCCAAAGAGAGGCTCTACAGCCCCGGACAGGACACCCAGCCAGAAGGACTTCCGTTTCCCGGTCCCTTCTGCACAGAGGGGCATGGAAATGATCGCACCTTCAGGGAAGTTCTGGATCGCGATACCGAGTGCGAGCGCCAGTGCGCCGCCCGCCGTGATCTCACCGGAACCGCTGCAAAGCCCCGCATAAACAACGCCCACCGCCATTCCTTCCGGGATATTGTGCAGTGTCACCGCAAGGACCAGCATGGCTGTGCGGGACAGGCTGCTTTTCGGTCCTTCCATCTGGCCGACACTGCGGTGCAGATGCGGGATTACGTGGTCAAGAAAGAGCAGGAAGAGAATGCCCAGCCAGAATCCCAGAAAAGCCGGCAGAAAGGCCAAACGCCCCAGCTCTGTCGACTGTTCGATCGCCGGGACGATCAAACTCCAGATCGACGCGGCAACCATGACGCCCGCGGCAAAGCCGGTCAGTGCTCTCTGAAGCGAGACGGAGAGCTCGCGTCGCAGGAAGAACACGCAGCCGGCGCCCGCCGCTGTTCCGATAAAAGGGATCAAAAGTCCCGTAATCAAGGTCACCATTTCTGCCCGATTTATCCTTTTTTCTTCTTATACCCACAGTCACAGTAGTGGCCTCCGGAGGCCAGCGTGTATTCCCTTACAAACTCCGAGGATCCCCCCGCCTCGCTCATGGTATAGTCCAAATGGCACATGGCAGGGACAAGATCGCTGAGTCCCAACTCACCCATCAGTGTACAGATACCGCATCGAGAGAAACGCGCTTCATATCCACGGCCGTCGGGATAGGGTATGAATTCCATGTTCCAGGAATAAGGATTGCGGTCCGCCGCGCGAAAAGCCGCGGTCTGCTTCATACCTGCGATGTCCTTGGGACTGAACTTTACTTTTCCGCTCCTGCGGCAAAACCACCTCATCGGCCCGGTCATCATGGCTGCGGCGTAGTATTCCGTCAATTCGTCCACACTGGGACGCCTGGGCATATTCAGCACAAAACCCGCCAGCATAGCACAGCTTACAATGTTCATCTGAAAGCGGTCACCCTTTTCAAAATCCGGCAGATGCGCAATCAGTTCCTTATATTTTCTGCGGGCTTTCTTTGTGATCTGAGCAGCTGATAAACGATCATAGGCCAGTGTCTCTGTCAGTTCGCTCTGAAAGCTCCTGGCAAACAGTGCCCACATTCCTGCGGGCATTCCCATGTATTTCATACTTGTACCACCATTCTCTTTTCCTCGGTGCCGCCTGTTTTTTTCTGAAAGTCGGTCGCCTTATTTTCCATTGTTGAATCCCTCAGCTGTTAAAAATCGGTCAGCAACAGAGGTATCATATAACTTACTTAAGTTAATTCTTTCTAACTGCTTACTATAGCACTTCTCTCTCTTTTTGAAAATACCCTTTTTCATTTTTCTGATTTCGTTTGCAAAGAAAACACCGGTTAAGGAGCAGAAGAATTGGCAACAATTGACACAAAAAGATGTAATGTACGGACTTGTTAGATAACTCTCGTTTTGTGGCTGGAACGCAGCCTTCAGAAGAATTGATTGAAACTGCTTGAAAGGCGGAGCGCTACGTGCTATAATTGAGAGGTAGTTAATCTTATTTAATTATGATTAATATATTCTTACATCAGGAGGGGGAACTAACCATGACAACTACAGGAAAGATCGCTCTGTTTCTTGGCGGTACGCTGTTTGGCTCTGCAGGTTTTAAGATTCTCGGCAGTAAGGATGCCCGGAAAGTCTATGCCCATGTAACGGCTGCCGCCCTGCGCGGAAAGGATCAGATTATGCGCGATGTTGAAACCGCTCAGGAGAACTGTTCAGATATCCTGGCCGACGCTAAAGCCATCAACGAATCCAGAAGTGCCGAACAGGCGGCTGTCTTCATTGAGGATACGGCAAAGGCCTGATGAAGTTTCAAGTTCTGCATGAAAGCCCGGGACGAGTACGACTACGTGCCGTTCAGGCTTCTATGAGTCTGGATCAGGCCGACATTCTGGAGGCTTGGCTGCTCACGCTGCCGGATGTGGATCAGGTAACAGTGCATGAACGCATCTGCGGAATCATCATTGTCTTCCACGGGAGCCGGGAAGCACTCTACCAAAATCTTGCAGGCTTCTCCTATGCTCTCGCCACCTCTAAGGTACTAATCACGGGCAGTCAGAGTCGCGTTATAAACCGAGCCTGCAAAGAGAAGCTCGTCTTCCATGTGCTGCTGCATTATCTGAAGAAACTCTATCTGCCACTTCCGTTTCGGCGTGTGCTCAACACCTGTCATGCCTTGCCGTATATTGGGCGCGCAGTCCGGACACTGCTCCACGGGAAACTGACGGTCGATGTTCTGGACGGCATCGCTCTCGGTGTCTCTCTGTTGACAGGAGACTTTGAGACTGCAGGATCGGTGCGGTTTCTGCTGTGTTTGGGCGAGATGATTGACGAATGGACGCACAAAAAGTCTGTAGACGACCTGGCCAAAAGCATGTCCCTGCAGGTGGATCAGGTATGGCGGTTGAGTGACAGCGGAACGCAGATGCTGGTTCCTTTGCGGAGCATACATGCCGGAGACAGAATCGTTGTCCATACTGGGCATGTGCTGCCGTTGGACGGTCTCCTGGAGGACGGAGACGTGATGCTTAATCAGGCTTCCCTGACCGGTGAATCCATTCCTGTAGCCAAACACCCGGGAGCTGCCGTTTATGCCGGAAGCGTCGTAGAAGAGGGCAATTGCATCGTATACGTGACGAATACGGCTGGCGAGAACCGCTATGACCGCATTGTGCGTATGATCGAGGATTCCGAGAAATTGAAGTCCGGTGCAGAGCGGCGCGCTTATGACCTCGCTGACCGTCTGGTGCCCTGGTGCCTGGGTGGCAGCGCGTTGACCTGGCTTCTCACCGGAAACACAGCACGTGCGGTTTCGGTGCTGATGGTAGACTTTTCCTGTGCTCTGAAACTCTCCATGCCCTTGAGCGTCCTTTCCGCCATGCGGGAAGCCAGCCGCCACAAGATCACGGTCAAAGGTGGTAAGTTTCTCGAGAAGCTCAGCGAGGCCGATACCGTCATCTTCGACAAGACCGGTACATTGACCCACGCCTGCCCGGTGGTGAAATGCGTCGTTCCATTCTGCGCTCAGGACGAGAATGAAATGCTGCGGGTAGCCGCCTGTTTGGAGGAACACTTTCCTCATTCGGTGGCCAATGCTGTCGTCCGTGCAGCAGAGGAGCGCGGCCTTGACCATCATGAAATGCATAGCGAGCCGGAGTATGTGGTTGCCCACGGCATTGCCACAAAGATCAGCGGCGAGAGAGCGATTATCGGCAGCCGTCACTTTATCTTTGAAGACGAGGGCGTCACGATCCTGCCTGAGGACCAGGAACGTTTCAATGCACTCGATTCAGGTTGTTCCTGGCTGTATCTGGCCATCGGCGGTGTGCTTTCCGCCGCAATTGGCATTCTTGATCCTCTTCGCCCGGAGGCAAAAGAGATTATGGACCTTCTGCATGAAACCGGGATTAAAAAGCTCGTCATGCTGACAGGCGACAGCCAAAACACTGCAGCCTCCCTCGCGGGCGAACTCGGTCTGGACGGCTTCCAAGCAGAGGTTCTGCCTGAGGATAAGGCTCGATACATTCAGAAAGAACAGGCGCAAAACCGTACCGTCGTCATGATCGGAGACGGGATCAACGACGCCCCGGCACTCTCCTTAGCCGACGTAGGTATTGCCATAGGGAGCGGCGCATCCATTGCACGTGAGGTTGCGGATATCACCATCGCCGCAGACAATCTGCTGGAGCTGGTGCTGTTGAGGCGCCTTTCCAATAAGCTGATGCAGCGTATCGGGCGTAACTACCGTTTTGTTATG
>JAEEGL014546534.1_pt1 | contig 14364 bp, 11 predicted proteins | sample 9134231 | NCBI WGS metagenome assembly JAEEGL01 (sample SAMN16246548, study PRJNA631951) | gut metagenome | biome: gut microbiome; feature: rumen; material: fiber-attached | host: Bos | place: Iran: Karaj | collected 2018-10
AGATTGTAGTCGTTCGTGACGACCTTCGCGTTCATCGTCTGGGCGAGCTTCAGGAGTTTGATGTCGACCTCGGGGATCTCCGCAAGGCCCTTCTCCTTCTCCGTGCTCGTGATCTCGATCCCGTACTCCTCGCGGATGCGGTTCAGGATATCGAGGCCGCGGCGGCCGCGCTGGCGCTTCATCGCGTCGGATGAATCCGCGATGTGCTGGAGCTCGATCAGGACGAAATCGGGGATCACGATCTTCCCCTCGAGGAAGCCCGTCTTCAGAATGTCGGCGATCCGTCCGTCGATGATGACGCTCGTGTCGAGGATCTTCGGCGCGCTGTCGGCGCTGCTCTTCTTCCGTCCGATCTTCGTCTCACCCTTCGCGCGGTTCTCGCGGTTCTCCGCCGCCGTGCGGATGATGTCCGGGCCGCGGTGGGTCGCGATCGTCACGCCGAGATAGCCGAAGAACAGATACGTCACGACGGAAGCCGCCACGCTGATGTAGTTGTTCATGAAGTTGAACAGGTTCGAGACAAGGTAGGCGATGAAGAGACCGATGACGAGGCCGGCCGTTCCCGTCAGGAGGTCGGTCATCGAAACGGTGCGCAGGCTGTCCTCGATCTCGCCCGCGAAGGTCTGGCCGCCCTTCACGAGTTTCGGGGAGATGCGGTAGAACACGTAGAGGCCGATCAGGACGAGCACGGCGACGGTCGCGATCTTCGGGGCGATCGTCAGGGGATGGGTCTCGGCAAACGGCAGAAGGTCGTAAAGGAAGAACAGCAAAACCGAGAGGCCGTATCCGAGAAGGCCTCCGATCAGAGTGATGATGACGCGCAGCACGCGTGGAAAGAGTTGTTTCTGGTTCATTTTTATCGCACGCCAAGAATTGTGGGCACAGGGGTCCACTCTGCTACAGTTTACTTGGTTTCGCCTTTTCTGTCAAGGCGCGAACGATTTTTCAAATGTTCACGAATCGTTCACATTCACAGTGTATCCTGCTGTTGTAAACACCGTGTGAAGGCGCCGTGAACAACCGGCGATATCCAATCCGGAGGGACTCTGTGATGAACCATCTCCTCATCGTCGACGACGAACCGAAGATCCGCGAAGTGATCCGCGAATACGCGACGTTCTCCGGCTATGCGGTCAGCGTGGCCGCGGACGGCATGGAGGCCGTCCGCCTCGTCCGCGCGAACGCCTACGATCTTGTCATCATGGACATCATGATGCCGAAGCTCGACGGCTTCTCCGCCTGCCGTGAGATCCGGAAGAACTCCGACGTCCCGATCATCATGCTTTCCGCGCGCGGGGAGGAATACGACAAGCTCTTCGGCTTCGAGCTCGGGATCGACGATTACGTGACGAAGCCGTTCAGCCCGAAGGAGCTGATGGCCCGGATCAACGCCGTCCTCTCGCGCCGTTCCGCCGCCCGGAAAAAGGCCGAGGCGCCGCTCGCGTTCGACGGCCTCGTGATCGATATGGCCGCCCGGACCGTCACCGTCGACGGCGTCCGCGCCGATCTGACGCCTAAGGAATACGATCTGCTCTTCTACCTCGTGAAGAACCGCAACATCGCCCTCTCGCGCGATAAGCTCCTCCAGGACGTCTGGGGCTACGACTTCTTCGGCGACGACCGCACGATCGACACCCACATCAAAAACCTCCGCAACCACCTCGGCCCCTACCGCGACCGCGTCGTGACGCTGCGCGGCGTCGGCTACAAATTCGAAGCGTAACGGCCGTTCCGCCGGCGTATCCTTATGTCCGAACAAAAGAAACCGAAAAACCTGAAATTCCGCCTGATCGTGACGTTCGCCGTCTTCGCGGTCGTCCTGATGGCGATCCTCTGGATCCTCCAGGTCGTCTCCCTCCGCGCGTTCTACCGCACGATGAAGACCCGCGAGATCGTCCGGACGGCCGACGAGATCGCAAGCGGCTACTCCGTGCTCGACCTCGAAACGCTCCGCAGCCTCTCCGCCCACGACGATATGCTCATCACGCTCGAAACGGCTGGCGGCTTCGTCATCTACACGGGCGCGTCCGATCTGCTCCGGCCGTCGCTCTTCGGCGGTGCGGTCGACACGTCCGAGGTGCGCCGTCTGCTCCGGGAGAGCGCGGAGGACACCGTCTCCTTTACAGCCTACGTGCGCGGCGTCGAGGTCCTCGGCTACGGCCGGCGGATCCCCGATGCGCTTCTCGGCGCCGTCTATCTCTCGATCTATTCGCCGCTTTCTCCCGTCGACTCGACGGTCGGCATCCTCCGCACCCAACTTCTGATCGTCACGGCCGTCTCGCTCGCTCTCGCTATCGCGATCGCCTATCTTCTCGCCGTCCGCCTCTCAAAGCCGCTCGCGCGGATCACCGAAACGGCCGAGGAGCTGAAGAAGGGCCGCTACGGCGTCAAATTCGAAGGCGCCGGCTATGAGGAAGCGGTCCGGCTCGCCGATACGCTGACCCAGACCTCCGAGGAGCTCGCGCGGACGGACGAATTGAAAAAGGACCTTCTCGCGAACGTCTCCCACGACCTCCGGACGCCGCTCACGATGATCCGCTCGTATGCGGAGATGGTGCGCGACCTCTCCGGCGACGATCCCGAAAAGCGCACCGAACACCTCAACGTCATCATCGACGAGTCCGACCGCCTCAACGTCATCGTCAGCGACCTTCTGACGCTCTCAAAGATGCAGGCCGGCATGACGACGCTCGAGAAGGTGCCGTGCAATCTCGCCGAGGAGACCGAAAACGCGCTCCGGCCGTTCCGCATCCTCGAACAGGACGGCTATACGATCGCCTTCCGCGTCGGCGGGACCGTTTCCGCCGCCGGGCTTGCCGAAGCCTACACCGTTTCGGCCGACCCCGCCCGCATCCGCCAGGTCCTCGCGAACCTCCTCACGAACGCGTTCCGCTACGATACCGGCGAAAAGCGTATCGACGTCACCGTGACCGCGCTGAAGGACAGCGTCCGCGTCGATGTGCGCGACCACGGCATCGGCATCTCGAAAGAAGACCTCGAGCACATCTGGGACCGCTACTACCGCTCGTCCGAGACGGCCGTCCGGTCCGCCTCCGGCGGCTCCGGCCTCGGCCTCGCGATCACGAAGGAGATCCTCGAACTCCACAACGCGGACTACGGCGTCGACTCGACGCCCGGCGAGGGAAGCACGTTCTGGTTCGCGCTCTCCAAATAGCGCTCCTGCCGCTGCCCGGCCCTCCGGGGGATGCATGCGGAGGAGCGTGGGATACCATCCCTTCGACTGAACAAAACCATCGGAAACGAAAACCCAGGGTCGCTGCAGCCCTGGGTGTTTTCGTCCGATGGTTGTGAGGAAGAAGTCGATGGTTCCAGCGACGCAGCCCTGCATTCCCCGGAGGGCCGGGCAGCGGCGGGAAGGCTATTTTGTCAGCGCGGCGATCGCCTCGCGGAGCGTTCCGACGGGAACGAGCCGGACGCCGTCCGGGACGTCCTTCAGCCGCTCCGCGTTCTTCTTCGGGAGGAGGATCCGCCGGAAGCCGAGCCGCGCCGCCTCCTTCACGAGCTTGTCGGCGTTCTGGACCGAGCGGACGTCGCCCGTCAGCGCGATCTCGCCGAACGCGATCGTCGACTGGCCGCACGGCACGTTCTTGTACGACGAATACACCGCGAGCGCGGCCGCGAGATCGGCTGATGTGCCCTCGAGGCGGAGGCCGCCCGCGACGTTGAGATAGACGTCCTGGGAGATCAGCGAGACGCCGGCCTTCCGTTCGAGAACGGCTAAGATCATGCCGAGGCGGTTGTAGTCGAAGCCGATGCAGGTCCGCTTCGCGAAGCCGATGTTGCAGGGCGCCGTCAGCGCCTGGATCTCGAGAAGCAGCGGCCGCGTTCCTTCGTACACGGCGGCCGCGCACGATCCGTCCGTCTTGTCGTCGAGCCCCTCGAGGAAGCTCTTCGACAGGTTTTCGACTGGGACGAGCCCCTCCTCCTCCATCCGGAACGCGCCGATCTCGCTCGTCGCGCCGAAGCGGTTCTTATAGGCGCGGAGGACGCGAAGTTCCTGGCTCCGTTCGCCGGTGAAGTTGAGGACCGTATCGACGAGGTGCTCCATGATCTTCGGTCCCGCAAGATCGCCGCTCTTCGTCACGTGGGCGACGATGAACACGGGGATCCCGCGGCCCTTGCCGACCTGCATCAGCATATGGGTGCACGTCCGGACCTGGGCGACCGTCCCCGGTGCCGATTCGAGTTCGCCCGTATACATCGTCTGGATCGAGTCGATGATGAGGAAGCGCGGGTTCAGCTCGCGCGTCACCTCGAGCGCCCGGTCGAGCTCCGTCTCCGCGAGGAGGTAGAGATTCTCCGGAAGCGTTCTCGTAACGCGGTCCGCGCGCATTTTGATCTGTTCCTCGGACTCCTCGCCCGAGACGTAAAGGACCGGTTTCGCGGGATCCGCCTTCGCCATGTTCACGGCGGCCTGGATAATCAGCGTGGATTTGCCGATCCCCGGTTCGCCGGAGATCAGACAGAGCGATCCCGGCACGAGGCCGCCGCCGAGGACGCGGTCGAGCTCGCCGATCCCGGTCGAAAGGCGTTTCTGTTCGCCCGAGATGACGGACGCGATCGCGACCGGCTGCGAGACGTTCGAGGCCGCGGTGTCGCGCTTCCGGACCTTGTCCTCCGCCGCGTCATTCACCTTCTCTTCGACGAAGCTGTTCCACGCGCCGCAGGCCGTACATTTCCCCATCCACGTCGGGCTTTCGAACCCGCACGACTGGCAGACGAACACGGTTTTCGCTTTCTTTGCCATTTATTTCAGTTCCTTTCCGAGTTTGCGGTAGACGGTAAGGTACATCGTCACGAAGCTTGCCGTCCCGCCGAGAACGTTTGAGATCGGTTCCGCCCAGAACACGCCCGAGACGCCGAGCCCGATGCGCGGGAGGAGAAGCGTCAGCGGCACGACGATGATCGCCTTGCGGAGGAGCGAGAAGAAGATCGCGTGGCGCGCGTCGCCGACGGCCTGGAAGGCAGACTGGCCGGCGTGCTGGAACGACATGAACAGGAATGCGAAGAAGTAGATCTTCAGCATCGGGATGCCGACGGCCGCGAGCTCCGGATCGTCCGAGAAGAGCCCGAACCACACGCCCGGGAACAGGAACACGACGACCCACGCGAGGAGCGTGTAGACCGCTCCGAGGATCGCGTTGAAGCGGATGCCCTGTTTCACGCGGTCGTAGAGCTTCGCGCCGTAGTTGAAGCTGATGACGGGGAGCGCGCCGGTCGTCATCCCGCTCACGGCGAGCATGAAGATCTCGCGGACCGAGTTCGTGACGGTCATCACGCCGACGTAGAGGTCGCCGCCGTACGTTTGAAGCGTCGCGTTGCAGACGACCTGGACGAGGCAGTTCGTGCCCTGCATGATGAAGTTGACCGTTCCGAGCTTCGCGATCCCGCGGACGATCGGGCCCTCGAGGCGCATGTTCTCGCGGCGGAGCGGGACGATCGCCTTCGGTCCGGCGAGGAAGCGGAGGATCCACGCCGTCGAAACGGTCTGGCTGATCACGGTCGCGATCGCGGCGCCGCGGATGCCGAGCCCGAAGGTGAAGATGAAGAGCGGGTCGAGCGCGATGTTGAGGACCGCGCCGATCACGATCGAGAGCATCCCGACGCGCGGGAAGCCCTGGGCGTTGATGTAGCCGTTGAGCCCCGTCGCAAGCATCGTAAAGGCCGTTCCGACGAGGTAGATGTTGAGGTAGTCGCGCGCGTAGAGGAACGATTCCTCGCTCGCACCGAACGCGAAGAGGATCGGCCGCATGAACGCGTAGCAGACCGCCATGACGACGATCGAGCTGAGGCAGAGCAGCGCGAACGAGTTTCCGAGGATCTTGGCCGCCTTCTTCACGTCTCCCGCGCCGCGCGCCATCGAAAAGAGCGGGACGCCGCCGACGCCGAAGAGCGCCGCGAACGCCATCAGGAGCGTTACGATCGGGAACGTCAGGCCGACGCCGGTCAGAGCGATCGACGTCTCGTCGCCCATGTGGCCGATGTAGATGCGGTCGACGACGTTGTAGAGGAGATGGATCAGCTGGGCGACGGTCAGCGGGATCGCCTGGCGGATGATCGCCTTCCAGACGGGTCCCTTGGAGAAGTCGGATTGTGCGGGTGCATGGGTGTTCATACGTCCATTATACGCAAAACAGCGCCGCCCGTCGAGGGGCGGCGCCGTTCTAAGGAGGAGGTTTTTTCCGTTTTGTGCTTCGTCAGATGCTCTGGCTGTTCGGGTGTACGGAGTCCGCGTTGCCGTTCGAACTGCCCGGACGTCCCGGGCGGAAGCCGCCCTGGCCGTTTCCGTCCGGAGGCGTCATCTGGCCGTTCGGACCGCCTTGCTGACCGGGGGTGAAGGTGCCGTCCGACGGCGGTGTCGGCATCTGGCCGCTTTCGCCGTTCGGGCCGCCCTGCTGGCCCCAGCCGCCCGTCGGTCCGCCGAAGCCGCCGCTCTGGGACTGCTCGGAGGCGGTTCCGTTCGTGACGGCGGTGCCGTTCGCGTTGATCGTGTACGTCTCACCGGAGGTCATCCCGGCGCTCGAGAAGAGGATGTAGGAGGCATTGCAGGGTGCGGTCGTTTCGTAGAGCACCTTGCCGGAGGCGTCGGTGACCGTTACGGAAGCGCCCTTTGCGATCGTCTGTCCGGTCTGCTGACCGAAGGCTCCGCTCATGCCGCCGAAGCCGCCCTTTCCGCCGAAGCCGCCCATGCCGCCGGTGCTTCCGGTCGTGATGGTCGCCTGGGTCGCGGAGAGACGCTCGCCCATTCCGGAGGAGCCGCCGGCCGCGAGGACCGTGCCGCCCCGGAGCTGGATGCCGCCGTCCGCGTCGAGCGGAGAGTTGTCGGCCGTGTTCGCGGTCCAGATCTCGACGGTGCCGCCGTAAACGGTGAGCGTGCCGTTCGAATCGATACCGTCGCCCGCTGTCGAGTAGGCGAAGATCGTTCCGCCGTAGATGTTGATCGCGAAGCTGTAGTTCGAGAGGTCGCTGTTCGCGGCGTTGATCAGATCGTCGGACGAGAGGATCGAGATGTCGCCGGAGTAAATGTTGACCGTCGCGCCTTCGATGCCCTCCACGCTCGAGACGATGTCGATCGTCGGGCCGGCCGTGTTCTCGACGCCGATGTTCAGGAGCAGATCGCTGTGGATCGCGTCATCCGCCGCGTCGATCGTGAGCGAGCCGGAGAGGATGTTGAGTTCCTGTTCGGCGTTGATCGCGTCGTTCACGGTCGTCGTGATGTAGATCGTCGGGCCCGCGATCGTCAGGAACGCATCGCGCGGGTTCGCTGCATCGGTCTCGGTGTCGGTCGTTCCGGATTTGATGCCGTTCTTGCCGTTCGAGACGACGGTCAGCGTTCCGGAGCCGGTGATGACGACCTGGGAGCCGTCCTTGCACTTGATGACCGCATTCTCGGCCTCGGTGTTTTCGGTGTAGGTGTCATCGTTGTTGTAGACGCTGTCGGTCAGGGTGTTGACCGTGCCGGCTTTGACGATGACCGTCACGCCGGTCGATTTGTTGATCGAGAGCGGCGCCGTCGCGGTCGTCGCGTCTCCCGCGTTCGTGAGGGTGAGGCCGTCCAGCACGAGGGTGACGTCGGTCGTTCCCTTCTTCACGGTCACGGAGCCGTCGGCGCAGGAGCCGGTCAGGACGTACACGCCCGCCTCTTTGATCGTCAGGTCGGTCCCTTCGATCTTGTAGCCGGTGTACTCGCCGTCCTCGGCGGTGACGGCGCTGTCGGTGAAGGTGAAGACGGTCGCGGCCTCCTCGTCGTAGTCGGCGGTGACTTCGATCGTCGCACCGTTGCCGGAAACAGAGATTTCGGTATTTTGGGTCGTCGTGACGGTCGTCGTCACGGTGCCGTCCGTGTTCGTCGCTGTGTCGACGGAGGCGGCGGTGCAGGCGGACGCGGTGAGCATCGTCATCACAAGGGACGCGGTCACGAGGCCTGCGGCGATTTTACGGTTGATCGTTCTGTTCATCATTGTTCTATACTTCCTTTCGGGTTCATTCGTTTTTGTTGTATCGGATCAGTCCGGACCGCTTCCGCGGCCGCTCTGACTGTACCTGCAGTATAGAGGGGCTTCCTAAAACGAACCTAAAGGGTTGAAAAAAGTCGGATGAAGTTTTTTCACCGCACGAAAAAACGGCGGGGACGCGCGTTCGAAGCGGCCCCGCCGTCTGTTCTTTTCCAGTACGGTCTGTTATCGGACCCCGACCGAAAGCCCCCAGACGATCCTATTGTAGGATTCGGTGTCGGTCGCGCCCTCGGTGGAGATCAGGAGCACGCGCGAGGTCGCGTCGAGCCCGATCCGCTCCGCGAGATCGAGGTGGGCCGGATTCCGCAGGAGGTCCGCAACAAGCCCCGCCGTCGCCGCGCCGCTCTCTCCCGAGACGATGACCGGGTCGCCGAAGAGCGGCGATCCGAGGAGCTTCATCCCCTCCTCCGCAACTTCGTCGGGGATCGCGAAGAAACCCTCCGCGACGTCGCGCAGGACCTCCCAGCCGATTGTGCAGGGTTCGCCGCACGCGAGACCCGCCATGATCGTATGCATCTCGCCGGGACAGGGATGGATCCGGCCGTCGTTCGCCTCCGCCGTCCGGAAGAAGCAGTCCGCGTTCTCCGGTTCGACGATGAAGATCCGCGGCGCGTTCTCTCCGTAGAACGTCGTCAGGAAGCCCGCGACAGCCCCCGCCATCGCGCCGACGCCCGCCTGGAGGAAGACGTGGGTCGGCCGCGCGATCTCCGCCGGAGCGGTCGATCCGAGCTGCATCACCGCCTCGGCTGCCATCGTCGTATAGCCTTCCATGATCCACCGCGGGACGTCCTCATAGCCGGGCCATGCCGTATCCTGGACGAGGGTCCAGCCGCGCTCTTCGGCCGTGCGGGCTGCGAGCCGGACCGCGTCGTCGTACGAGAGATCCGTGACCGTCGCCTCCGCGCCGAGCGCGCGGATGTTCTCCACGCGCTCCGCCGCGCTGCACTTCGGCAGATATACGACCGCTTTCAGCCCGAGTTTGTTCGCCGTCCACGCGACGCCGCGGCCGTGGTTGCCGTCCGTCGCGGTGACGAACGTCAGGTCGCCGAGCCGCTGTTTCGTCTCGTCGGACGTAAGCTCCGCAAACGAAAGCTCCGCGAGATCCTTTCCGAGCCGCCGGGCGACGATCTTCCCGATCGCGTAGCTTCCGCCGAGGACTTTAAAGGCGTTCAGACCGAACCGCGCGCTTTCATCTTTTATATAGAGAGCGGAGAGGCCGAGGTCCTCGGCGCGCTTCTTCAACGGCTCCAGCGGCGTCAGGCCGAATTCCGGGAACTGGGCATGGAACGCCATCGTCTTCGCCGCCGTCTCCGGTCCGAAGCGTTTCGCCGCGTCTCCCGCCGCGTTGCGGTACGGATTCTGTGTGTATCGAACGTCTGCCATTGTCGTCGGTCCTCCCGATCCAATCGTTTCACAGCGGGCGCCGGCCGCGCGTCTTCCGCGCCGGCGCCGTTCTTCCGTTTTATTGTACCATACGCGCGCGCTCCCTGCCGCCCGAAAAACCATTTTTCAAACTTTTTTCGGGCCTTAAGGTTCCTTTTAGGTTCATCCCGTACGATACAGCCATCGAAAGGAGATCCCTCCCATGACAAACACGATCCAATGCTGCTTCAAGCGCTACGAAAAGAAATACATGCTCACCCCCGCCCAGCAGGCAACGATCCTCGACGCGATCCGCACCCGAATGAAGCCGGACGAGCACGCGAGCTACACGATCTGCAACATCTATTACGACACCGAAGACTTCGCGCTCATCCGCGAATCCCTCGCGAAACCGGTCTACAAGGAGAAACTCCGCGTCCGGAGCTACGGAACGGCAAGGGATGACAGCAAGGTCTTCGTCGAGATCAAGAAGAAGTACGACGGCGTCGTCTACAAGCGCCGCGTGACGACGGAGGCCGCGAACGTCCCCGGATGGCTCGGCGGAGAGAAACGCCTCTCCCCGGGCGGCCAGATCAGCCGCGAGATCGACTGGTTCCAGCAGGTCCACAGGACCCGCCCCCGCGTCTTCATCGCCTACGACCGCGTCGCCTTCGCGGGGATCGACCAGCCCGACCTCCGGATCACGTTCGACACGAACATCCGCTGGCGCGAGACCGATCTCGACCTCCGCTACGGCGACTGCGGAACCCCGCTCCTCGCAAAGGACCAGGTCCTGATGGAGATCAAGATCCCCGGGACCGCCCCGCTCTGGCTCGCCGAACTTCTGAGCGAAGCCGGCGCCTTCCAGACCTCATTCAGCAAATACGGAACCTACTACAAGACCGTCGTCCTCCGCAGACAGAACGCGGAACGGAACGGCCATACCGGAAAGGAGATGCGCAAAAGTGCTTAGTTCGATTCTCGGGTCCGAGATCACCCTTACAACATTCCTCATCTGCTCCGCCGCCTCGGTCATCCTCGGCGTCCTCACCGCCCTTCTGTTCGGCTTCCGGAGCAAGACCACGAAAAGCTTCACCGTCACCCTTGCCCTGCTCCCGCTCGTCGTCCAGACCGTCATCATGCTCGTGAACGGCAACCTCGGCGCAGGCGTCGCTGTCGCAGGCGCGTTCAGCCTCATCCGCTTCCGTTCCGCGTCCGGATCGGCCCGCGAGATCGGCGCCGTGTTCGCGGCGATGGCCATCGGCCTCGCGACCGGCATGGGCTACGTCATCCTCGCCGCCTTGTTCTTCGCGATCCTTGCGGCGTTCCTCCTGATCCTCACGGCCGTCAACTTCGGCGGCGGAAACGACGAGGAGCGGATGCTCAAGATCACGATCCCCGAAAGCCTCGACTACGACGGCCTCTTCGACGACCTCTTTGCGACGTACACGAAATCGGCCCGCCTGGAACGGGTCAAGACGACGAACATGGGCACGCTCTATGAGCTCCGCTATCTCGTCCGGCTCGCCGGCGAGGCGGTCCCGAAGGAATTCCTCGACGCGATCCGCTGCCGCAACGGCAACCTCACCGTGTCCCTGGGACGCGTCGCCGAGAAGGAAGCGCTGTAAACCGGCGCTTTCTTCCTGTTTGCCGATTTGCTATAATAGAGATGCTATGAAGATCCTGATTGCAGAAGACGAACTCGACCTTGCGGAAGCGCTCGAGGCGTTCTTTACGAAAAACCAGTTCACCGTCGACGCCGTCCACGACGGCCGCGACGCCTACGATTACGCCTCGACCGGCGAATACGACGTCGTGATCCTCGATGTGATGATGCCGAAGATGAACGGCATCGAAGTCCTGAAACGGCTCCGCGCGGACGGCTACGCGAAGCCGGTCATGATGCTGACCGCGAAGGCCCAGACCGAAGCCCGCGTCGAGGGGCTCGACGCGGGCGCCGACGATTATCTGCCGAAGCCGTTCGCGGCTTCCGAGCTTCTGTCGCGCGTCCGGGCGCTTCTCCGCCGCGGTGCCGACTATACGCCGACCGTCCTGACGTTCGGCGACCTCTCCCTCGACGTGAACGCGGGGCTCGTCTCCGCGGGCGATCTTTCCGCGCGCCTCTCCGGAACGGAATTCAAACTGCTCGAGCTCCTGATGCGGAACCCGAAGGTCGTCTTTTCGGCCGACAAGCTGATGGAGCGCGTCTGGGGCTGGGAGAGCGACGCGGAGATCAACGTCGTCTGGGTCCACATCTCGAACCTGCGGAAGAAGCTCAAACAGCTCGGCTCGGCCGTCACGATCCGGGCCGTCCGCGGGATGGGCTATACGCTGGAGGTCACGGAATGATCAAACGCCTCCGCAAACGCTTCATCCGCATCACGACCGTCTCCGTGGCCGCCGTGATGATCGTCCTGATGCTGATCGTCAACGCCGCGAACTTCGTGTCGACCGATGCGGGCCTGAAGAACACGCTCGCGTTCATCGCCGAGAACCGCGGGACGATGCCCGAACGCCTCGACGGCGGATGGGATCCCTCCGCTGACGGGATTCTGCCGCCGGACAGTTCCGCGATCCCGCCGGACGGAAACGGAGCCGCGCCCCCGGATTCCGCAAACGGTCCGATCGGGCCGCACACCGGCAACGGGCCCGACGGCCGGAAGCACATCCTCCCCGGCGGCCAGCTCAACGAGGAGGCGCTCTTCTCGACGCGCTTCTTTACGCTCACCTATGACGCGGACGGAACGCTCGAAAGCGTGAATCTCGACCGCATCGCCGCCGTCTCCGAGACCGACGCGGACCGCTACCTCGCGGTCGCGCGCGCGAAGGGCGAGGGCTACGGCTTTACGGAAAACTACCGCTACTATGTCACGAAAGCGGACGACGGTTCGTATCTCGCCGTCTTCCTCGAATGCTACCGCGAGCTCCGGTCGTTGCGTCTGCTCGCGTTGCTGTCGCTCGTCGCGGCTCTCTTCTGCATCGGGCTCGTATACCTGCTCGTGACGCTCCTCTCGCGCCGCGCGATCGATCCGACGGTCCGCGCCTACGAACAGCAGAAACAGTTCATCACCGACGCGAGCCATGAACTCAAGACGCCGCTCACGGTCATCAACACCTCCCTCTCCGTCCTCGAGATGGAGACCGGCCAAAACAAGTGGATCGACAAGGCGAACGCCCAGACCGTGAAGATGGCGGAGCTCATCAACGAGCTCGTCACGCTGTCGCGCCTCGATGAGGAATCGCCGCGGCTGACGATGACCGAGTTCAACGTCTCGGACGCCGTTTCCGAGGTCGCGGAATCGTTCCGCGACGCGGCGGAACAGGCCGGTCATCCTCTTGCGATCGCCGTCGAACCGGGCCTTTCCTACCGCGGCGACGAATCCCAGATCCGCCGCCTGACGGATATTCTGATGGAGAATGCGCTGAAGTACACGGCGGACGGCGGCACGATCCGCCTCTCGCTGGAAAAGGACAAACGCGGCATCGTGCTCCGCGAATCGAACCCGTGCGCGCCGCTTTCGAAGGAGGATCTGGGCCGCCTCTTCGACCGCTTCTACCGTCCCGACAAGTCCCGCACCTCCTCGACCGGAGGCTTCGGCGTTGGCCTCTCGATCGCCCGCGCGATCTGCGAGGCCCACGGCGGCTCGATCCGTGCCGACAGTCCCCGGGACGGTGAGATCGAATTCACGGCGGTCCTGAAATAGGATCTGAACCGTCCGTCATTTCACTTTACAGGGGGCCGTTCCGTTTTATCGCATGTGAAAGGAGAATCCCCATGGCATTTGAATCGATCAACGAAGTATCCGACCGCGAGCTGCACATCCTGTGGACGAACGCGGATCCCGTCGCCGCCGAGAACATGGTGTTCATGTACTCCAGGAACTCGATCCTCAACGGATGGTGGGACAGGATCACCGTGATCGCCTGGGGACCGACCCAGACGCTGATCCTCGACGACCCGAACATCCGCGCACGCGTGCGGGAGCTCCGGGAGCTCGGCATCCATGTATCCGCCTGCCTGACCTGCGCCGACAAGATGGGGCTGACCGGGCGCCTCGAACAGGACGGCATCGAAGTCGTCCGCTGGGGCAAGCGCCTCACCGAACTGCTCCAGTCCCGCAAACACGTTCTCTCCGTCTGACCGCCGCAAGCCCGCGACCGGCCGGATGATCCCGACAGCATGAAAAGCCCCGGACCGCAGTCCGGGGCTTTTTTAGCAGTTGTTCGGAAACCTTATTTCTTTTCCGCGCCGCCGCCGTAGAGGGACGGGATCGCGACTTCCTTGTTGAAGCAGTATTCTTCGGACGGGAAGGTGCCGTCTTTCGTCTCCTTGACGAAGAGGTTGAGGCCGTCGACCATCGCCTGGCGGATGTGGGCGAATTCCTTGACGAATTTCGGTTTGTGGCCGAGGTTCCCCTTGTAGGTCATGTCGAGCATATCCTGGAGAACGAGGACCTGGCAGTCAACGTACGGGCCCGCGCCGATGCCGAGGACCGGGATCGAGACCGCTTCGGAAACAGCCTTGCCGACGCCCTTCGGGACGCACTCGAGAACGAGGGAGAAGCAGCCGGCTTCTTCGAGAGCCTTGGCGTCCTGGATCAGCTTCGCAGCGGATTCCGGGGTGCCGCCCTGGACGCGGAAGCCGCCGAGGGAGGAAGCGGTCTGGGGGGTCAGACCGATGTGGCCCATCGTGTTCACGCCGGCATGGGCGATCGCGCGGATGCGGTCGATCATCTCAACGCCGCCTTCGAGTTTGACGCAGTCGCAGCCGGTCTCCTTGACCATGCGGATCGCGTTCTCGACGGCCTGTTCGTTCGAGACCTGATAGGAGCCGAACGGCATATCGCCGATGATCCAGGTGTTCGGAGCGCCCTTGACGACCGGACGGCAGTGGTGGATCATATCATCCATCGTAACGGGTTCGGTGCCCTTGTAGCCGAGCATGATCATGCCGAGGGAGTCGCCG
>JAEEGL010424750.1_pt1 | contig 14363 bp, 18 predicted proteins | sample 9134231 | NCBI WGS metagenome assembly JAEEGL01 (sample SAMN16246548, study PRJNA631951) | gut metagenome | biome: gut microbiome; feature: rumen; material: fiber-attached | host: Bos | place: Iran: Karaj | collected 2018-10
AACACCTATTCGGTGATGACTAACCACATCCACATACTGCTCCATGTTTTGCCGAAGCGGGAGCTTACTGACGACGAACTCGTCTCGCGCGTAGCGGCGCTCTACGGCCAGGAGAAGGCCGAGGATTGCCGCGCAGCCTGGGCCGCCTACCGCCGTGACGGCGGCGAGGCGGCCATGCGGCGCCTGGAGGAGGAGCGAAACGCCCTGCTTCGTCGTATGGGGGATCTCAGCAACTACATGAAGGAGTTAAATCAACTATTTTCATAACTAATTTAGTTATAATGACTTATGAAAAATCTGTTTTATCTATAAAAAATTATGTTGCATTCATTTTGCATCCTGCTATAATGGTTTCTGTTGATTGAAAGAAGTCAGTAAAGTTCTGACATTCAATCAGTTACAGGGAACAACAATGAAGAGAAGACAAAAGGGAACTGGAACAATTGTCAAGATTGGGGACACCTATTATGGGCGTATCACTAGACATGGCAAGGTTCAAGTAGTCAAACTGTCAAAGAATGCAAGGGAGGCTGATAGCCTTTGGAAGTCATGGCTGTTGGAAAATCCCATAACAAAGAAGGTTGATTCGGTAAAGCACAGCCTTGAAGACGCATGGGGAAGGTCAGAAGACGCATACAAGGCCAAAGCCTCCAATAGGTCGCAATTCATATCGTATCTTCGATACTTCAAGCGATTCAAGGCATGGATGCTGACCCGTGGAAAGACCTGCCTTGAGGACATTTCAACAGCAGACATTGCTGACTATCTTGAGGCTGAAACAGCACAGCAAAGCAAATGCACAAAGAAGAACCATCTCTACATGATTCGTGACCTATGGGAATACTCAATGCCAGACTCGCCAAATCCGACAAAGGGAATCAAGATTAGAGTGACAAGCCAAAGCATTCCAAGAGAACCTTTGACAGATGAAGAAGTCACCAAGCTGATTGAAGTGGCAAGCAACTACAAGTATTTTTCAAAGGAAATGCGGGGAGTTATCCTTGTGGGTCTCTACACAGGAATGCGCAGGACAGACTGTGTGCATCTGAAAGCTGAGAATGTGAAGGACGGGACAATATCAGCCAATCCCCAAAAGACAATGCAGAAGGGAATTGCAGTAAGGATTCCGCTTCACCCTGTCTTGAAGGCTGAACTTGAATCAACAGGGATTACAAGCGGCTACTACTTTCCAAACCTAGTGAAAATGGCTGACAAGAATGTCGGAACAAAGTTGTCATGGCATCTTGGAAGGATATTCAATTCTGTGGTCAAGACAACCACGACACAGGAAGGACGGAAAAGGAAAGTTCCACTAAAGGGATTCCATGCTTTGAGAGCCACCTTTATCACTCGGCTTGCTGAAAGAGGTGTTTCCCTTCCCATAATGGAGAGTCTTGCTGGACACTTGAATCCGCAAATGACACTTCACTACACACACCCAGATGAAGATGTGAAGAAGGTAGCTGTAAACATCTTGCCAGACTTTGAGAACGGGTCAGAGGAAGACAAGGCTGTATTTGTGCATCCAGAAGTCCAGAAGGTTGTCGATGTCTGCAAGAGGCAGATTGAAGAGACAATCGAGAAGATAATGGGCAAGAAGGTTGAAGTCACGATACAGGCACAGGACATTCTTGGCGGCTCGGAGGCATTCTTCAACTTGTGATATAATCTTCACCATGAACGACGATGACTTCCTTTGTGCCGAATTAGGCATGATACCAGTCGATGAACTGGAGGCATATTCCCCTGATGACTTCCAGCTGGAGTTTCTCTCCGCGTTGGAGGCTGGGGCTGTTTCCCGCGACCGTCAAAAGATGCGGGACTCAATGTTTGACATAGCGGCGAAGCACAACAGGCTAAATCGAGAAAGCAGGGACGACTGGACTGTTCTCAACACTTGGAAACACTTTGAAATGATAGCCCAAATACGAAATGCGAGAGAAGCGGGAAAAGGGCAACTCAAGACAGCAATGGACAGCCTGCAACGAATCCTTCGCCCTGCGTTTGAGTTTACGAAACAAGTGCATGATGAACACGATGACTTCTACGATGAAGACCTAAAGAGGCGATGGGAGATTGCCGGCAATGCCTGCGGATGGGATGGGGCATTGCGGTACAATGCTTGTGGAAGGTTCATCGCGCTTACTCAATCGCCGATTTGGACTCAACTAGGCAATGCCGATGACGGGCTAGGAATCAACTATCCGCCATTCTACGCCAATGGGGGATGGAGATTTCATTGGCGAACTGTCAAAAGGGATGAGTGTCAAAGGTTGGGGCTAGTGGCAAATTGATTATGAGTCAGGATGCGTCAGGAGGGCGTTAGTCGACATGGCCCTATGTCATACCATCTGCATACAGAGACAAGCGGAGCCGCCCAGCTCCGCACAGCACAAATGTCGGAACATCAACAGCACATCGCCATGCCGCCGCAACCGCCTCGCGGCATACGAGCGGAACATCAAACAGGCTTTTCAATGATGAACCATTTAGCGGAACTGCAAATCTGAGAGAGTCCTGTCAGACTGGTAGCAAGACATACCTATTGATGAAAGCCATGCGGCATGCCGCATCCTAGTTGAAGGGATTGAGAAATTGGAAGAGGCCCTTACAGGACCGTATTGAGAAGTGGACGGCAACGGACACTTCCAGAGTGTATTGATGATATTATTAGACAATTCAGACTCTGACAGTTCATCCCTTCGGGATTCCTGTAGGGTTCTTTCTGTATCATCAATTGAGAACCTGAATCAAAAAGAACCAAGTCTTCATTGAAATGTCCAGCGACCCCGTTAGGGGGAACTGGACATTGAAGAAGACAGTTGAAGCTGTGCTGAAACTGTATTCTTCATAGGGTCTTGATATATATATATATGGTCATCTATCAGGATTTCTGACAAGGTATTGGCTTATGATTCTCAGTTTGAGAATACTATTCTTCTTCAGCCCTGTTTAGAGGCTTTGGGACAATCACTTGTTTCAAGACTTGTTTCAGCCTTTGTGTGAAGTTGGCCAGCATTCGTTCCTCATGCTGTCATCAACTTCCCACCTTGGAGGTATGATTCCGTTCCGTCATCAACCTCCAAGTTCTTCACTTGACAACATCATTTTTGGCTTTGAAAGATTCAATCATCTTTCCAAGAACCATATACTATCGATTCAAACTCCGTTAGGAGTTTCCTGTACTTTGGAAAGGAGAAGAAGAGGAAGAATCCCATCTTTCACATCTCTTCTAATACTAAAGTAAACGGGAACTGCAATTTTGACAACCACTTTTTCACTTTTCCGCAAAAATATTTTCCGCCATTCTCAATGTTCAATCTGAATATTCTAAGTGAAAAATTGCCCTTCCCCGCGTAAAATAATTTTGCCCGCAAGAGAAATTTCTGCAAATTTTAGTTATCGGATGGGCAAAATCCATATACTTTGTTGTAATTAACAATTGCAAAGACGCCATTTGGAGGTTGCAAACTTCAATGGTGGAACGAACAGGGGCTGCTAATCTCCCCCCTCAGTTGAGTTCTGGAAGTTCTTACGAGACTGACTCCTACTTATGGAGAAACAAAAGAGATTGGGGAGTAAAACTAACGATAACAATGGAGATTAGAAAGTGAATAGCGAAAGCAAACTTGATACAGAGGTTTATGACCTCGCGGTGAAAATAGCCCAGAAGGAATTTCACCAACATCCAAGCATTTATAGATGCGAAGTATTGGATTTGGCAGGGGACTTGTTTAATTTTTATCAACACTACACCAAGCCACATATTGGTATTGCAAAAGACCAAAAGGGATTTGCAGCCAAGGGATTATATTTCGCCCTGTCTAGCATCCGCAAGGTGGCTTTCAATGAGTCAAAACGAATTGTCATTGAGTCCGAAATTCTTGACGGACGATTTGAAGGCAATAACTATTTTGAACTTTTGGAGGGTGCTGGAAAACTCAACCTCTGGGACGACAATGAGAAGGTAATCAACACAGAGGAAACAAAGCCAGCAAGTGCAACCAGACCTCTCACATCCCCCTCTGAGTTTTCCGACATTGACAGAATGGAAGCATGGCAAATCATGGAGAAGCATCTTTCAGAAGCAGAAATGCAGGTTGTCAGCCTTCATCTTGAAGGAAGGACAGAAAGAGAGATAGCAAAAGAGGTTGGCAAGTCTCAACAGGCCATACACAAGCAGTTGCAGAAGATAGAAGCAAGACTTATGAACAAGGGAGCATAACCAATGACACAAAGAGACAAAGACAAAATAAAGGTACTCATATCTGAAGCAAAGGTATGGGCCGATTCCAATAAAGACTACCTCACGGGTTTAGATGCTGATTGTGAAGAAATAAGCATTCCGTGTCTAACCATTGAGGAAGTCAAGAGACTACTGGAAAATTTGAAGCTGAAGCTGTTAAAGGATGATGACCCAAATGAAGAATGCAACCATTTAAGGGAATGCCCCTGCTGTCATGGTCACAATGTCCAAGCCCATGCCAGTCATGGTGACTGGGGATATTATCCGGCAAGCGCATACATTGAGTGCAAGGATTGTGGAACTAGGTCAAGAGAGTTTGACGGCAAAGATGACTGTGACGAAGAAGGTGCTATCAAGAAGGCTACAATCGCATGGAATAGAATGAGGTAGAAAGAACAATGAGATATAATTTCACACATGATGACCTAGAGGAATGCCCTTTCTGCGGAGACAACATCCATGTCGAGGTTGAAAAGAAAATCATTCAAACTGTCTGTCAGAATTATTGTCAAGAATGGGAGGCAAGGTGGAATGTCAGATGCACAAATCCAGTCTGCCCTGTTCAACCAAAGACAAGGGACTTCCCACAGCTTTCAGAGGCTGTAGGAGCATGGAACAAGAGGCCGTAAAAATTTTTGGAAATTTTTGAAAATACCTCTTGACAACCTTTGGAACATTTGTTAAAATAGATATGTGCCAAGGGGAGTGCCAAGTGGGCGCCCTGTGAAGGCCGAAACCAATAAGGAGAATCCAAAATGGATGATGATGACAACAATGAAGTGTCCACAATCGAAGTAATGCGTCAGGCACTCAATGACATTGATGAATTGATTGAGGAACTTCCAGAAAGTCCAATAAAGTTTATTTTGACGGCAATGTCCTATATCCACACTTGCTATGTTGAAGGCAAGGAGAATGGAGAGGAAGAGGTGAGAGGGATGGCTAAAATAGGCTTTGCAGCCTAGAAGCTGAGAAGACCATTCCACTCAAGCAAGACAATTTCTGTCGGGTGACAAGAAGAGGCAAGTTCTGAAAACAACACAAGAAAGGACAATAACTAACTATGGTTAATGTTGGAATTATGGCCGACAAGTGGCTTGGAAGAAAACACTTCTACCTTATTTGGAACACCAACCCAAAACCTTGGGAGTTGGACTACATCCAAATTTCAAGGGACAAGGCAAGGGAACTGGACAAGGCCAAAAAGGAGGGAAAGTTGCCTGAACGACTTCATATCATTGATTTCGCCTATTCAGAAGGTGATTTTGACTTTGACAAGTATGATTATGGCTTGCTTGATAAGGAGGATGCTGATAGGTTGAAGTCACTCCAAAAGGATGTATTTCATGCTTTTGACCAAACTCTCTCACGCTATGAAGTATGTTGCAATTGTTCCAGTAAACTGAAGAACCTCTAACAGCAAAACCAGAACTTGTCTGTCACTTGGCAGATTATAAACAAAAGGCCACCCTGTGTTTGGGTGGCCTTCTTCATTTTAAGAGCCCGGCGTGAAAGCAGACCTAAGTCTGCCCGCCGAGGTTGATGTTGTTAATTATGCTAATCCAAGGTTGAGAGGAAATAACTCAAGTCCTCACCCTTGAAGTGGTTGAGTCCCCAGTCATACAGCCTTTCAAAAAGTTCCACATACAACTTGGAAATGACAGCATTTCGGTCATTCCATTGCCATGCCTTGTGATTCAACACCATTACCAGTTCTGTGCAGTATTCAAGATTGTTTCTCCATTCCCTTGACGCCCTGTTGTAGGTGTCTTTGATTGCCCTGATGCCAAATGCATCTGCAATCGAGAAGTCCATCCAGAAAGTTGTCTTGGGAGTGTAGCCAGTTAGTTCCTCAACATTCCATTTGGGAATGCTTGGGAAGGTGATGACTGTTGCGTTTGCCATTGTTAGTCCCTCCTTTATTCTTCTTCTTCAACAAGTTCAACTTCGACCTTGTAGTATTCAAGGTCATCAACTTCAATGTCATGTTTACGAAGTGTTTGACTAATGACAGTTCCAAGTTTCTGCTGTGATGTCATTTCAATGGTGAAAGAATTAATGAGTTGTTCAGGGTTGTCTCTCCTGACAAGGTTGACCTGCACTTTGTAGTTCTTCATGGTGTTATTCCTCATGTTAGAAGATGAAGTCGAGAAATGCAGGGGTGCTGCCTTTCACAAAACGGATGTGGTTTATGTCATTGAAGCGGTAAATCTCATACCGCTTGCTTGACTTGTCATATTCACCTCTGACCCAGACTTTGCTTTCAGCGACTTCCTGTTCGCCCTGGGACTTCAAGCAGAAGTATTCACCCAGATTAAGGTCCTTGATTGTTGCGGCTTCCTTTGTCATGATTGTTCCTCATAGATGATTGATTTCCAGCACCTTACTGGCTTTTCCCAATCATCATGCAAACAATTCTAACAGGAGATAAATGACCTGTCAAACGATTTTTTATCGTAAAATTCTGAATTGCAGAGATTTAAGCGAAAGTAAATACTCATGTCATGAAAACCAGTATCGTCAACTTTCTGCTATCTCTTCTCCATAAGATAAGACCCCATTCTGAAGAAGGTGAAGTCAAGAAATGGAAGATTCCGATTATCAGAATAAAATGGTAATTAGAACTTGGAGATAATCATGAAAAAAGTTTTGAATTTTTTACATTCTGGAGACATGGGCGACATCATCGCATCCCTTCCGACAGTCAAGGAAATCTGTGAAAGGGAAAATGCCAAAGCCATACTGTACCTAGACACATCTGGAGGCATGCTTTCCAGTGATGATGAAGAAATAAACAAGGCAATCCAAATACAGACAAACAACAGAGGGCTGAAATTCAATGATGCCGGATATGAGTTTCTTGCACCTCTTCTTCAATTCCAAGACTACATCGAGAAGGTTGATAAATATTCAGGCCCTCACCTCTGCCATATCGACTGGAATCTCAATGCATTCAGAAAGGCATTTAGAGACAAGCAGACAATCATCAAGACAAACCAGAATCTGATGTACCTTCATCAAGTTTCATGTGGACTTGAGTTCGGATATAAAGGCCCGTGGCTGAAAGTGCCAAATGATGACGGCACTTTGATATACGATACAGTTTTGGCTAGAACAAGCAGATACCAGTCTGCACATGTCTTCTTTGCAGCCCATGAGAATAGACTCAAGCAAGCCCATTTCATTGGAACAGACTTTGAATATGCCCTATGGGAAAACACATTTGGATTCAAGCCAGTCAGACACAATGTGGAAAATGCCCTTGAGGCCGCTGTCGCAATATCGAAGTCAAATTATTTCCTGTCCAATGGAACTCTTTTCTACTGGATTGCCCTTGGCCTTGGGCATGGAAACATTGTACATGAATTGGGGGTTGATGTTCCGACAACCTATGGCAAGGACTTCCCAAATGTCATGTACATCCAAGGTTGCCATAGGGTGATGTAGTTTTCGACTGTAATTAAGAAAGTGAAAAGAGAAATCAAACTATAGATTAAAACTCTGTCATTGTTGTTTATTCTTTGCCCCACCTAAAACGGGTGGGGCTTCTTTTTTACTTTTTCTTCTCTATGTGAAGCAAGTTCTGCTTTTTCGATTGTAATTAGAAATGAAACAACAATGAGAGGTCAGCCTCTGCAAAGGCCAACCTCAGGAGTTAATGAAATGATAAACAACAATCAAAGTATATCCAGTTCCAGTTCTGGTTTTAGAAAAACTGATGAAAAGATTGAAAAAGCCTGTTCTGACTTCATGGTGAGGAACTGTTGGAAAAAGAAAGGCATTCCCTTTGAGGTGGTAACAGACAAGACCCGTCAATATCTGGGAATAGACTTGGTTCTCAATGGAAAATTCAACATTGATGAGAAGGTCAAATACTACAACTGCCTGAACAAGGAAATAAGTGCCCCAAGTGTTGAGATACTGACTACTGACAGAAACGGAAATGACATAAAGGGCTGGTTTGTCAATCCGAAGATGAAGACCCATGCCTATGCATTCATTTCCATTTTCACAGATGAAACAGACTACAGCAAAATCACAGCCGACAACATCAAGTCCCTAACCTATCTCATAGTTCCCAAACAGGCATTGACCGACCTTCTTCAAGACAACTACTCCAAACTATGGGCAGACGCTCTTGACCTGAAATATTACGGAAGGGAAAACTGGAAAGGGAAAATCACAAAGAAGGTTGGCGACTTCTGGCTTTCATACTCATTCCAACTAAAGGAAAAGCCAGTAAACCTAGTAATTGGAAGGGATGTCTTGAAGAGTCTTCCACATTCCAAGGAACTCAAAATTTCAAACGGCTTTTGTAATTAGCACACATAAGAACGGAGACAACCAAAATGAGCAGATACAAGCACACGGAAGAACATAACAGGAAAATCTCAGAGTCCATGAAGGGACATCCAGTATCAGAGGAAACGAGAAGGAAAATGGCTGAAAAGAGAAGAGCCTATTGGGCCAACAAGAAAAAACAGCAGAACAATGCATAACCAACTTGCAGGAGATAACCACAATGAAAACCTTAACAAAAGAACAACTACATCAATGGATTGAGCATGGTCCAGAAAAGGAAGAGCCGAAACCACTCTACACAAGGAAGGACAAAGAGGAATTTGAAAGGATAATTCGCAACCTCGTACATGACCTTTCCTCTCTAAAGGAATCTCCCCTAATCAATGACAAGGGAGTTGCATTCTACTTCTGCAAAATGGTCAACGCCTTGACCCCAATGAAGGTTCTGGGATGTCAAGCACTTGAAGAAGATACAAAGGGAAAGGAGAACCAGTAATGAAGCCGGTTGCAGAATGGACTAGAAGGGCAGATACTATGTTCTTTTCCCTTCCAGAGGAATATCAAGAGCCAAGGGAGTTTGAGGAAGAGGACAAACTGCTACTGGCAAAACTCTACATAGACTCCTTCAAGGTGCTTTCCTATCTTGAGTTTTCAGCCCTTCAAGCACTTCTAATTGTACAGTCTGTGTGGGATTCAAGGCCAGATGCCCCAACCAAAAATGAAAACGGCTACTTCTCAACACATGACCCAAGGCCACTATCCCTGTTGCCATTGAGAACAGTATTTGGACTTGATGACCTGACAAAATTTGTGACTCTGATAAGGTCAGCAATTAGAAAACTCCCCATTCTTGAAAGCATTATTGACATGGGGATTCTAAAGGAAATCAAGGCATGGCCTGAAACAATGGAATATGTTCAAATTGGAGTTAGTGACGAACTGTTGAAGTTTCTAGGAAAGGAAATTAGACAGGGCCTAAAGCGAGACAACATCCAAAGGAAATTAGTCGAGACAGGGAAGAGAGAAAGAAATTAGTTGAGTAAATATGATAATGCCATGCCAGAAGAGAAAATAGAAAAACAGGAAAAGAAAGTACAAGGTCTAAAGAAGAGATTGACCTTGAAAATAGTTCTTGATGCCATAGAGAGGACAGGCGGAAAAGTTGCTGAAACTATCAGAGTCTTGGGAATCAATCCACTTACCTTCTATCGGAATTGGAGATACCTTCCAGAGGTTGAAGAGGCATTACAGCAATTCAGACAAATGGGGTTTGAAGAGGTTACTGACACTATCTTTGAACAGGCCAAAAATGGAAATCTCAAGGCCGCACACATCTATTTGCGATACTCTCCAACTGCTAAAAAGAATGACTGGACAGACAACCAGACATTGACAATCAAGGAAGACAAACCTCTTTCAGATGCAGAGAAAGAGCAGTTGAAAAAGGACTTGTTTGGAATGTAGATGAAGAAACTAACGGACATCCTTTTGCCGTGGCAGTTTAGACTATTCAAGGCATTCCAGACAAACAACAGGCTGATTACACTCTGTTCCAGACAAATTGGAAAGAGTTTTTCGGCTGCTTTCAACTGTGTTTACGACTGTGTGGTTAATGGAGCAACATGGTCACTTGTTTCGACTGGGCAAAGAGCCGCAGATGAATTGTTCAAGAAATGTGTCCTTCTGACCAAATACTTTGAAGGGATGCTTAGAGGAACCCCATTCCACTTCTCCTATACCTACAATGCCTCCACAATCAAGTTTTCCAATGGGGCAGAAATAGTCAGCCTTCCAAACAACCCTGACACTCTCCGTGGTAGAAGTTCCTCACTTCTTTTTGATGAGTTCGCATTTATAGACAACAGTTCTGAAGTATGGCAAGCCTGCATTCCGTTCCTCACCTCTCCATTTGGTGCAGAGAAGAAACTCCAGATAATCTCAACCCCAGCCGGACAGTCTGGAAAGTTCTATGAATTGTGGACAAAGTCTGACTACTTCAAGACAAAAGTCACCCTGTTGGATGCCGTAAATGAGGGATTCAATGTGGATGTAGATGAGATAAGGAAGACAGTCATTGATGAGGACATCTTTGCTTCGGAATACCTATGTGAGTTTCTGGATAATGATGTTAGCCTCTTTTCCTATGACCTTCTTCGGGGAAGTGTCTATGAAACATGCCCAATGACAGGAAAAGTGTGGATTGGTATTGACATAGGAAGAACCCACGATAAGACCTCAATAGCAATCCTAATTGAGAAAGACGGGATTCTGTATGTCAAGGCAGTCGAAAGCCTAGCCAACAAGGACTTTGACTATCAGGAGAAGTATATAGCCAACCTAATCAAGTCATTGAACCCTGTCAGAGTCTACATAGACGCAACTGGCATTGGGGCTATGCTTGCAGAGAATATCCATAAGAAGTTTTCACAGGCAAGCGAAATCAAGTTCAACAATGGGAATAAACAGGAAATGTTCAACTTGACGAAAGTCGGACTTTCCAATGGCACTTTGAAACTCCCAAATGACACCTTTCTTATAGATGACCTCCACAAGATACGGAGAATTGTCTCAACATCTGGGGCATTGACCTATTCAGCAAAGTCAGATGAGACAGGCCATGCTGATGATGCAACAGCGGTCGCCCTGGGAGTCTATGCCGCTAGAAAGAGAAAGGCCACAACATTTCTTCCGATATCCATTTGAAATACTCAAGTAAATACAAGTTAGATAGTCTGATAGGGAAATCTGTATGGCAAAATTCGTACCCATAAAAACCGAGGAAACACAATATCCAAACACATGGAATCCCCTCCGCTATTTGTCCGAAAGACAAATTGAAATGATGTTGGACAATGCGAGGTCTGGAAGAATCTCACAGTTGCAGGCTCTGTATGCGATTGTAGAAACCCAGTGCCTGACACTTGCAATGTGCATATCAAGGCGGGAGTCAGCCCTTCCAGATTGGACAATCAAGAGAAGAGATACAAGGCGTTACCGTTCCTATGATGAGAAGTTGGCAAAAGAACAGGAGTCTTTTCTCTATGACCAGTTTGTCCAATGTGAAGACAGCGGAACACTTCTACAGGCCCTTGACACACTCCACAAGGCAGTATTCAGAGGAATCGGTGTGGTGCTTCCAATCTATGACAAGTTCGGACTACAGAAAATCATTTCACTCGACCCTTGGAATTTTGCTGTTGACTACACACGCCACAATGAGTTCGGACAATATCCCTTGTATTGGAATCCAGCAGGGACCGACATCATTGACTTCAAAGACAGTCTGGACAGAATTCCAGATGATGAAGTGGTAGCCAACTTTTCAAACGCACCAATAGATTCCTTTGGACTTCAAATATTCCTTGCACAGCAAATGGGATTTGAGTCCTACAACAAACTGATAGCAAGGAAGGGACTTCCAGCCACATACATCATAGCCCCAGAAGATTTGCCTTCTGAAAACCTTCAGACATGGGCTGATAAAGCGGTAGATTGTGCTAGAGGTGGCAGCGGGGCTTTTCCATTTGGTAGCACTATCATTACTCAGGACATAAACCCTGCCGCATCCACAAGCATTGAAAACTTCCTTGAGTACATGAGCAAGCAGATTGTACTTGCTTCCACTGGTGGAACACTTGCCTCACTTGCACAGGCCACTGGACTTGGAAGCAATATAGCAGATGTCCAGAATGATGTCTTCAAGTCAATCGTAAGAAAGGACGCATACAAGATTGGTGACCTAATCAACAGGGGAATCGCCAAGAAACTTCTCAATGAACAGTTCCCCGGAAAACCACACCTTGCATACTTTGACCTTGCAGATGAAGAGAAGCAGAGTGCTGACAAGTATTTGGAGGATGCCGTAAGGGCAAAGAATGCTGGACTCTCCATTGACATCAACCAGATATCTGAACTCACAGGCTACAAACTGACTCCTGTTGTAGAAGAGAAGAATGAAGAAACAAGCATCTGGAATGTTCCCAGACTCAATGCAGAGAAACCTGAAGACAAGAACGCAGTTGAGGAATGGAGAGCAACAGAAGTAGCCGAGAAGACAGAAGAGGAAGAGAAGCCCCAAGAGGTTGCCAATTCTGAAGCAGAAGTTGAGGAAGCAGTCGAAGAGAAGATAACCACACCAAGCGAAAGCGATATACAGCATGGGGTTGGAATACTCAAGGCTTTCGACAAAATGCTTGAACCAATAAGGAACCTCTTTGCAAGGCTGTTTACAGTCAAGACAAAAGAGGAGTCTGATAGCATAGTTGCGGCGATACAAGATGAAATGACGAAAATAGAACAATCAGATGACAATGAACTTGTTAAAGCCGTCACACAACTTATGCTCGATAGTTTTGAGGACAAGGGCGGAGACACTTGCGAAGCTGTAGCAAACTCTGAATGTCATGTGACTGACCACTTATGTCGCATACACGATGCGTCAACAATAGCCGCTCTGAAACATAAGCCTCCGGAAGACATGGAAAAGGACGGGGACACTGCACCACAGCAGGCGGTCCAAGGCCACAAGCCAAGCACTGATGGCTCCACGCAAGAGTCGGAAAAGGCGAGGAAGAAGCGCGAGAAGACCGAGCGGCAGAAGAAGAACGAGGCAAAGGGCAACACCTCAATGGCTATAGTAGAATCCGGCAAGGACTGCCCAGATTTCATGAAATCAGAAGTCTATGGGACAATCGGGTTCTACCAAGGGAACAAAGACGGTGGATATGTTCACATCAAAACCCACGAGCCCGACAAGAAGACCGGTCGATACAATCATCAGGACATGCTCGAGGACGGCAACATACCAAATACACTTGCCTTTGGCGGATACTATCCAGATGGGCGCGAGGTTGTAGTCAAACACGGCGACAAGTACGTGGTGCTTGCACAGGGTGGGTCTGGATGGTACATAAGGACAGCTTACATCGACTACACCGGAGAAAAGGCGAGGCTTTTCCCGCCGACACGGCACAAAGTCGAAAATAAAAAAGATGATGGAGGTGCATTTTGACGGGCCTCACTCGCCTAAGCAGGGGTGGATTTCACGGATTACCCGAAGGACCTCAACGCTACTTCCTGCCGTCATGCTACTTCGAGGCGCTCAAACTTACTTCCCCGAAGGAGCTTCATCATCATAAATAATTATATCAGGCATGATTGGTAATGTACACACAAAAAGGATAAAGAGATGGAACTGAAACAACCATTGAAACTCGGAGATGAAATAGAGGTGGAAATCTGCCCTACAGATGGAGAATATGCCGCAAATACAGTAGATGGTCAGCCCTTTGTTGAAAAGTTCTCTGTGGAGTCTCTTCAAAAGGTAATAGACAACTGGAAGAAGGATGGAAGCAAGGCAATCCTATGCGACATTGACCATTCCTCGGTAGAGACAAACGACACCACAGCCGCAGGGTGGATTAACTCTCTTTTCATTGATGAAGAAGCCAAGAGACTGAAGGGCATTCTGACAGTATCTGAGAAGGGTGCTGACCTTCTCAATGGCCTTGAATATCGCTACATTTCACCTGTACTGTTCTTCACGGAAGACAACTATCCATACTACTTGGATTCAGTCAGCTTGACAAACACACCTAGGCTGGAAGAGTTGAAACCAGTCTATAACTCAAAGAACTTCAAAATCTGCAATTCTGACGAGACGGAAGATGCAAAGGTAGATGAGCATACATCTGAGACAGTCGAAGAGCAGACAAAGCAATCTGATGAAACTGAGAACACATCAGACACCAATTTACCCAAAGAGGAAAAACACATCATGGATATTAACGAACTAAAAACCATTCTCGGACTTCCT
>JAEEGL010716196.1_pt1 | contig 14363 bp, 7 predicted proteins | sample 9134231 | NCBI WGS metagenome assembly JAEEGL01 (sample SAMN16246548, study PRJNA631951) | gut metagenome | biome: gut microbiome; feature: rumen; material: fiber-attached | host: Bos | place: Iran: Karaj | collected 2018-10
AATAAATGTCAGAATTTTTATTGAATTGGTTTAATACAACTCTTTTATTTGATCCCCCAATTAAATCTTTAACTGAATTTGATAATGGTTATAAATATGGTGAATTATTATGTTATCTTGGTTTAATAAATGAAGATCAATTAGATGAAAATTTTATTGATAATGACGAAAACATTGAATCAAATTATTCTAATTTTCAAACGTTATTAAAATCTACATTATCAATGGAAATAACAAACACTCAAATTAAAGAATTAATTGATAAACAATTAGGAGCAAATGGAAAATTAATTTATAAAATAAAATCTGCTTTTGAAAAAAAATTAATTAATTATGATAATATAAAATTTTTTGATGAAAATGTACAAAATAAAAATAATATAGAAAAACAAATAAGAAATTTATTAGAAGGTGAAGATAATTTACATATAAATGATGAAAATAATGATGTAGTAGATGATTTACCTGTTATGGATAAAACAATTAGAGTAGATAATTCTGAAACAAAAAAAAATATTAGTAATAAATATGTAAAAAGTAGTTTTAGAATGAGTATGGTTGAAACACATTTAGAACATACAGATGCAAAAAAAAAAAATAGTGTTGTAAATATTAATAAAGAAGAAAATAAACAAGCAACAAATGAAAAAAAAGATGATATTAATTTAAAATCAGGAAAAATATTATTAGAACCTATTAGAAAAAATGTATCAAAAAGTATGAATTTTGATTATAATGAAGAAGAATTTAAAAATTCTCAAAAAAAAATAGAAAATTTTGAAGTGAATAATTTTACTGATAATTTACATAAAATTGGATTTGAAATTTCAAAACCAAAATTAAATTTTTATAATAATGCAATTAATCTTGATATGTCTCAAGAAACTGTTATGTTAAAAGTAAGAGAACAATTAAAAGATAGATTAGAAAAAAAAAAGATGGAAAATAAAATAAATGAAGTTAAATTAAAAGAAAAATTATTTAAAAGTATGAATTTAAATAAAAAAACTTATGATTTTATTAATCCTTATAATAAATTCTTAGAAATTAATAATAAAGATAGTTATTATCATAATATTTTTTATCGTTTAGATTGGAATAAAAAATATTTTGATGCTAAAAGATTAAGTGATTATCAAACAAGAATAAAAAAATTTCAAGATCTTTTTAAAACAAAACAACTCAATTTTAGTAAATCTACAACTGATAATAATGATAATAATAGTCGATATACTTATAGTGATTTTAAAGATAATAAAGAAACTTTTAAAAATAATTTAAAAATTAAAACTTCAGTTGATGATAATATTTTTAGAAAAACTTTATTTTTTAAAAATCTTCATAAAATGGATTTAGAAAAATCTATTAATTTAACTGAAATTAAAAAAGCTAATAAATACACTGATACACCATTAATAAAAAATATAGTTTATCAAATTATTGATATGTCATTTGAATCATTTTTATATCAATTTCAAAATGAAAAAGAATTATTAGATTTGCCTTTATATAAAGAATGGAATGAAAAATTTGTAAACAATTTACCATTAAGAGAACCAGCAGAAGATGAAGAAATGAAATTAATAAAAGGAAATAAAAATAAAGAAGAAGAAAAAATAGATGTAAATGATCCTAATATTTTTACTGAAGAATTAAATGATCATTTTTTAAATTATGTAGATTTTGTAGGAGAATGGGATGATAAAGATTATATTACTGAAGAAGAAAGAGGAAAATTAATTGATTATAAATATGTTATTGAAAAATTACCTGAAGATTTTGAACCAACAAATGAAGAAATAAATGATGTTACTATTCCAAATAAAAATTATAAATGTTTTAATTTAGCTAATATTATTAAAAATATGATAAATGAAAAATATCCTGAAAAAAATAAAAATGTTAATGATAAAAATGTAAATGTTTGGGAACATATTCCAATTAAAATAAGTTTAATTGGTTTACCTTTATGTGGAAAAAAAACATTAACTAAAAAAGTAACAGAAAAATATAATAATATAAAAGTTTATTTAATTGAAAATATTATTGAAGAATATGAAAAAGAATGGAATGAAATAAATGAACCTATTGAAAATCATCCAAAATTCAAAAGCATGAAACCAAATCAAATTGAACAATTAAAAGAAGAACAAAATAAAAAAATAGAAGATTTTAAAGATAAATATAATTTAATTAAACCTTATTTAGATTACAAAAAATCAAAAGAAAAAAATAAAAATAAAGAAAGTGAAAATAATGAAAATAATGAAGAAGAAAATTCAGAATCAAATGAAGAAGAACTTCCAGAAAATATTAAAGATTTAATTGATATAATGTATATAAAAATATTAATTCAAACAATCGAAAAAGATTTTCCTAAAGAATCAAAAGAAGAAACAGAAAATAAAATAATCGAACGTCAATCTAAAATAATATCTTTAACAGAAACACTTAATAAACTTAAAGAAGATAATCAAACAAATAAAAAACCAAATATTAAAGAAGAACAAAATCTTACAAATCAAATTGAATCTCTTCAAAATGAAATTTATAAAGGTTTTATAATAATCGATTTTCCTAAAAATTTAAATCAATCTATTTTATTAGAACATTATTTAACTAATTACATTGATGTAACTTCTATACCAAAAACTTCTCAACAAAAAATTATTGAAAAATTCTCAAATAATATTGATTTTAAATATAAATTTAATAATAATTCTAATAATATAATTAACAGTGGTTTAGATTTCATTATAAATTTGAATTTAAATAGTAATGAAGAAATTTATAATAGATTTAATAATTTAAGATATGATCCTGTTAATAAAGAAATTATTAATATTAGTGAAAATAATATTAATGATAAAAATAATAAAATTGATAAAAAAGTTTTGGAAAGATTAGTTAAAGAAATTCCTAATTTAAGTAAAGAAGATTTGGATGAAAAAATAAATGAATTTGATGAAAATGTTGAAGATATTAGAGAATTTTATAATCAATTTAATATTAAAATAAATAAAATTGAAAATAATATTAAAACAGGTGAAAAATTTTATAATTCCTTTCAAATTATTAATTTAGATGAAAATGAAAATAATAGTAATAATAATAATGATGAAGAAAAAAAAACTGAAAATAAAAATGAAACTTCAAATAATAATAATAATAACAATAATAATAATAATAACAATAATAATAACAATAATAATAACAATAATAATAATAATAATAATAACAATAATGATAATAATAATGAAAATAATAATAATGATAATAATGATGAAGAACAAAATAATACACCTATAAAATTAACACCTTTAGAACAATTAATTTCATTTATTTCTTTATTATATTCAAAAGAATATATAAAAGAACAAATAATATATTATCATAAAAATCCTGATAAAGAACATGATTTTGAATTTGATGATTATAAAACAGATTTTCTTAATTTAAATAGTCTTTCAAAAAATATAAATCAATCAAAAATAAAATCTTTCCTTTCATCACAAAATTATGATATTTTATATCCTCATATATATAATTTCAATACATTATATATTGAAAATATAAAATTATTTGTTTATAATTATCAAAAACAAAAAAAAAATATTGTAAAAATTTTAAATTTAACTCAAAAAAAATTTAAAAAATTTTTAAACGAAAAAACAGAAAAAATAAATTTAATTAAATTATTTATAAATAAATACAATAGTTTTTATGAAAAACATTATAATTTAATAACATCAGACATAGTTAAAAATGAATTTAATAATGATTTAGTATTATTAAATCAAAAATTATGGAATGTTATTATTCAAAAAAAAGAAAATTGTATTAATGAATTAAATGAAATAAAAAAAAGTGGATTTTTATCAAAAGAAGGAATTAAATTTTATAAAAACATAATAAAATTATTTGAAATCGAAACAAAAAAATATTTAGAAAGTTTAAATATTTTACTTATTTTATCAGAAAAAGAAGATTACACCGAAATTTTCCATCATAAAATAAAAACAGAAGAAGATGAAACAAAGCCAAAACAAACAAATCCAAACAATAGAAAAGCAATTCGATGCAGTGTTGTAAGTTTAAGTAATTTTGGCACAAATTTGAATAATTTAAAAAATATTACCGAAAATAAAAATAATAAAAACGAAGAAATTAAAACAGAAACAGAAGAATTTGATATTTTAAATCAATTTTCATATATTTATACATCAATTCCTCAATTTAATGATGATGATTCTAATATTACATCAATTAAACCTTTCATTAATAATATTGAAAAAATTTATATAAATTGCATTAAATTAATTTTTAATCAACAAGAAAAAATTCATAATTTAGAAAAAAATTTAAAATTATTTTATGTTTCTAATTTTGAAACAATTAGTATTTCAAAAAGACATAAAAAAGGTGATTTAACAATGTCAATGGCAAGAAATGAAAAAAAAGATGAATTTACTTTATTATTTGAAGAAATTACTAAAATTTATTTTAATATTAAAATGAAATATAAATTTAGAATTACTTTATTAAAAAATTGTGCTAAAAAATTCTATGAAAAATTATTTAATGTTACTGAAAAAGTTTATGATAATATTGATAATTGGATCGTTATTAATGTAAATGAACAAAATAAATCAATCAATGATTGTATTGATAGATTGAAAGAAATTATTCAAAATCCAAGAAAAATTGATGTTGAAAATGATATTCAAACTATTGAATTTGATGATTTTGAAACAAAAAAAGAAGAAAATAAAAAAAATGAAGAAAATAATAATATTGAAAATGAAAATAATGTTAATGATAATAATAATAATAATGAAGAAAATATTAATAAAGAAGAAAATATTAATGAAAATAATGAAAATAATAATGAAATAAAAGAACAACAAAATGATGATAATAATAGTGAAAATGATGAATTAACTATTGGTGAAAATTCAAAAATTTATAATACTTATCCTTATTATATTGTTGATACATTTAAACCTGAAAATATAAATATAAAATATAAATTTAATGATTTTGAATATACTGTTGATTATTTAAAAAATATCTATGAATATTTAAAAAAATTTGAAATTAAACATAATGTTATAACTGAAGAAATATTTAATGAAGTTTTTATTAGAAACTTTTTAATTAATAAATATGATGATGAAGAACAAAATATTAATTTATTAGGTATTAGTAAACCATTAAAATCATTAGGATATAAACAAATACATAAATTAAATAAAATTTTTAAAGTCAATTATGAAAGAAAAAATAATAATATTAATTTAAAAGAAGAAATTAAAAATGAAGAAGAAAAAAAAGAAGATGAAAATAAAAAAGAAGAAGAAAATAAAAAAGAAGATGAAAATAAAAAAGAAGAAGAAAATAAAAATGAAGAAGAAAATAAAAATGAAGAAGAAAATAATAATAATAATGAAAATAATGAAAAAGAAGAAAGTAAAATAAGTGAAAGTAAAGAAAGTGAATCAATAAATAGTAATAAAGATGAAAATGAAGAAGAAAAATCAAATGAAAAAATAGAATATGATAATTATATTAATTATGGTGAAGTAATAACATTATTATCATTAATAGGAAGTAAAATATTAAATGAAATGGAATATAAAAATTTATTAAATGAAATAAAAGATAAATTATATAGAAAAAATTATATGAAAAAAGATGAATTTTATCAAATGGAATTTTGGTTTGAAAATAAAGATGAAAATTATTTTAATTATAAAAATGTGACAATAAAAGATTTATTATTTAATATTTGGAAAGATGAAAAAAAAGAATACATTGATATTATTAATTTATTAAAAATATTTGATATAAAAAAATATATTACAAATAATGAAGAAGAAAATAAAGAAAATGAAGAAAATCATTTAGAAAAAGAAGAAAAAGAAGAAAATAAAGAAAATGAAGAAAATCATTTAGAAAAAGAAGAACAAGAAGAAAATAAAGAAAACAAAGAAAATGAAGAAAATAAAAATGAATTAAATTTAAATGAAGAAAATAAAGAAAATGAAAATATTTTTGAAAATAATAATGAAGAAGATAATAATGAAGAATTATCACATATTCATAACATTAATAGTAATGAATTATTAACAGATGAAAATTTAATAAAAGATGAAAATGAAGAAAAAGAAATTAAAAATTATTTTGAAATAGTATTTTATTTTTAAAAATTATATAAAAAATATAAAATATAATATATATTAAATAAAATTAAATTTAATTAAAAAAAATGAATTCGTTTTTTATTTAATAAATATCAATATAATTAAATAATATAAATATATAATAAACTAAAAATAAAATATATTTATAATTTTTTTAATGATAAAGTGCAAAAAGTTTTTAAAATAAAATATATAAGCTATTAAATTTTTACTCATTAAAATAAAATTCTTATAATTAATAAGAATTTATAACTGTATAAACTAAATAATAATTTTTTGAATTATTTATTTAAAAATTTACATTTATTTTGCTAAAAAAATAGCAATAATTTTTTAATTCTAATTTTATCCTTATTATTTGTTAATTCTAATTTACTTATCTTCATTTTAATATCATTTTTAATATTTGAATCTAAAATTTTAATTATTTTTTGTAATACAAATCTTCCATATTTATTTTTTAATAACATTAATAAATTTATTTCATCAAAAAAAGTTTTATTTAAAATATAATTTCTAATTTGCATATTATTAAATAAAATAATTTTTTCAGTAATATTCGATGAAAATTTTTGCATTGATAAATCAATAAAATTTTCTAATATTTTTTTAACAATTCCTTCACAAAAAATTAATCCATAAGTTTCTAATAAAGCTTGAATAACATAATTTCCAAAAGGATTTTCTGCTATTTTAATACAATGAGGTTCAATAATTCTAATAATTTTTTTTCCATTTTCAGGTGTAATTAACATTATAATTTTTTTAATAACACAAATACCATTTGAATCTAAACATAAATCAACAATTTTTTCATTAAGAGGATATTCTAAAAAGATATTTGCTTGATCAGGAAGAGTAATTAATATTTTTTGTAAAACATGAGTTGCATTATTATCAGTAGCCATTTCAATAACATTGTCTTTATAACAATTTATTATTAAAGCTCTTTGAATTGTATTTTTTTCATTATAATAATCTAATAAACTTTGCAAAACATGTGTTCCTGAATAATCTTTTGCAATTGTTAAGTAATTATTTTGAATTAAATTATAAATTAAATTTATATGATTTTTATTACATAATTTTAAAAAATCTTGTATAAAATAGTTACCATAAACATTTTTCATTACATCACATATTTTTTCATCTAATAAATTTATTAATTTTGTTAAACATTCAGGTTTACATTTATTTATAAATTTTATTACTTCTTTTGCTCCTTTTTGAGTACAAATATGATCAATTAAAGGATTATTTAAACAATTAATAAAATTATTAAATTCTTCAATTTCATATTTTAAATATATTTTATTTGATTTACTTGATTTAGATGATGTAAAACATAAATTATTTTTTTTATCTTTTATGTTATTTAAATTAAATTGAGGATTATTTATAATTAAATTATTAAAATTTAATGAATTATCTGAATTTGCAAAATATAAATTACTCATTTTGTTTGAATTAATATAACCATTTGAAATTTTTACTTTTTGAAAAAATTCTTTTCTTTGATTTAAATTATTTTGATTTTTATAATAATTATTATTATACATCATATAATTATTTGAATACATTTGTTGTTGTGGATTATAATTACCAAAATAATTATTTCCTAATGAAGAATTTTTAGTAAGAGAATTTAATAATAAATGATTTTTATTATAATTTAAACTAATTGAACTATAAGGAAAATACATATTTTTATAATTTATTTGTTGGTTTAAATTATTTTGATTGTTTTGTATATTTTGAAAATTATATAATATATTATTATCAGAATATATTCTTTGAATTTTATTATTTTTTTTATTATTAATAAAGTTATTATTAGTTATATTTATTTCTTCAATATTTTTTTTTTCATTTTTTTCTATATTTACAGAATCTATACTCTATTCAAAATAAATAAAATAATTTTACTTCTTCTATTTCTTCTCCTTCATCATTTTCAAAAAACGAAGAATCTTCATCATTATTAATTTCATTTATAACATTTGATGGTAAAAGATTCATCAATTGATTATTTTCATTTTTATTTTCATCATTCATATTTTTTATTTTATTTAATGCCTTTTAAATTTTTATTTATTTATTAAATAATTATTTTTTATTAATTAATAAATATAAATAATATAAAAATAAATAATTTTTTTCTTTTTTTTATTATTTTAAAATAAAAAATATATATAATTTATATTTATTCTATTTATTAACAATTAACCTATATAAATTATAAAATATAATAATAAATTAATAAATCGAATCATTTCAATTACAAATTTCAGCTCTACAATAATTGAAAATGATTAATTAATATTAATTTAACCTATAATAATTTCTTTTACATATGTTATAAATTATATGTAATTATTTAAAATATATTTATATGAAAAAGAAATTATTACAAAATATATAATAAAACATAATACAAAATTATTCATTACAAATAAAAAAAATTTATTAAAAAGATTCTACTATAAAATACCCATTTTCATTTTTATATTTTGCATAAGGATAAAAATTTAAAAAAGCAGCTAAATATTTAGAAGGAAGTTTTACTAAAGTAGGTTGAACATTATTTTTTAAATAATAAATAGGAACTCCTTTATCATTATTATAATTACTATTTTGTTTTACATGTTTTAATAAACTTTCTTTTCCTTGTATTTTAGCATAAGCTAATTCACAATGTTTTTCTGAATTAAATTTTAACCACTTTTTTCCATAATATTCATCATAAAAAGAAATAATATGCATATTAAATGTAAAATTTATAAAACCAAAACCTAAATTACATAAATTTATACTATCTATAGGTAGATAAATTAAATCATATTTATCTTTATAATTAACATTTAATTCATCTGTTAATAATTTAATACTATATTTATTTGGAATATGTCTAATTATTATTGTTGTTCTTTTATCTTTTTGACGTAAAATATTTTCAAAATGAATTTTATTTCTTGGACTATCTAAAGATTTTGTTTTGTTATAAAAATTAAATTTTTTATTCATAAAATTTAATTGTGATAAAATCATTGAATTTTTATTATTATTATTATTATTATACGGAATTACATAATTATTATTAATATTATTCGAATTTGGATTATTTATATTTATATATGTATAAGAAATATTATTATTTATATTAAAATTAAAAGAATTATTCAAAGGATTTAAATTATTTATATTATTTTGATTATTTACAAAAAATGAATTTTGTAATGAAATATTATTATTATTTGTAAAGGGAAATTTTATATTCGAATTATAATTTAGCATATTTCCTTTTAATAATGTATTATTATTAATATTTTGAGGGTCTTTAAAATAATAAATTTCAGAATTAAAATTACTATTAATGTTATTGTTATTATTATTTATATTTTGAAAATTATTATTATTATTGTTATTATTATTATTATTATTAATATTAATGTTCTTTTTTTTTTTATTTTTTTTTCTTTTATTTTTTTTTGTTTTTTTAGGAATATTAATATTATTATTTACATTATTTGATGATTTGTTAATATCATTATCATTATAATCATTTGATGTTTTCTTTGAAAAATCTTTATTATTATTTATAAAATAATTATTTGCATTCCAATCAATTGAAGAAAAATCATTATCAACTTTAACTTCTTTTTTCATATCAAAAATTGTTTTTGATATTTCCATATTAAGCCTATAATATATAATTAATAATTATTCTTACTCATCATATTCTCTTTCCTCTTCCTCAAATTCTTTTGAATTTTCATTATCATTGTTGTTATGAATCATTTTATTAATAAATAAAAAGATAATTATTAAAATAACATAAGGTAGTAAAAATATTAATAAAATATCTATTCAAGAAAAAACAATATTATTATGAATTAATAAATAAATAAAATAGTAAAAGTTTTAAAAATAGATTATTTATAATATTTCATACAAATATTATAATTCACTTATAAAATATTTAAATTCCGATAATAAAAATTTTTTGAAAATTATCATTATATTTTCGAATAAATCAAAAATTATAATAATAAAATTAACTCATAATTTCGGCATAATAAATATAAAATATTAATTTTTTAATAATATTTAAATTCAAAATAAAAATATTATAAAATATAAAATTAATTAAATTTTTTAAATTAATATAATAACTGTTTATAACTTGTAAATAATTAATAAATAAATAAAATTAATATATATAAATAATTTAATAAATGTCTCGAGCTGTTTTAATTCCTTTTGAAGAATATCAAAAAGCAAGAATTACTTTTGTTCAAACAATAGCTGAATTAGCCACTAGACCTCAAAATATTGAAGCACTTCATAGTGCAGGAGTAATGTCTTTATTACGTCCATTATTAGTTGATAGTGTTCCTTCAATTCAACAAAGTGCGGCTTTAGCTATAGGAAGATTAGCAAATTTCTCTGAAGAATTAGCAGATAGTGTAGTTCAAAATGATATAATAACTCAATTAATTGGATCTCTCTCAAATCAAAATAGATTCTTTAAAAAAGCTGCTTGTTTTGTATTAAAATCTGTAGCTAAACATAGTCCTCAATTGGCAGATGATGTAGTTAAATGTGGTGCATTAGAACCATTAGTTCAATGTTTAGAAGAATTTGACCCTTCTGTTAAAGAAGCTGCTGCTTGGGCTTTAGGGTATATAGCTAAACATAATACAAGTTTAGCTCATCAAGTAGTTGAACAAAGAGCAGTTGAATCTTTAATGAATTGTTTATTAGAACCTGAAGTATTATTAAAAAGAGCAGCTGCTTTGACTTTATCATATATTTGTCAACATACTGAACAAATGGCTCAACCTGTTGCAGAATGTGGATTAGAAAAAATCACATTTTTTTTAAATTATAATGATACTCAATTAAAAAGAAATATTTGTCAATTATTAGGAAATATAACTAAACATTCAGCTGATTTGGCCACTCAAGTTTTAAACAAAATTAGTCATCCACAAAAATTATTAAATTGTCTTAAAGACCCTGATGATATTGTTAAAAAAAATGCAGCTTATTGTGTATGTGAAATTGTAAATAAATCACCTGAAAATGCAAAAAGAATTTGTGATGCAGGTGGTCCAGCTATTTTGGTAGAATTTATAACAAATATCAAAGGTGATCCAAGATTATATGGAATATTATCTTTAGGATTTATTTCAGCTTATAGTCCTGAATTAGCAATGAGTGTTATTAGAGCAAAAGCAATTAATCAATTAAGAGATGCTTTACAAAATGAACCTCATCAACATATAAAAGCAGCAAGTTGTTATGCATTAGGACATATAGGAAGACATTCTGCTGGACATGCTTTAGAAGTTAGTAATGCTAATGTTTTAAGTTTAATGTTATATTATTATATGGATCAAAATAGTAATGATGATTTAAAAGAAAAAGCAAAAAAAGCACTAAAAAAAATTATTGATGCTTGTACAAATTTACCTGCTTTAGAACCTTTAATTGCTGTTGCTCCAGAAAAAATTTTGAAACATATATTAAATCAATATGTTATTTGCTTAAAAGATAATAAGGAAGCTAAAAGGAATTTTGTTAATGGAGGTTTGCAAAAATTACAAGAAATTAAAGTTAAAGCGAGTGGACCAATACAACAACTTATTTCGGATATAAATAGTTATTATGATGATGCAATTGTTAAATATTATTCTCCTGATTATGCTACTAATTTACTTAATAAAATTGATAATTATAGTGCTTTAGGAGAATTAAAATAAGTAATTTTTAATAATATTTTTTATTATAATAAAATAAGATTTTTATATTAAATTAATAAATTAATTATAAATAAAATTTTTATATTATCTAATCTATTTTTATTATATTATTTTAATAAAATTAATAGTTATTATTTGAAAATGTTTATTATGAACAAAAATATTTAGTTTAAAATTAAAAAATATTTATTTTTTCAAAATTAAAAATAATTTATAAATATAATTAAAATTAATTAAAAATTATTTTTGCTTCATATCTCTGAATATTTTTTAAACATAAATAATTTTCTTTATATTTTTGAATTCCTTCTTTTAAATCATTTCTAATTTTTCTTTCACTATAATACAACACTTCTTCATCAGTTTCAACATCATCATCTAATTCAGTTTCAGTGATTTCTTTTTGCCATTTTAAATTAAATCCAATGTCATTATCATAATAATATGGGAAATATATTGGATTGTTATATATTTCAATATTTTCTCCATTATAAATTTTAGTAAAATAAAATGGTTTATAACCTTTATAAATTTTTTGATTACTTATTAATTTTCTTTTTTTATTAGAAAAAAAATTTTTATTAAAATTTGGATTTAAAATATCATTATCATTAAAAAAAGTTCCAATATTATTATTATATTCATAAAATTTACTATTTAAACTACGAGAATGAGAAAAAATATCTTTTTTATAAAATTGAAATATTTTCGCTTTATAATTTTCATCGTTTATTTTATAATAAGGTAAATATTTATTTATTGGAGTATTCAATATTTTTTTATTTTTAATTAATCCATAATTATTATAAGATTTATCTTCATTTAATATATTTTTATTATTATTATTATAATATTTTTTATTACGCTTTACAAAATTTCTAGGCATTTTTAATAAAATAATGTCTTTTATTTTATTATCGTTATTTTTTTTGTTTTTATAATTTGTTTCAATTAATGAATCTTTTTGACTATCATTATTTTTTATTGAAACAACCTTTCCCATTGATAATAAAATATGATTATCGTCATTGTCAGAACTTTCTTTTTCACTTGAAATAATAATTTTATTGTTTGAATCTTCATTTTTTGAATTAATTTTTTGTTTAGTATTATTATCTTGAAAAATATCTTCATTATTTTTTAAAACATTTAAATTAAAAAATGAATCAATATTATCATTATTCAAATTAATTCTTCGAGAAAACATTTTACTTATTGATTAAAATATTAATTTATTTTAAGTGATTTTTATTTATATATTATTTTTTAGTAAACAAAATAATTAATTAAATTTATTAAATATATTTATATAAATACATTTAAAATATTAAATATTTAATATTTCAGGTTTTTCATTTTTCCATAATGAAATATTATCTTTCATCATTTGACTTAATAATACAATATCTTTTTGATTAATTGTTTCAATATCTTCTGTTTCTTTAATAGCATCATTTAAACAACTTTTTGTAATTTTTATTGCTTGATCAGCTTCACCCATAACATCATGTAAAAATACAGAATAATTAAGATAAAATGTTAAATATATTATATCATTTGATAAAAATTTATTATCTTTTGAATATTTAAAAGCTAAATCGTATGCTTCTTTTGTTTGATTTTTTATATTATTATCTTCATTTATTTCATAAATATATCTTAAATGATCAGCTTTATTTTTATAAAAATATAATGTATTTTTAATATTCAATGAATCTTTATTAAATTCTAAAGAATTATCACATATTTCAATAACTTTATAACATAAATCAATTATTTCTTTTGCTAATTTTTTTTCAATAATTTCTAAAAGATATCCATGTTCGTTATTATCAACATAATTTTCTTTTGTTATTAAGACTTCAATCTTACGAAATTGTTGACGCTTATTACCAATAAATCCTTTAAAACAACGAGTATATAAATCTAAATCTTCCGATTGAATATCATATTTAATTTTACTTAATTTATAAATACAATCTAACATTTCTTCATAATTTTCAATTATATCATCAACACGAATTAGATTTAATAATTCTTCTTTATTCATTAAATTATTAAATTTAAAAGTAATAATAATTAATTTAAGTTATTATATTCAATTATAATTTAAATTATATAATAGAAATAAATTAATAATTTAATTTAATAATTAATGACAAATATATATTTTTACATTAATATAAATAAACTATGAGATATAAATAAATTAGTATCTGAAATTTAAATATAAAATGAATTAAAAAATATAATAATATAAAAATATATATTATAATTTTATAAATAATAATAAATTTTAAATAAATAAATAAAAATTTTTTTATATTTACATTAATAATTTTTAATTTAAAAAGAAATTAAATTAAATTGGGGATTGGGGATTGGGGATTGGGGA
>JAEEGL011437695.1_pt1 | contig 14363 bp, 14 predicted proteins | sample 9134231 | NCBI WGS metagenome assembly JAEEGL01 (sample SAMN16246548, study PRJNA631951) | gut metagenome | biome: gut microbiome; feature: rumen; material: fiber-attached | host: Bos | place: Iran: Karaj | collected 2018-10
GCCCTCGCCGCCTGCCGCTACATCGACGGAGGCTGCTGATATGGTAGATTACACGGAAGGAAAAGGAATACAGTACCACATAGGCGTAAAGGCCGAGGATATCGGGAAATACGTTATCCTGACGGGAGACCCCGGGAGGGTCGAATACATCGCGAGCTTTCTCGACGACGCCCGTTTCGTCGCCTCGAACCGCGAGTACACGACCTGGACCGGAAGCCTTGAGGGCGTTCCCGTCAGCGTAACGAGCACCGGTATAGGCGGGCCGTCCGCTTCGATCGCGGTCGAGGAGCTCTGCAACTGCGGCGCACACACCTTTATCAGGATAGGGACCTGCGGAGGGATGCAGCTCGACGTCCTCGGAGGAGACATAATAATCTCGACCGGCGCGATAAGGATGGAGGGAACGACCAAGGAATACGCTCCGATAGAGTTCCCCGCAGTCGCCGATTTCGACATAGTCTCAGCCCTCAAGAGGGCCGCGAAGAAGCTCGGCGAGAGAGCCCACGTCGGAGTCGTTGAGTGCAAGGACTCCTTCTACGGCGAGCACCAGCCCGAGATCTACCCCGTAGGCTACGAGCTCGTCAACAAGTGGGGAGCCTGGCTCAAGCTCGGAGCTCTGGGCTCTGAGATGGAGAGCGCCGCGATATTCATCGTATCCGCCGTTCGCAAAGCGAGGGCTGGCTCGGTCCTCCTCGCGATCGCGAACCAGGAGAGAGAAGCCGCGGGTTATGAGAACAAGCAGGTCCACGACACCACCGGCGCGATAAGGACAGCGGTCGAGGCCATGAGGATATTGATCAGGGAAGAGAAATGCAATTCATAACCAACGTATTCGATACTGTAAAGAGCATGAGCGCCACCGCTATCGTTACGGACGCGGTGGTTGTACTCGTCTTTCTGATGTTCTGCGTCAGCGGAGCGAGAAAGGGCCTGTACAACAAGTTCATGCCTCTGATAGTCTTCGTTCTGAGCTTCGTCGCCGCGATATTCCTGAGCAGGACGTTCACCCCCGAGGTCACCGACCGGGTCTTCCCTCAGGTCTCGGAGACCGTGACCAGACAGATCGAGCGCTTCATGAACAGCTTCCATCTCGGGGGCGGGGAGGTCTCCGGGCTTATAAAGCTCGCGCTCAAGAACGTCGATATGAGCAAGACCGCTCAGTCCCTCTCGAGGATAGTGACCGAAAAGCTCGTCCACGCGGCTCTGTTCATCGTGATCTTCCTCGTCGCGCTGATAGTCTTCAAGCTGATCTCGAAGCTCCTCGGCGGGATAAAGGAGCTCCCGCTGATAAAGCCCCTCGACAGGATAGGAGGCTTCGCCTTCGGCGCGCTCGAGGGCCTCGCGATCATGTACGCCGTTACCAAGCTCCTGGATATCTTCGGGGTGAGCTTCCTGAGGGACTGCAGCCCCGGCACATATATACTTTCCTGGCTGGTCGATCTGTAGGCGGTGTCCGCGATGTACGAAGAGCTTAAAAAGATAGTCGAAGAGTCCGAAAACATAGTGTTCTTCGGGGGAGCCGGAGTCTCCACCGAGAGCGGCGTCCCTGATTTCCGCTCCGAGAAGGGCCTCTACAAGGCTCAGAGCGACTACGGCAGGAGCCCCGAGGACATGCTCTCGATAGATTTCTTCGAAGAGGACCCGAAGACCTTCTTCGACTACTACAAGAAGAACTTGATAGCGACCTGGGCCAGACCCAACAAGGCCCATATCGTCCTCGCAGAGCTCGAAAAGCGCGGAAAGCTCTCGGCAGTCATAACCCAGAACATCGACGGTCTCCACCAGATGGCGGGCAGCGAGAAGGTCTACGAGCTCCACGGCTCGGTCCACAGGAATACCTGCCGCCGCTGCGGGAAGCACTTCGATCTGGACTACATTATGGATCCGGCCAACTGCAGGGACGGCGTTCCGTACTGCCCCTGCGGAGGGATAATAAAGCCCGACGTCGTCCTCTACGGGGAGATGCTCGACGAGGACTGTATAAACGGCGCGGTGGGCGCGATAAGGAAGGCGGACACCCTGATAGTCGGAGGGACCTCCCTCGTCGTCTACCCGGCCGCCGGGTTTCTGTATTATTTCCGCGGCAGGAAGCTCGTCGTGATCAACATGAGCCGGACCAGCGCGGACAGCCAGGCGGACCTCGTGATAAGGGAACCCATAGGCGAGGTCATGTGGGAGCTCCATGCGCCAGAGAACGGTTAAGAACAGAGAAGCGATAATAGAGGAATGCGGCGCCTGGCTGGTCAGGGACCCGAAGAGCCGCAGAGGAAGCTGGAGCTCCGTTTTCGGAAACGAAGCTCCTGTTCATGTGGAGCTAGGCAGCGGCAAGGGCCAGTTCATAACGAGGATGGCGCTTATATATCCCGAGCTGAACTTCGTCGCCGCCGAAAAGAACCCCGACATAGCGGTCAGGATACTTCAGAAGGCCAGGGATCTCGCCCTCGCGAACCTCAGGGTCATCATCGAGGAGGTCGGGGATACGGGCGAGATCTTCGCCGAAGGCGAGGTCGCCGCGTACTACCTGAATTTCAGCGACCCCTGGCCGCGCCGAGTACACGAGAGGCGGAGACTGACATACAGGACCAGACTGGAGTCCTACGCGGCAACGGCCGCAGAAGGCGCTTTTCTGGCCGTAAGAACGGACAACAGGGTTCTGTTCGACTTTTCCCTCTCCGAGATGAAAAAGGCCGGTATAGAGCCGGAAACAGTCTCGTATGACCTCCATTCCGAGGAGTATTTCGCCGGGATGGTCACGACCGAGTACGAGGATAAGTTCGCGGAGGAAGGGCTTCCGATATATTACGTAAAGGCTCCGCTCAGGGACAGGGCGGCAGTACCCGCCGACGGAGGCGAGGAGGAGAAAGATGGCTGAGAACAAAAGAGTGCTGACTATACAGGATCTTTCCTGCTACGGGAAATGCTCGCTGACTGTAGCGCTGCCCGTGATATCGGCCTGCGGCGTGGAGACCGCGGTGATCCCGTCGGCCGTACTTTCCACACATACCGCCTTCCCCGGCAACACCTTCCGGGATCTTACCGAGGATATCCCGAAGATCGCGGCCCACTGGAGGAGCGAGGGCATAGGCTTCGATTGTATATATACCGGCTATCTCGCCGATCCTGCCCAGATAGAGACCGTGAAGGAGGCCTCGGAGGTCCTCCTGAACGACGGAGGTCTAAGGATAGTCGATCCCGCGATGGCGGACAACGGAAGGCTGTACCGCGGCCTTGACAAGGCCCACGTAAAGGCTATGGCCGCCTTCTGCGAGGGGGCCGATATACTGCTTCCGAATCTTACGGAGGCCTGCCTGCTCACGGGGACGGAGTACCGTCCCGGCGAAGCCGGCGAGGGCTACGTCCGGGATATACTTTCAGCCCTCGCCGGGCTCGGCGCGAAGAACATAGTCTTAAAGGGAGCGCCGGGCAGCGGGGCGGAGATAGTGATAGCGATATACGGGAACGGGGAGATACGTTACCATAGGCATAAAAAACTGCCCCGCTCTTCGCACGGGACAGGGGATTGCTTCGCGGCTGCGCTCACGGGAGCGGTCGCGCGCGGTCTCGGTCTTTACGACGCCGTCGTACTGGCAGCGGACTTCGTCACTGCGGCTCTCGAGGCTACTCCGCCTGACAGCGGACGCAACGGGCTGAGGTTCGAGCCCGCGCTGCCTCTTATTTACGAGCGCCTTAAGTAAACAGGTGCATTATACCGATTATAACGCCGCCCGCGAGCATGCCCAGGAGCACGCCCAGCAGGGCGGTCTTTATTATCAGAGGGATGTCCTTCTTCTTGAAATAGCGCTGCTTCTTCTCGCGCCCGGGAAGGTAATCATAAGGATTTCTGCTCATCGTTCTATCCTTTCGGTGATATGTGTCTGATCGCGGCTTTAATATGCGCAACCTGCTACTCGGCTCTTACTATCTCGAACTGCTGGCGCTCGGTCCCGGCGAGCCACTCTCTTAAGAAGTCCTCGGTGTAGGGGACGTTGTTCCCCATCTCCTTCGTATGCCCGCAATCCTTCGCGTAAAACAGCCCGTTCTCGTACTTCCAGAACATTATCACGTGACCGTCGACGTGGAAGCGCTCGATCCCCGCGTTGTCTATGAACGCGCAGTTCCTCGACGACGCCCAGATAACGCTGCCCTCCCTCGAGAGGACCTCCCTGAAGGCCTCGACGCTGCGCTCGAGCGGTCTCGACTCTATCCCGAACAGCCTGCGGTTGACCGGATTGAGACGGAGAGTTACGTCGCCTCCGCAGACGCTGGTCCCCTCCTTGTTCGCCTCGTTCCTCTGGTCGAGCCCCGCCTCCTGCCTTATATAGTAGGCGTCCAGCGGCGTGAGCTCCTTTCCTGTGAGAAGGTCGACGCAGAGCGTAAGGCTTATCAGCCCGCAGCCGTCGTGCCTGAAGTCCTTGATCCAGTAGGGAACGTAGAACCAGGGGTCGGACTCGACCACCTGTGAGAAGAATATGTCCGCGGCTCTTTCGCTGTGCTTCATTCGATCCTCCGCCCGGCCCTTGCGGCCGGCAATTCAGAATAACAAATCGCGGCCCGTTTGGCAAATCGATATGAAAGCGTGGTATACTTAAAGCGTTCCGGCGCCGTGAAAAAGGCGCCTTTGAAAGGAGAGACCTATGGATAAGAAATATGCTTACAGATGGGCGGAAGTACATAAGGACGAACAGTTCGCGCTGCTGAAGGAGCTCGCGGCGATACCCGCGCCCTCCCACCACGAGGACAAGAGAGTCGCGTTCATAAAGGACTGGCTCGACAAGAACGGCGCCGAGGGCGTCTACGTGGACGAGGCGAAGAACGTGATCATCCCCTTCGGGAATAAGCCCGGCGACAGCGTCAGCGTATTCTGCGCCCACACCGACGTGGTCTTTCCCGACACCACGCCGCTTCCCGTAAAGGAGGAGGGCGGAAGGCTCTGGGCTCCCGGAGTCGGCGACGACACGGCCAACGCCGTAGCGCTGCTCTTCTGCGCGCTCTACGTTATCAAGAAACAGATAAAGCCCGTAAAGCCCGTGATCTTCGTCCTCAACAGCTGCGAGGAGGGGCTCGGTAACCTCAAGGGCGTCCGCCAGATCTGCAAGGACTATAAAGTAAAAGAACTCATAAGCTTCGACGGGACCTGGGACGGCGTCGTCTCGAGGGCCGTAGGCTCTGAGCGCTGGGAGGTCAGCGTAAAGACCCAGGGCGGCCACTCCTACGGAAACTTCGGAAACAGGAACGCGATCGAGGCTCTCGCCGGTATGATAACGAAGCTCTACGAACAGACCGTCCCCCCTGTAGAAGGCGCGAAGACCACCTACAACGTCGGCGTGATCAGCGGCGGGACCTCCGTGAACACCATAGCCCAGAACGCCAAGATGCTCTACGAGTACCGTTCGGACGACTACGGCTGCCTCGAGACGATGCGAAACAAATTCAACGCGATATTCGAATCCTGCCAGACAGAGGACGCGAAGTTCGAGCGCGTGATAGTAGGCGAGCGCCCCTGCGGCCGCGTCGAGGACAAGGCGGCTCTTGACGAGCTCCTGAACTACTGCAGGGACTGCATAAAGGACGTCACCGGGACAGAGCCCGCCTTCTACCCCTCCTCGACAGACGCCAACATCCCCCTCTCGCTCGGCGTTCCCGCGACGACCTTCGGGACTTATCTCGGAGACGGCGCCCACACGCGCGAGGAGTACGTCGAGATCTCCAGCCTCAACACCGGCCTCAAGCTCGCCCTCGCCGCGATATCCCGCTGCTTTTAGGATTAGCTCGCGATAACCGAAAGCGATGGGCGGACAAAAGCGGTATTCGAAAAAAATGTTGGCAATCATCGCAAAAATCGAAGGTTTTGACAAACCTCTTCGGACGAAACGACGGATAAGGCTTAAATCTTCGGTGAAATATGCCGTCCGACGGTCATAACTATTGACATCCGTTATCAGCTTGGGTAATATTACAGATACGTAACGCGGCATGGGCGAAAGAGCGTCTTTCCGCCGCGGAGTTAACACCAGGAGGTTAAAATGAAGTTCAAAAAGATTATTTGTCTGCTCCTCGCCTTTGCCATGATCTTTGCTCTGGCTGCCTGCGGCAGTAAGAACGAAGGCACCAGCAACGAAGGAAGCAAGAACGAAGGAAGCAAGAACGAAGGCAGCAAGAGCGAGAGCTCTGCCGCGAAGGACACGGTGACCACCTACATCAACGGCGATATCCCGACCTTCGACAACTATAACCACACCCTCGCCATCCAGTCGACGATCGAGTTCCAGATCTTCAACTTCCCGCTCACGATCGACGTGGCCACCGGAAAAGAGGTCTTCGACCAGGCCCTTACCGGTTACGAAGTATCCGACGACGGCCTTACCTACACCCTCCACGTCCGTGAAGGGATGAAGTTCCACAACGGAGACGAGGTCACCGCAGAAGACGTCGCCTTCTCCATCAACCGTCTTATCGGCTCCCCCTATATCGGAAGCTACGTAGTCGGCGTAAAGGAATGCGTCGTTATCGACAAGTACACCGTAGAGATGAGGATGGAGACCGTTACGGCCGAGATCATCCAGAACCTCGCCGGCAGCGCCTGCATCGTTGACAAGAAGGTCCTCGAAGAGAATCCCGACGCCTACATCGACCATCCCATCGGATCCGGTCCGTATAAGTTCGTGAGCTACACCACCGGAGACCGTATCGTCCTCGAAAGATTCGACGATTACTGGGCCGGCCCCGCGAAGATCAAGAACGCGATCTTCCGTATCATTCCCGACCTCACCACCGCTACCATCAGCATGCAGAGCGGCGATATCGACGTAGGTCAGATCGCCAACGAGTCGCTCGAGAACGTAGAGGCCGACGCCAAGCTCAAGACCGTTCCTTACAAGCTCAACGGAACGACCCTCTTCTTCATCAACCTGCTCAAGTATCCCGATAAGACCGTCCGCGAGGCCATGGCTTACGCCATCAACCGTGAGTTCATCCTCAAGAGTATCGGCGGATACGGCGAGGTCGCCGAATCCCTGACCAACCCGATCGCCATGCTCGGTACTGACGGACTCGTCGACAATTACGACTATGACCTCGAGAAGGCCAAGGCTAAGGTCGCCGAGGCCGGCTGCGCCGGAATGGCGGTCAACATCACGACCGTTGCCGGTAACGCCCAGTTCGAGTCCATTGCCTCGATAATCCAGCAGAACCTCAACGACGCCGGCTTCAACGCCACTGTCGAACCTATCGAGAAGGCCACCCTTATCGCTCAGTGGGGCGAAGGAAACTTCGACGTAGGTATCATTACCCTGATGCTCTCCAGCCCCTCGTCCTACGCGATGGTCGCTCAGGGCGGACAGGGCGGAATGAACTTCTGCGGAGTCGACGATCCTCAGATCGACGCCTGGTTCGCTGAAGCCGCCGGTATCCTCGATACCGCGAAGCGCCGCGAAGTCTACGTAAAGCTCTTCAACAAGATGGCCGAAGACATCAACTGGATCGGACTCATCTGGCCGCAGCAGTACTACGCAGCCAACAAGGACCTCGACATCGGAGATATCTCCGACGGTATCCTCAAGGTCTACGAGATGGAATGGAAGTAAACGCATAGTCAGCTCTTCGTAGGGCGGGGCCATGCCCCGCCTTACGTTTATAAAGGCAAGGAGAGAATCGATGCTTCGATTTGTATTGAAACGTGTATTGATCATCATACCTACTCTGGTACTGGTGACCTTTATACTGTTCTACGTGACCTCTCTCACGCCGAGCTCCCCGGCCCAGATAATGCTCGGAACCCAGGCTACGCCCGAGGCCATAGCCAAGCTCGACCACGAGCTCGGATACGACAGGCCGTTCATGGTGCGTTTCCTGACATATGTGAGAGATATAGTTCTGCACGGGGATTTCGGCAAGTCGTATATCAGCGGAAGGCCGGTATTCGACGAGATCTTCCCGCGCTTCCCGACGACCCTTACCATAGCTCTGCTGGCGACGCTGGTCATAACCTTCGTAGGAGTTCCTTTGGGAATACTGTCGGCAGTAAAGCAATATTCGGTCATTGACTTCAGCCTTACGACGCTGGCTCTGCTGATGGCCTCGGCTCCGGCCTTCTGGGTAGGTCTGCTTCTGATGCTCACCTTCGGCCTGAAGCTGGGCTGGCTGCCCGCCAGCGGCATAGGAACGTGGAAGAACTACGTGCTTCCAACCTTGACCATATCCATGTCGGGAACGGCTTCGGTCGTCCGTCTTACCAGAACGACGATGCTCGAGGCCATAAGACAGGATTACATACGTACCGCGAGAGCCAAGGGAGCTCCCAAGAGGTCTGTTATCTTCAAGCACGCCCTCAAGAACGCTCTGCTCCCCGTCATCACGTCGCTTAGCATGAACTTCGCGGGGATGCTCGGAGGTACGGTAGTTACCGAATCGGTCTTCGCTCTTCCCGGAGTCGGGACCTGTATCCTCAACGCCATCAGAGCCAAGGACATTCCCATCGTCATGGGGGCGACGCTGTTCCTCGCGACGATGTTCTGCCTGATAATGCTCCTTACGGATATTCTGTACGGCTTCATAGACCCGAGGCTCAGAGCCCGGTACACGAAGTAGGAGGCGGACGATGGATAGCAAAGCATATAAAAATATGAAAAGAGAGCGCTCCCGTATGACGAGGCAGCGCCTGTTCAGGAACAAGACCGCCGTAGCCGGAGTAATCTTCCTCATACTCCTCATAATCGCTACCGCGGCGGCCGACCTCTACCTCGACTACAACAAGGACGCGATACAGATGTCCGAGGATATGCTCCAGAGCCCGAATTCGGAGCACTGGTTCGGTACCGACCACCTGGGCCGCGACATGTTCGCCAGGATAGTCTTCGGAGCGAGATACTCGCTGAGCATAGGCTTCCTCGTAGCCGCGATCACGCTGGCCCTCGGAATAGTCTTCGGCTCCTGCGCCGCCTTCTTCGGAGGCAAGGTCGACAACATCATCATGAGGATAATGGACGTTCTGATCTGTATTCCCGGAGTCCTGCTGACGCTGGCCGTAATAGCCGCGATGGGCACGAGCTACTGGGTACTGGTCATAGCGATGACGATCACGAGTATCGCGAGCTCGACCCGTATGGTAAGAGCCATCGTGTTCAACACCGTCGGGAAAGAATACATCGAAGCCGCCAGAGCCAACGGGATGCCCGAGTGGAAGATAATAATCTACCACATAATGCCCAACTCGATCGGACCCGTTATCGTCCAGGGCTCGATGTACGTCGCGTCGTTCATCCTTACGGCAGCCGGCATGAGCTTCCTCGGAATGGGGATACAGCCGCCTACGCCGGAATGGGGCCGTATGCTGTCAGAGTCGGTGACCCACATGAGGAACCATCCTTATCTGGTCATCTTCCCCGGTATCATGATCGTCCTCGCGTCCCTGTCCTTCAACCTCTTCGGCGACGGACTGCGCGACGCTCTGGATCCGACGATGAAAGATTAGGAGGCAAGTATGGGAGAGAAATTATTAGAGATCAAGAACCTTGCTGTTTCCTATCATTCTGACGGAGTCGTTTTCCACGCCGTGAACGGGATAGACCTGGACATGGATCACGGAAAGATCCTCGGCCTCGTGGGAGAGACCGGGGCCGGCAAGACCACCACGGCGCTCTCGATAATGAACCTTCTTCCGGAGCGGCCCAGCCGTATCGAATCCGGAGAGATACTCTTCGAGGGCAACGACCTTCTCAAGTACAACGACGCCGATATGGGCCTCGTAAGAGGCGCCCAGATCGCGATGATCTTCCAGGATCCGATGAGCTCGCTGAACCCCGTTATAAACGTGGGCGACCAGATAGGCGAGGCTCTGAGGCTCCACAACAGCGAGAACCTTTCCAGGGAACAGCTCGAGCGCAAGGTCGAACAGCTCCTTGAGCTCGTAGGTATACCGGCCGAAAGAAAGGTCGAGTATCCCCACCAGTTCTCGGGCGGGATGAAGCAGAGGGTAGTCATCGCCATCGCTCTGGCCTGCGACCCCAAGCTCCTTATCGCCGACGAGCCCACCACAGCCCTCGACGTAACGATACAGGCCCAGGTACTCAACCTCATGAAGGGCCTTATCGAAAAGCTCGGGACCTCGGTACTCCTCATAACCCACGACCTCGGAGTCATCGCCGAGATGTGCGACGACGTAGCCGTGATGTACGCGGGAGAGATAATCGAGAAGGGCACCGTCGAGGACATATTCGAGGATTCCGCGTTCAGACATCCTTACACCGAGGGTCTGTTCGGTTCGGTCCCCCAGCTCGACGACAAAGCCCCGAGGCTCAAGCCGATACACGGGTTGATGCCCGATCCGAGCCAGCTCCCCGAGGGCTGCAAGTTCAATCCGCGCTGCGAGAAGTGCATGGAGATCTGCAAGACGACGAAGCCGCCCGTTATCCAGAAGGGTACCCATATGGTGCGCTGCCACCTTTTCGCTGAAAAGGAGGGGAACAAATGAGTGACATAATCCTTGAAGCAAAAGACCTCAAGAAGTATTTCAAGACGGGCCGCGGGATGCTCCACGCAGTCGACGACGTCTCCTTCACGATCGAAAAGGGCAAGACCCTCGGAGTCGTAGGCGAGTCCGGCTGCGGAAAGTCCACTCTCGGGCGTACCGTCCTCAAGCTCCTCGAGCCGACGGACGGACAGGTCATCTTTAACGGCAACGACATAACGAAATACAAGAAGTCGCAGATGACGGCGCTGAGATCGAAGATGCAGATCATATTCCAGGATCCGTATTCCTCGCTCGACCCGAGGCGCTGCGTGGTAGAGCTCATAGCCGAGCCCATGCTCGAGCTCGGCAACATGTCCAAGGCCGAGGCCTTCTCGAAGGCTGAGTCCCTCATGGACACCGTAGGGCTCGCCAAGCGCTTCGCCTACGTATTCCCCCACGAGCTCGACGGCGGACGCCGCCAGCGTATCGGAGTCGCGAGAGCCCTCGCGACCGATCCTGACTTCATCGTCTGCGACGAGCCGGTCTCCGCTCTGGACGTATCCATTCAGGCTCAGATACTGAACCTGCTCATGGACCTCCAGGACGACCGCGGGATAGCCTACATGTTCGTAACTCACGACCTGTCGGTGGTAAAGCACATATCCGACCAGATCCTGGTCATGTACATGGGCAACTGCGTCGAATTCGCCGAGTCCGACGAGCTCTTCGCCAACCCCCTCCATCCGTACACCAAGGTACTGCTCGCCGCGATACTCGAGCCCAACCTCAAGCACAGAGGCCACCTCGGCGAGGGCGTCAAGGGCGAGGTAACGAGCCCGATAGAGCCCAAGCCCGGCTGCCGTTTCGCGCCGCGCTGCCCGTACGCGAAGGATATCTGCAGGCAGGAGGCCCCGCCCCTCTATGAGGCCGGCCCCGACCACAAGGTCTACTGCCACCTGTTCGCGAAGTAGGGTACCGCGCAAAAAGACCCAAAGCCATAGACTGAGGCCGCGTTCTTGCAAACGCGGCCTTTTTGCGTTATGATGCATAGTTGGAAAACTATGGGGCGGTATCGCCCTCGCCGGCACCAGGCACAAGGAGAACCTGAATTCATATGAAAGAATACCTGCAGGACGTCGCGGACGTCCTACGCGAAACAGATTCCTACAACACGGGACTGAGCTCCGCTGAAGCCGCGGAGAGGCTCGAAAAGAACGGCCGCAACAAGCTCGCCGAGGGCAAGAAGGACCCGATAATAAAGCAGTTCCTGAAGCAGCTCGCGGACCCGATGATCATAATCCTTCTGGCGGCGGCCTTTATCTCGGCCCTGACCTCGAGGTACAGCGGCGAGGGGATGGCCGACGTGTTCATCATCCTCTTCGTCGTTATCGTGAACGCGATCCTCGGAGTCTACCAGGAGAACAAGGCCGAAGCCGCGATAGCCGCGCTGCAGCAGATGTCCGCGGCGACGAGCAAGGTCCTGCGCGACGGCAAGATCGCGATCATAAAGAGCGAGGAGATAGTAGTAGGCGACGTAGTCCTCCTCGAAGCGGGCGACGCGGTCCCGGCGGACGGAAGGCTTATAGAGAGCGCCTCTCTTAAGATCGAGGAGGCCGCCCTTACGGGCGAGAGCGTCCCGGTCAACAAGTTCATAGATATCATCAACCTCGGGGAGGCAAAGGACATCCCCCTGGGCGACAGGAAGAACATGGCCTACATGGGCTCGACGGTCGTCTACGGCCGCGGAGCCATGGTCGTCACGGCGACCGGAATGGACACCGAGATGGGCAAGATCGCCGACGCCCTCTCCAAGGCTGAAGAAGGCAAGACCCCGCTCCAGATCAAGCTCGCCGAGCTCTCGAAGATCCTCACGAAGCTGGTCCTCGCGATCTGCGTCGTGATATTCGCGGTCGGAGTTATCAGAGCCGGCTCCTTCAGCACCGAGGTCATACTCAACACCTTCATGATCGCCGTATCGCTCGCGGTCGCTGCCATTCCCGAAGGACTCGTCGCGGTCGTTACGATAGTCCTCTCGATAGGCGTGACCAACATGTCGAAGAGGAACGCGATAATAAGAAAGCTCACCGCGGTCGAGACTCTCGGCTGCGCCCAGATAATATGCTCGGATAAGACCGGGACCCTTACCCAGAACAGGATGACCGTCGTCGATTCGTACGGCGAGGACGAGAAGCTCCTCGCGACTGCGATGGCCCTCTGCAGCGACGCTGAGCTCAATGAGGACGGAAGCGTAACGGGCGAGCCCACGGAGGCCGCGCTCGTAGCCTGGGCCGCGAAGCTCGATCTCCACAAGGACGCTCTCAAGGCTTCCGCGCCGAGGATAGGCGAAGCCCCCTTCGACAGCAAGCGCAAGATGATGTCGACGGTCCATATCTCGCAGAACAGCGTCGTCCAGTACACCAAGGGCGGCCTCGACGAGATACTGAACTGCTGCAGCCACTACCTTAAGAACGGCGAGCCCGTTCCCATGACCGAGGAGTTCAGGCGCGAGATACACGCGGCGAACAAGGCCATGGCGAACAAGGCCTTAAGAGTCCTCGCGGGAGCTATGCGCTGGCACGAGGCGAGGCCCGGGCACTTCGATCCCGACGAGCTCGAGGAGGACCTCTGCTTCATAGGTATCGCCGGAATGATCGACCCGGTCCGCCCGGAGGTCAAGGCCGCGATAGACGAATGCAAGAGCGCCGGTATCAGGACCATAATGATAACCGGAGACCATATAGACACCGCGACCGCGATCGCGACGGAGCTCGGTATCCTGAACGAGGGCGAGCGCGCCGTTTCCGGCAGCGAGCTCTCGGAGATGAGCGACGAGGACTTCGAAGCCGCCTTCAGGACCATAAGCGTCTACGCGAGGGTACAGCCCGAGCATAAGACCAGGATAGTCAACGCCTGGAGAAAGGCCGGCTTCGTTACCGCGATGACCGGAGACGGAGTCAACGACGCCCCGAGCATCAAGAGCGCCGACATCGGCGTCGGTATGGGTATCACCGGTACCGACGTCACCAAGAACGTCGCGGACATGGTACTCGCGGACGACAACTTCGCGACCATAGTAGGCGCGGTCGAAGAGGGCAGGAGGATATACGACAATATCCGCAAGGCCATACAGTTCCTCCTCGCGAGCAACATGAGCGAGGTCCTGTCGATATTCTTCGCGACCATATTCGGCTTCGTCATACTCGAGCCCGTACACCTGCTCTGGATAAACCTCGTTACGGACTGCTTCCCGGCTCTGGCCCTCGGAATGGAGGAGGCTGAGAGCGATATAATGACCCGCCCGCCCAGAGAGGCCAAGGCAGGTATCTTCGCGGGAGGCATGGGCTTCGATATCGCCTACCAGGGAGTACTGGTAACGATACTTACGCTCATCGCCTACTTCGTCGGCCACTTCATGGAGCAGGGGACCTGGGCGATAACCAACAGCCAGGACGGAACGACCATGGCCTTCCTCACGATGAACATGGCCGAGATATTCCACAGCGTGAACATGCGCTCGCAGAGAGCGTCGATATTCTCGATGAAGACGAGGAACCACATGATGTTCTTCGCCTGCGTCGCGGCGCTGGCGCTGACGACCATGGTCATCTACGTTCCCTTCCTTTCGAAGGCCTTCGATTTCGCGGCCATAGACCTTAAGGAGTACTGCGTGGCGATGGCCCTCGCGGTGGCGGTCATCCCCGTCGTGGAGATCGTGAAGTTCTTCCAGAGAAAGGCAGCGAAGAGAGGATAAACAGGCCCCGCAAAGCCCCGCCCGGGTCCGGATACCGAAATATCTTGACCGGAGCGATAATATTGGGTGATAATAATATGATAAAAAGAAACTCTGATCCATTTTGCACAAACAGGAGGATATGAAGATGAGTCTTGATAATCAGGTCCAGACAGCGGCAGCGGC
>JAEEGL013839883.1_pt1 | contig 14363 bp, 13 predicted proteins | sample 9134231 | NCBI WGS metagenome assembly JAEEGL01 (sample SAMN16246548, study PRJNA631951) | gut metagenome | biome: gut microbiome; feature: rumen; material: fiber-attached | host: Bos | place: Iran: Karaj | collected 2018-10
ACAATCATACATCCCATCTACCAGAATGTCTGACAATTCAAGGATTTCCGGGAAGTGTTCCTTACAGTATTCATAAGTATATCCTGTATAAATCCACACATCCTTACTGTCTCCAAACCTCTCTCTGAAATGTTGAAGAAGTTCCAGTACACCATCAGGACTGTCAAGGGGGTCACCACCACTCAATGTCAATCCCTTGATGTAAGGTTTATCTATCTCATTAAAGAGAACTTCTTCAACCTTTCCATTATAAACTTTACCAGAACTGAAACTCCAGGTCTTCCTATTGTGGCACTGCTTACAATGATGGGTACAACCTGATACCCACAATGTAACCCTGCATCCTAAACCATTATTTACATCAGATGATGTGATACTCTCATACTTCATTTTACAAACTTATTTCTTTAATTTAATTTTTCCTTTTGTATAACCTTCTGGAACTGAATCAGGATAAAACATTCTATTTTCAACTCCATTATTATACCAACCCAATCCTGGTTTTCTTCTTGGTGTTGTAGGCAACATACCCTCTACAAAACCTTCTGGACACTCATGTGCTTGGGTTTGTATAACACCATTATTATACCATTTACTTCCAGATATTGCTTTACTTATTTTTTCACGACATTCTTCACTTGTTGTATGACCCATTTTTGCAAGAGATATATTCTGATTTCTTGTTAAAGATTCTTTTCTGTTTTTACCAGACTGTGATAATCTCTTTCTATATTCATCAGAATTAAATACTGAATTTGGATCTGACCATATACTTTTTAACTTTTTTGAAAGTCTTTCTTTGTCTTCATCACTTCTTTTTGTACCATATGCATAGTTATTCTCACCACACAAATATGTTCCATCTCCTCCACGAGTAAGATTATATCCTACTTTATTATCCAATGCATTTAATGTACTTATCCAATATTTCTCTTTTTCATTTAATTCATCAAGTGTGTCACAAGTACAAATGATTTCTCGTGTGAAATTTTCTTTACCATATTTTTTAATAGACCTACCTATATAAGAACCACTACACCAATATGATTCATCTATTTCTGGTTTATCATATATATGTTTTCCAACATAAATTTTTCCATTAATTTTATTGGTAATCTTGTAAATATATCCTATCATATTATAACTTTTACATTATAATATATTTATGTAAATGGTTAGATAACCTGTTACACTCAATATTTACTCCACAACAATTTCTTTTTGATGTTTAACTCTATCATCTACCTCATCTTGTTTACCAAGATTAAAAGCTGTGCGAAAATCGCCTGTAAGGTATCCCGTAACTCTTCTAAGTCTCTTAATATTTGTACCCCCACATTGAGGACAGGTCTCACCAATCTCACCCTGGTAACCACAATCATCACACAAATCATTTGGGGTATTGACAGCAAAATAAGGGATGTCATGATCCATTGCATAATTGACAATAGTCTCCAATGCCTCAATATTATGAAGAACTGTTGAAGGAAGTTCAACATAAGTAATACATCCGGCAGAACTGTATCCTGGCAACTGTGACTAAATGTCAATCTTCTCAAATGGAGTTACCTTCTCCCATACAGGAACATGGATACTGTTGGTGAAATATTCCCTGTCAGATACATTCTCAATGACACCATACTTGTCACGGAATTTCTTGAGAGCAGTATAGCAAAGATTTTCAGCTGGTGTATAATAAACACCAAAGTTGAGACTGTACTTCTTCTTGTACTCAGCACATCTGTCTTTGAAGAGTTGCTCAATTCTCTTTGCAAGTGCCATACCTTCATCAGTAAGTTGGTTCTTACCAATCAGGAGTTGGAGAGTCTCTGCAAGACCAAGCTGACCAATAGTCAGAGTTCCATGCTTCAAAGCTGACCTGATACCTTCTTCAGGAATATAACCTGCCATTGTACCATTGGTGTACATAAAGTCAGCAGATTTTGGTGACTGTGAGCAGATCCACTCAAACCTTTCAATGAGCATATCCTTTGCTTCACCAATCTTCTTGTCAAGGAGTTTCATAAATTTCTCAACATCCCTGTCTGCTTCCATAGCAAGAGTAGGCATAATGATAGTGACAGGACAGATGTTTCCTCTACCATCCTTCAATTGACCAAAACCATTGATGTCCCAACCATTTGCTGTACGACAACCCATTGTACTGAAATAAGTTCTTGGGTCATTGATGTCATAACCAGCATTACCAGACCAATCTACATTGGCATAGTTAGGATAAAGTCTCTTTGCTGTTGACTGTAATGCCATCCTATATAAATCATAGTTAGGAGTACCCGGTCTGTCATTGACACCCTTCATATACTGGAAGATACCACAAGGGAAGATAGGTGTCTTATGGAACTTACCAACACCCTTGATTGATCCCTGGAGAAGTGACTTGATGATAACCCTACCTTCAGGACTTGTACAGGTGCCATAGTTGATGGATGTGAATGGAAGCTGGTTACCACTTCTTGACTGTAAGGTATTGAGGTTATGATACATACCTTCAACAGCCTGCTTCAATTCAATAAGAGTATTCTTCTTTGCACTCTGATAATAAACAGGATTGAGTTTTTCCTTATTGTCAAAATAGAAATCTTCTTTTGTGAGTCCAAGTCTTTCAAGCATTTCATCCCTGTGTTCATCACACCAGTCATCAAACTTATTTCTTGAAATCACATGCTTCTTTCCATTCTCATCAATGATAGTTTCATCATAATCAGAGAATATCATATCTTCAATATCCAAATCCAAGAATTCTTTCTGGTCTTCAAGATACCTCTGAATATAGTGTTTGAAGAATGATTTCTTCACATAAGGTACCATTGTCCAGTCAAGGTGTGTTGCTGATACACCACCAAACTGCTGAAGTGACTGCAACTGGAAAATAACAGCAACAAGCTGCATTGCAGTATTGATTGAATTGGCCGGTCTTACATCTGTCTGTCTTGTGTGGAAACCCTTTGCAAGAAGGTCATCAAATGGAATGGAAAGACAGTTATGCATACCTGCTGCATAGGAATCAAGATCATGAATATAAATCTCATTGTTGAGGTGATTGTTCTTTGACTTCTTACTCATACAATATTTGAGAGCATAATCCTTTGTAACAATTCTTGTAACCTCACCCATCTTACCACCAAATGAATACTCATCCACATTGGCATTTTGGTTCTTTACATTTGTTGCTCTAATTGCTTTTTCAACTTCTTTTGTTTGTTTGTCCTTCTCTTCTCTCATTGCCTTGTGTTCTGCCCTGTAGATGATGAAGTTCTTTGCAACACAAGGGTAATACCTCATAAGATATTTTTCAAGTTTGTCCTGGATATCCTCGACATGCATGGACTCATCCTCAATACCATTCACCCACTCCTTGATGAAATCATAAACCTCAACTGGGGTCTCCATCTCCTTTGATGCAAATGCCTTGTCAAGGACATTGAAGATTTTCTCAATACGGAAGTGGGCAGGTGTCCCATCTCTTTTTATTACTGTTTTAATCATATTATATATTAGTTTTGTTATATAAAAAAATCATTCACCATTAGTTGAACTGGTTAACCACTGTTCCTGTGGATTCATCTATGGTGAAATAATTGTGATATACTGCTACTGTTCCATTATAAACCTTATCCCTTGTTTCAGGAAACTCCACACTCTTTACAGTCTTGTACTCATAGTTGTTTGAGACTGTGGCAATGTTTTCCTTAATATTATAGAGATCTGCCTCATAACCATCTTTAGAGCAGACCTCTCTCTCATCCCAGATACACTCAAACTCTTCTCCTGACACTTCACACTTCTTAATAACTGTACCCTTCTTGGTTCCAGTGTATTCTGTAAATTGCTTATCCTTCTCATCAATTTCTTCTGGAAGTTCAGCATCATATTTGATTACAACAATCTCATCACCCTCATACAAATCACCTGCCGGCACATAACCATCTTTTGTAAGAAACCTGTGATTGGTTGTAACATTCAATACAGTTCCATCTGACAGGACAACATTCATTAGTTCAATGTTGTAACCTGACACTCTTGGGTGAAACATCTTTGAAACCTTGATATTCCCATCAACATCCAAGCAATAGACATTGACATCATCATTGGCATCTGCAAGGTCTTTAAATGATTTAATACCTTCAACAGTCATCAATTTAGTCTCACCACTCACACAACATCCACTAACTTCTGAAATAGAAGTATTTACTTTCTTCATCCCTAAATTTTATTAAAAGTTAAACCTAATTTTCAAATTTCGGGGATAAGTTATTTATGTACTCATCCACCATATTTTCACTCTCCAACCTTAAGTCCCAGATACTGAAATCCTTAAAGTCTTTTGCATCATTTTTGAGTCTTACTTCATTGTCATCACCCACCTTATCAGTGTATCTCTTTGCCAATCTCTCCCTCCTCACATCCTCTGGAATATCAAGATAAATGATTGTAAATCTGTCTCTTAACTCTGGAAATGTGGTAAACACATCCTTTACATTAGCAGGAGAAAGGATTGCCACATCTGAATTGATAAGTTCATCATAAGACACTCCATACCAACCAATTCTATAGAAATTAACTGATATGAACTGTGCCCTGTCATCCATATCCTTAAACACCTGTTCAGAGACGAAGTGATACTCATCACCAGTCTCATTGTCTCTTATTTCTCTTGTGGTGTATTGTTTCATTGGATGATAACCAAGTTCCTTCATCTTCTGCAACATCCAGTCCTTCCCGGATGCACCTGGTCCGACAATGATATACTTACTCATCTAAATACTTTTTAATGTTCTCTTCAATATCTCCATGAATCAACTCTGTCCATTCATCCTGGGTCATAGATACTGACTTAACAGTATCATCAGCAAGATGAATTTCTGCAACACCCTTAACAGAGTTGTATGTCACTCTATAAACTCTACCTTTCATAGTACTAAAAAAATAACAAAAAAGGAGATGAATAATCATCTCCAATATCATTTGTTTAATATTTTACTAACTGTATTCCTCTTTCAGTTTATCAAAGAGTTCAACCAGGTGTTCCCTGTTCTTTAAAACAGGTTCATACAATCCAGCAACCTCAAGTGAATCCATCTGTTCCTTTGTTGGTTTCCACCTTTCCTTGACTTCCTTCTTCATCCACACATAGTCACCATCATCCATATGATAGTTGTATCCATGTCTCTTATACCACTCATAAGCAGTTGTTGCCTTCATCACTTTCAGACAGATGAACTTTGCATCAAACAACCTTGCAATCTCATCAACCACTTTGAGAATCTGATTACCATTCCCTTTCTCCCTGATGTCTTCACCGACATACACATCAGAAAGGAAGATAGTCTCCTTGTCATCATCATACTTGTGAATTGAGAATCTTGAAATGATATTCTGGAATGGATCACCTTCTTCCTTCATCCTTTCAAGCATTTCAATCCAGGCATCATAATGTTCCTTTGTCTTGATTGGAGACATTGTCCCAACCTTCCAGTCTCTCAACTCCTCCAAATGGAATATAAGACCTTTTCTCTTCTTCTCATCATCACTTTCCTTCAATTCAGGATGGAGAACTTCTATTGCTTCCCTGGTCTCCGGATTGAGATAATTCAATGAGTTTTTAAGATATTTCAGTGCCTGATTCCTATCCATAGTCAATTTTCTTACTTTTTAATCTAACTTGTTATAAATGAATTATTTACTAAATGTGATGTTTGGCCTATTTGTTATATTATAAAAATAATACACATTAAAGGAAAATGAAGTAAAATAAGAATATAATAAATCCTATAATAATAATTACCTTAAGTAATTTATACAATACTTTAAGGACAAAGACTATTATTCCTCCTATAAAAGGAACAATAATCTTACCAAATAAGATAAGTAATATTACACAGATAAATATTGCTAACATTCTTTTTTATAATCATCAAGTGTTTTGAAAGGAATCTGATTATAACAGTCTTCACAGATAATATGTCCATAATAGTTCTTACCATTCCTTACATCAAATGGTTTATTACAGACATGACAGATAACTCTATATTTCAGTTCTTTGTTTTTAGACATATATCATCTTACTAATTACATTACAAAGATAATACTTTTTTCTGACATATCCAAATTATTTACCCATAAATAATTTATATATCTATATTAGAATATGAATAAATTAGACAACATCAAAAAGTATGATGAATTTTATTCTTTGAATGAAAGTCTTTTAGATGGTGCTCAAAAAGATTGTAACAGAGCTTTCTTTCATAATGGTCCTATAACATTTGCTGATGGAAAAACTGTCAGACCAGAAGAAATATCAAAAGTTGTAAATGATGCTTTGTTATATCTACAGAGTCAATATACAAAAACATTTGAATTTGCAACAAAGACTCTCAACATAGTTTACCTTGCACACAGTAAGAGATATAAAACTATGGCAGTTGATAAGTATATGAACCTTTATCTCAATGCTGGTTTTGTATATAACACATTGAAGATGGATCCAATGCTTATTGCTGCTGTTATTATGCATGAAGTATTCCATGCTCTTTATAAACATATACCAAGAGGTGAGAACTGGTTGACTGCAAATGGAAAACCAAAAAATCCAAAGACCTGGCATGATACAAATCTTGCTGCTGATGTTGAAGTAAACCAGACACTTGTAAGAATTGGTTTGATTGAAGAAGAAAGACTTATCAATGAAATCAAGGCAATTTATTTGAAAACAAAGAGTGGAAATAGAGATGTTGTTACTATGGAGACAATCCTTAATGATGAAGAGTATATGGATAAGTTAAGGTCTATGTGTCCTCCTCCTGATGATCCAGAACAGGGAAAGAGTGAAGAGATTGAAACCTCACCTGAATGGGATAAAGGTTATAAGGATGCTTATTGTAAGATTGCTGAACTTATAAAGAAGTATGGATATAAAGGTGCTTGGGAAAAACTCCAGGAAGCAGGTCTTATCAACAGTGTTGGTGAGATTGTAAAGAAAGATATAATTGATGATTTGAAAGGTCTTGAGTTCCTTCAGATCAGGTCATTTGATGATTTCATTAGTGAAAGTTCAAAAGTTAATGATACTGGTAAGACATATGAAGATGGATTCAATACAGCATTTGGAAGACTTATCAATACACTTAACAGTGCTATAAATGGTAATGATGATGAAGGTGGTGAAGGAGATGATATGCCTATGCCACAAGGACCTAAATTCAAAACCAAACTGAAAGACCTTCCAGAAATTGAATTACCTCTTCCTAAAGGAAAGAAAGGTTCTGGTGATGATGATGGTATTCCTGATAATGTAAAGAATACAAACCAGGATGAGAATGACCAAAAGGAAAATGATAATCAGGATGATAATAATCAGGATGGTGATTCTGGTGAAAATGGTTTGGAGAAAGACCTTAATGACAGAACTGATGGTGGAAAGAGTAAGCAGAGTATAAAGCAGGATATAGATTTTGGTGGTGAGGAATCTTCAAGTTCTTCATCTTCTGAAGGTGGTGAAGGTGGTGATGAGCCAGAAAAGAGTATTGGTAACACTGGTGTCTTTGAAGATGAAGGTCCAAGTGATGATGATTTGAGAGATGCAGGATACAGTGAGGAAGATATTGCTGCAATCAATAAAGTAAGGGAAGCAAACAAGCAGAAGAACACTCCTCAAAGAATGGAGAAGATTATTGATGATGTAAAGAGGAATATCAGTAGAGGTTCTTATATGGGTAAACTTCTTGATGCAATTGAGATTGAGTCAGAAAAGTATAAGAATGTCTGGAGAAAGATAATGGAGAGATTCCTTTCCAAGAAGACAAGAAGGGCAGGACATGACACTCCAACCGGAAGTAATGACTGGTTGAACAAGAGACACATTGCAAGGGGTGAATATGCAATCCACCGTAAGAGTGAATCACAGGATCCACAGGATGTGAATATCTATGTTGATGTATCTGGTTCTATGGATATGGAACTTCTTGAAATCATCTGCAAGTCATTGGTTGTATATACACAGGAGTTTGAATATTCTGGTATCAATGTATGTCCTTGGGCTTCACATAATAATGGAATACATAAGATTGAAGAGTTCTATGATAAGGATGAAAAGGAAGTCTCTTCAGAAATCCTTGATATAGTTGGTAAAGGTCAGAGTGAATGTGGAGGAGGTACTGAATCAAGTGCTGTGTTAAGTGCAATGCTTGAGGTTGTTAAAGACACATTGGCAGATGATGAAAAGGAACAGAAAGATGATGTTCATGTTGTCATTACAGATGGATACTTTGATTTTCAGGGTATTGAAAGTAATATGACAAACATCATAAAGAGGGAGATTGGTCGTAACGATGTCGCAGAAACAGCACCTGAAAATACATTCTGGATGATATATGATGCACCTGAAAATTATAGGGAGCAATGGAAGAATGAAATCAAGAAGGGAACATTGATTTTCATCAATTCAGAAGTGGTTAAAAACAATGGTTAAAGCATAAATAAAATATATTAAAGTATATACAGTATATGAAAAATTTAATGAATAGAGATGAATATCTTCAGAAAACAAATGAGGGTTTCATCAAAGATAAAATCAAGAAAGGATGGGAGAAGGTTAAGTCATTCTTCAAGATTGGTATGAAGAAGATTAAGGACTTCATTGCAATCTTTGATAATGAAGGACATGTCTTACCAGTTCTTGCTCCACAGGCAGTGATGGATAAGTTTTCTGATTCATCTGCTGTAAAGGTTTTGGGTACTGCATCTTTGAATGATTCAGTTACTGAAGCTGGTGGTAACATCAATACAACCAAACCTGTATTTGATGATGATGCAGAATATGATTATGGTCCTGATGGTGAAGAGTTCTTTGATTATGTATTGGATAAGAAATATAAGGATGATATTGAATTTCAGAATTTGATGTCAATCCCTTCAATCATCCAGGAACATTATAACATTCCAGATGAGGAAATGAATAAGATCTTCGAGGATGTGATGAATGAAGACTGGGAGACAATCAAGAAAGATAGGGTTAATTATGTTGACAAGAAAGAGTTGTCAAACATCAAACAGATAAACATCAAAAAGTTTGAAGGTGTTATCAATCAATTGATTGAAGACTGGTCTATCAACTGTGGTAAGAGTTCTATCAGTGTTGATGGAGATGATGTTGAGATTGGTGAACCAATGGGTAATGTGTTGATATTTGGTGCTCCTGGTATTGGTAAGTCAACAGTTCCTCATGCTGTTGTTGACAAGTTCAACAGTGAGGTTGCAAAGTTTGATCAGTCAAAGATGATTTCACTTATCTCAATCAACTGTGCAAACCTTTCTGCCGGTGACTTTATGATGCCAACAATGCCAAAGGAGAATGATATTCTTCCTACTCTTAGTGAGTTTGAAGATGCATTCCCACAGTCAAGTGATTATCTTAAAGGACTTGATGACCACCAGAAGAAGGAACTTGCTATGACAATTCAGAACAGTGGTCAGTTTAAATCAAGTGATGCTCCAAAGTGTTGGCTTCCTTCATATAAGCCAGTTGGTAACAATAAGATAAACAAGATGTTGGATGATTATTCCAATGGTGGTGTTTATATGGATAAGGATAAAACTACTTATAAGACAGGTGGTGGTGGTATCATCCTCTTTGATGAGTTGTTAAGATGTGACCCTGATGTATTCAGACAGTTGATGAACTTCCTTCTTGAAAGATCACTCAATGGTTGGGTACTTGGTTCAAAGTGGGCACTCATTGCTTGTTCAAACAGACCTTGTGATGATGGTGAAGTTAACAAGGTATGGAAGAGCTGGAACAGTACACCTGCTGCTAAAGACCGTTGGGAGAATATGTATCAGTTGATTCCAGACCCAGAGTCTTGGAAGAAATGGGCAAGGAAGAAAGGATGTGATGAACTTCTTCTTGAGTTTATGTTCGACAAGGATTCAATGGTGGGCGATGAGTATCCAAGATGGCATTCTATGGTACCGAATTCATCTTCATCAGCAAATCAGGTTCTTCCTGTAACTCCTCGTAGATGGCAGAAAGCATTTTCAGCAATTGGTAAATATAAATTGAAGAAGTCAAGAGAGACTGGTGAAAAGGTTTCAGACCTTTCAGAACTTACACTTGATGAAATCAAAGATTGTCTTGAGGGATACTTTGACCTTGACTTTGTTGCAGAAATCACAAGTTGGTTGGAAGACCGTATGGATGCTGTTGACCTTGATGGTATTATGAAGGATCCAAAGAGTGTTTATCTTCCAAAGAAGTTTGTGAATGACCCTGACAAGGCTGTTGTTCTTATTGAAAACCTCAAGAGAGAATTCATCAGCAGGTTCAAGAAGAATCCTGGTGATTGTAGTGATGATGACCTTGCAAATGTTTTGATTTGGTTGGGTATCAACTATCCTGGTGATATGTTCAATGTCCAGGCATTTATGGAAGCAATTGTCAAGGATGTATTTCCAAATGATACAGATCATTGTATCTCAAGTTACATCAAGTCTCTTCAGGTTGTCAATGCAGCATATCCACAAAGAGGTATTGAAAAGGAAGTTGAGGAAGCAGAGAATGATGATCCTTCCAATTATCCTTGGCCTAAAGGAAGTATGGACATTATAAAAGATATGATGAGAGAGTATTTCCCTTGGAGAATTGATGGAGACAAGATTAAGTACTATGATTCACTTGACCTTGGAGATGATGAAAACTAAAAGAAAAGAGAGAGGTTGTTCCTCTCTCTTTTTTATATCAGCATAGCATCAAACTCATCATCAGAAAAACACTTCTCAATGGTTTCTATATTGAACAGATTCTGTTTCTGTAAGTCATTGAGGTCTTTTATCTTCTCCTTTGTCCCAATCATATTCAGATACTGTGTCCAAAGGAAAACAGGTTTATGTCCTTTGAGTCTTTTCAGTGCAGCATTCTTTCCTGCCTTGTCATTGTCATAGACATATCTCACATTCTCAATATCATCAAAGAACCCATCCAGTTGTTTGGATGCACCCTGTAATGCAATTGAGTTCTCTATTGAGAGTGAATCAATCGGTCCTTCCATAATGGTGATGGGATATGATGTGGATACATTCATAATGTTGAATATACCAGACAACCGGTCCAGGTTGAATACAATATTCTCAATACCATCCTCTTCCTGGATGTATTTCTCACCCAATGGTTCTCTTGACAACAGTGTTTCAACAATGTGATTGATGTCTTTGTTGAACACATCTGCATACATCCTTGTCAATCTCTTGGATATGTATCTACTCTTTATGGAGTTTGGATTGAGTTGTCTTATCTGGAAACCTATCACATGGTCATTCGTGGTCGTGTTCAATATATAGAGTTCATCAGTTTTCTCATCATATGCAAAGTATTTCCAGTCCTGGATGTTGATTTTTCTTCCTTTGAGATATTCTGACACCCTTATGTTCTTATAAGGAGAGATAATCCCCAACTGTTTGAAGAGGATCATCTTTGGTACTCCAACTTTTTCCAGAAGGGTGAATGACATTGAACTTTGTGATGATGAAGACCTTTTTTCAAACTTTTTATTGTTCTGCTGTATCTCATGTACAACTATCTTGTCTTCATTTGAAAGGTCTTCACCAAACCTATGTAGGAGAGAATTGACACCCATATGACAACCACAGTTGTAACAGTGGTAACCAAGTGTGTCAAGATACAGGTTTCCTCTTTTCTTTCTTACATCAGAAACAGAGTCTCCACAGACAGGACAGGCAAAGTTCAGTCTATCAGAGTAAACATCAATCTTCCTCTTGTATCTTTCTTTGAAAGAATGGTCAAGGATGATTTGAAGTTTTCCTTTGATTACATCCAATGTGTTATTTTCAGATTCTCCTATCATTGTATTGCATTATAAATGTCCTGAAGACTGAAGTCTCCATACTTCTTGTGAAGGTCTGTCATAAGTTTGTTTTCCTTGTCCTTGATTTCTTTCAAGTTTTTTTCAAGGGAGATGACCTTCTCCTGGATCTCTTCTGCCTTCTTTTGGTAAGAATACAACTCACTGGAAACATCCCTGTATTGTTCTATGATTTTTACAATGAGTGTAATATCTTCTTCTGTGAACTTATTCTTCATCTACAATTTTTGCAAATACAAATCCTTCCTTGATACAGTCATATTTGACTCCATCAATGGTGATAGGTGTGGTTCTGCCAATGGGTTTTACAATGACATCTCCTTCTTTCAAGAGAGAACCTTCATATACCTTCAACACTTTGGCAAACCTGTTATATTGTTCATCAGGAACATAAAGACCTGATGATGTGATGGTTTCATTCTTGATGTCTTGGATAAGAATATAACCATTCTTCATTTCAATAGGTATATTATTCATATACTAAAAATAACAAAGTTAAGACTAAAAATATAACATTTTTTAATTTTGTTTTAGTGGGTTCAAAATCATAAATAACTTATATAGGATAATCATAATATTTTCAAAGGTTATGGCAAATGAAATTAATCCTGAATCAATTCAGAAAATTAAAATTGGAAATGAAGAGCATCCAATTGATGCTGTTTCTGTTGGTGGTAAGACTATAGAGCAGATTGGTACTCTTGTAGATACATTTAGTGGAAATGTATCAGATCATTCAAAATATCCATCTGCAAAACTTGTATGGGATACTATCGGTGATTTAGAACAAAGATTAAGTAATATTTAATAAGGAGGATTTATTATGGCAGTATCAAAGATACCTTTATATATAGCTATTAAAAATGTAAGTGGAAGGACACCAACATATGTGGTTACAAGCAGTACTACATATTATCAACTGTCAAGTACAATTTATTTTACACTTATTTCATCATCTGTAACAGTTGGTGGAAATAATTGTCGTTTATACTTATGTACAGATAATGTTACAGATGCTTCAAGAACTGCCATACAAAATGGAAGTGCTTGGGTTTGTGACAGATCAAATAATATAGGACAATCAGCATATTCTAATTATGCAAATGTAAAATCTTCTCCATATAGTACATATGTTTGGTATGGTGGAAGTAATACTACTTTTAGTGGTGAGACTTGTCACTTATATAGTTCTACTACTCTAATTTATAGTATCTATAACATATGGAATCCCATATCAAGTACTCCAGAAATAGTTGGAGGTGATTATGGTCAGTACATTAATCCAACTGCTTATACAAGTTTAGCAGTGAATGGTTCTGGTTCTTTAGGTACGAGTAGTGCTAGCTCAACAGGAACAGTTATTTATCAATATGGTTATGAACCAAATGGTTATACAGGCGGAAATATTATTTTTGGATTGGTAACAACTCTTTCGGGGTCAACTTATTTAAGAGGTACTTATATACGTGATTTTCCTTATACTAATTTTGGAATACCTCCACCTAGGTCTTTGACTGGTTCTACAACTAGAATAACAGGAGTATTTTCTTATCACAATGTATCAGCTAGTTCTTCTATTGATGCATATCCAAGGGTTTCAGGAACAACTACAAGTGATTTGCTAACACATACACCACGTATTGAGATTGCCAGATCTTCATTTGCTGCTTTTGATATGTGGGCAGAAGCAGAGTCAAAAGATGGGACAAAAAAATATTTTGCAATTACAAGTAGGTCTATCAATAAATTTGATTCAACATCAATGACAGTTAATGTTGGATATCAATATCTTTATAATCTTGGTACATTTAGTCAGGCCGGTCAAGATGGTATTATAATATCATCAACTACATTAACATCAAGTAGTAGTGTTAGTAGTGCTGGTATGGCAAGATGTAGTGGTATTCATCAAACTTCAAGTTATACATATACTCCAAGTTCAAATGGAACTGTTTATATATATTTTAAAACAGATGCAGATAGTATTCTTGGACAAAAAGGTTCATATAATGAATCAACACATCAATATAATAGTACTGGATATACATTTGGTAATGTACTGGTAACTAAATCACCCCGTACCTTCACTTGTACATTTAATGCAAATGGAGGAACACTCGGAACATCTTCAGTAACAGTTACATATAATACATTATCAGCAATTTCAGTTATAACTCCTACAAGAAGTGGATATAAATTTATAGGATATTATGACACATATTCAATAAGTGGTGGAAATAGATATTTTGATGAAGATGGAGATATGTGTAAAGCATGGGATAAAACAAGTAATGCAACATTATATGCAAGATGGGAAAATACAGTTACATTACCTTCTATTTTTGTTAGTACACTTAGTATATATTGTACAAGTTCAGCAGTATCAGCAAGTACTGCTCAAGGAACAAGAACTGGATATTTTTTCCCACGTTCTGAACCTTATTGTGCATCAGGTGGTAATTTAAC
>JAEEGL014704914.1_pt1 | contig 14363 bp, 11 predicted proteins | sample 9134231 | NCBI WGS metagenome assembly JAEEGL01 (sample SAMN16246548, study PRJNA631951) | gut metagenome | biome: gut microbiome; feature: rumen; material: fiber-attached | host: Bos | place: Iran: Karaj | collected 2018-10
AACCGATAGGGTGTTGGTGGCCAACTTTGCAGTTTCCAGCAGCGGCGACCACGCCTACGTCGACCTCGGCCTGCCGAGCGGCCTGCTGTGGGCCACCTGCAACGTGGGTGCCGACAGCCCTGAGGACTACGGCGACTACTTTGCTTGGGGCGAGACGCAGCCGAAGGACACTTACGACTGGAGCACCTACCAATACTGCAACGGTGGCTACCAAACGTTGACAAAATACTGCACTAACTCCAGCTACGGCTACAACGGCTTTACCGACGACCTGACCACCCTGTTGCCCGAGGACGACGCTGCCACAGCCAATTGGGGCAGCGATTGGCGTATGCCCACCCAGGCAGAATGGCAGGAGCTTTACCAAAACACGACCCATACATGGACAACCCAGAACGGCGTGAACGGCCGTCTCTTCACTGCAAGTAACGGCAACAGTCTCTTCCTGCCCGCCGCTGGCTGCCGCGACAGTAGCGGTCTCCGCTACGCAGGCAGCTACGGCCTCTACTGGTCGAGTTCACTCAACGCGGGCAACCCGAACTACGCGTGGGACTTCCGCTTCGGTTCGGACAATTACTACACGGGCGGCGACCCTCGCAACTGTGGGTTCACTGTACGGCCCGTTTGTTCTTCGCGTCAGAACTAACCTTTGTTCCGTTACGGGCAAGACGGGCAAGGGGCGAGGAAGTAAACCAAGGAATCGGTCAAAGACATAATGTCTGGATTGCTTCGTGCCTCGCAAATGCTCTGCATTCGACGGAGTCAATGGCGCGAAGCAGGTGTGGGGTGAATAGGAGGTCCTGTCTTCGACACGGGCCGTTGCAATGTTGGAAAACACACGGAATCAGCCGTTCAGCAACACCTCAGCCGCCCGCAAGGCTTCGTCCGTCAATTTGTCATTGCTGAGCATCTTGGCAATTTCGCGGACACGTTCCTCGAAATCCAATAGGCGAATGTGCGACTGGGTCCGTTCACCCTTGTTGTCCTTGTAGATGAAGTAATGGTGCTTGGCTTGGCTGGCCACTTGGGGCAGGTGGGTGATGGAGATGAGTTGTAACGCGTTGCCCATCTGCCGCATAATGCCTCCGATTTTGGCCGCCACCTCGCCCGAAACACCCGTGTCGATTTCGTCAAAGATGAGGGTGGGGATGTAGTTGTAGTCCGACACCGCACTCTTGATGGAGAGCATCAGGCGCGAGAGTTCGCCGCCTGAGGCCACGCGACAAATGTCGTCAACGGCAATTCCTTTATTGGCAGAGAAAAGGAAACGGATTTCATCGCTGCCTTTGCTGCCGAAATGGTTCTTACCATCCAAACGGACTTGGAACTGCGCAAAAGGCATGGCCAACTGTCGCACCTGTGTGGTGACTTTCCCTTCGAAAACCTCTGCCGCTTGACGGCGTTTGTCATGCAATGCAGTGGCTTGCTTCGAAAGCTGCTTTTCGCTCTCTTCCAACTCTTTTTCTGCCTTGGCTATGGCTTCGTCGATGTTGTCGAAAGCATTTGCCTTTTCTTTCAGGCTGTCACGCAAAGCGATGAGTTCCCCGAAATCGTTGACATGATGCTTCATCATCAAGCGGTTGAGCAGGTCGTAGCGTTCCTGAAGGGTTTGCAGTTGCTCCTCGTCAAATTGGGTGTCGTCTTCCTTGCGGCGTAGGTCATAGGCGATGTCTTTCAGCTCCACTTTCAGGCTCTCGATGCGTTCTCCTATGCTTTCGGTATCTGGAAGGAGTTGTTTCATACGCTGCAAAGTGCTTGCAAGGGCATTCATTTGCCCAAGAATGGCATTTTCAGAGTCTTCCATCAGTCCGTTGGCAGTGACAAGGAGCGTCTTGATTTCCTCGGCATTCTCCATCATGCTGAGCATTTGTTCAATTTCGGCATATTCGCCTTCTTTGAGCTGGGCTTTTTCGAGTTCGTCAAGTTGGAACTTCAGGTAGTCGCTCTCAGCGGTGTTTTTGTTCGCCATTTCCTTCAATTCGTTCAACTTTCGCTTCAAGGAGTTGTAGTTGGCGTATTCGGTTTGGTAACGAGCCAAGAGCTCTCCGTTTTTTGCGATGTCGTCCAATAGCTTGAGTTGGAAATTGGTGTCGGTGAGCAAGAGGGAGTCGTGTTGGGAGTGGATGTCAACCAACTGGCTTCCAATTTCTTTCATAGTCTGCAAGGCAACGGGCGTGTCGTTGATGAAAGCGCGACTTTTCTTTTGCGGGTTGAGCTCACGGCGGAAAATGCATTCGGTCTCAAAGTCGACGTCGTTTTCGTCAAACAAAGGCTTCAAGGTCTCATCGGTCAGCATAAACAATGCCTCCACTATGCATTTCTTGTCCTTGTCGTATAGCACATTGGTGTCGGCACGGTCGCCTATGGCGAATCCGAGGGCACCGAGCAAGATGGACTTGCCCGCACCGGTTTCGCCAGTGATGACGTTGAAGCCGCTCTCGAAACTGACATTCAACTCGTCAATCAAGGCGTAGTTACTGATGTGCAGTTGCTTGAGCATAGTGGTGAGAAACTTATAGCTTGCCGTTGTTTTGTAGCATAGCTTCGTAACGCGATGACTGAGAAGGGTCGATGGCTTTCATGATGTTCGAGGCTTCGGTCCTGATTTTCATATCTCCTTGGGAGAAGATTTGGATGATTTCGTCGCGTTTGCTTTCGATGAGTAATTGCAGGAAATAGCACATGGAGTTGCGCTCGTAAACGTTCTGCAATTGTGCAATGGCATTGAGGATGGCTTCGCGGCCTACATCGGGCTTCTCTGCCATCACATCCAAGCCTTGGCGGTGGTAATCATAAAGGAACTGACGCAAAGGCTTGTAGGTGGCGTTGTTGATGTCGCTGATGATGGCATAGCGGTTTTGCCGTCCCGTCGAGCTCCATCCGTTTTCGGTTCCGGCCTCCTGTGGAGCGGCATTGGCGATGGTCTCTGCAATGGCAAAAAACGGGTCGCCGCCATTGGGGGAGAAGGAGTCGAAGTCGAGGCCGAGGAAGAGATACACATAGAATCCGATTGTGCTCGTGATGTTGGAGATGTAAGAGCTCGGGTTGAAGTCCAAAGCCTGGCCGTCGGTATATTCGAAATAGAACTTTCGGTCGACATAGTTGAACATCGGGGTGCTATAGCTTGACTTGTAGACCGGACGGCGCAATGCCAGGTTGATCTCCGCCGTGAAGTAATTGCCTTCGCGGCTTGTTACGTCGACGAGCATCGAACACTCTATCTTTTCTGCCTGCTTGAAGTTGATTTCCGTGAATTTCGTATTGTTGATGAACTCATATAGGGAGGTCTGAAGGTTCTGGTAGATGGTCTTGTCGCTACCTTGCACTTTGTTGGAACTGACGCGAACATCGCATTGTAGTTCTTGGGCTTGCAGTGAGTTGAAACCCATCATGCAGCCGAGGAATATGAGCAGTGAGGCAAAGAGTCTTTTCATGGTTTCTCCCTTTATTTTGTCCACAAATCAGAAGGCTTCCTGGTTCTCTTTGGCAGGATTGCGGAAATAGATTTGGTCGTGCAGGAATTCGTGAATGGCGATGAGGGTAGGCTTGGGCAGACGCTCGTAGAACTTTGCAATTTCGATTTGTTCCTTGTTTTCAAACACTTCTTCCAAACTGTCGTTGGCGGCAGAAGCAAACGACTCAATCTTCTCGTTGAGCTCAGCTTTCATCTCAGAGGCGATTTGGTTAGCCCTGATGGAAAGGATGGCAACGGTTTCGTAAATGTTGCCTGTACCTTTGTAGAATTGGTCTTTCTGACGGGTGACCACCGTCGTTTCGGTCTTGATTTTCTTGAAATCCATGGTTATTGTATGTTTTCTAATTTCTTTCTTGCTTTATTGGCAATGCCGTTCACGTCTTGCAGGTACTTGCTCTGAGGGTAGAGGTAGGCCAAGGTGTTACACTGCTCGACACATGATTCGTAACGCTCACGTTGCTTTTCCGCGATGCTGTTTTCGGCATAGTCGTAATAGGTTTTGGCCATGTCGTATAAGATTTCTTCGCGGTGTGAGGTGTTGGGATATTTTTTCAACATATTTTCAAACGAGGTGATGGCAGCGCTATAGTTCTCCATACGGTAAAAGAGCCGGCAAACATTGTAATCCTTTTCCTCCAACTTGTTGTTGAGGTCGGTTAGGAGTTGCTGTGTGCGAGATAGGCTGTCGCTGTTGGGATAACGGTCCATAAAGGCATTGAGTTGCTTGATGGCGCTATAGGTGTTGGTTTGGTCCAGTCCCGATTCGGGCGAGAGCAAGTAGCTGCAATAGGCATTCATAAAGGCGGCTTTTTCGGCATCTTTCGAGAAGGGATAGGTCTGCGTGAACTTGTTGAAGTAATACCCTGCGATATCGTAATCACTCTGCTTATAATAGCACAAAGCGGTCTTGTAGGTGATGGATTCTCCCCTCGGTGTGTTGCGGAATGAGGCTTGCAGCAGGTCGAAAAGCTGTAGGGCATGGTTGTAGTCGCCCCGATCGAAATAGTCCACAGCAACCTCGTACTTCATTTCGTTGTCAGTGCTTTTCACCAATCGGTTAAAGTCGTTGCACGAAGTGAAGGCTACAAGGCCCAAAACTGCCAATATCAAAAGTCTATTTTTCATCGGGCTGCAAAATTACTCATTTTTATGTTACTAACGAGCGGATTCCGTTATTATTTTTCGATGACGAGTTTTTCAACTCTGCTTCCGTTTTCGCCGTTTAGATGGAGGAAATAAACGCCTTGGTTCAATTCTTGGACGCTGACAAGGCTCTTGCCTTCGCAAACGCCTGAAAGGACGACTTGTCCAAGGCTGTTATAAAGCTTATAGCTGGCCTTGCCTTCAATGGTGAAGCTCCCGTGGCTTGGATTGGGGTAGACTAGAGGCTTGCAAGTGTTCTCTGAAACCGACAATGGGCTGACTGTGATGGTGATGTCGTCGGAGGCTATATTGCCTTCAGTGTCGGTGACCGTGACTTTATAGGTCGATTCAGGTATACCTATGGGACGGACGATGGGATTGGCACTCGTGGGGTCGTCGATGGTGCCTTCATTGATGGCGTTGGCAGGCTCCCAAAGGTAGGAATACACACCTGTGCCGCCGGTGGCGACAACGCTCAATTGGCAAGGTTCACCTTCATCGACGATCTCGGGGTCTGCTGAGATTTCCAGCTCAATCGGGTCATAGGTGCCAACGCAATGCACGGTGGCTTTCCAGCCGGGTTCATTGACACCATAGTCTGAGGAGAAACGGAAGGTCAATGCGCCTTCGCTGTTGGTGGCGGTCACGGTGCCAGGACTCTCGAAGCCTGTAAAGGAACCCAGTGAAGGGGCCGAAGTGGAAGTGCCGTCATAGATGTAAAGGAAGTCATAATCGTCTTCTAAAGCGAATTCCTCGAAAATGGCTTCCAAAATGCCTCCAGTGGTGGCAGGCATGAAGGTCATAGTGTAATCTTTTCTGTCGTGGTAGTTACTGTTTGGGCCGCCGTCATCATAAAACAGGGCATTGCAGGTGGTGACGTTGCCGTTTTGCATGTTATACATCTCGCTCACGTGAATGTAATTGTGTTTGGTGACGGTTTCGGTTTGGCCATCCCCGTTGGTGACGGTCAAGGTGACATCGTAGTTGCCTATTTCATTATATGTGATGCCTGAAGGATTCTGCTCATTGGAGGTGGCTGGTTCGCCGCCTTCAAAAGCCCATTCCCAGCTGACGAGGTTGGCACCCCATGTGTTGTCGGTGAAGTTGACGCTGCCACCGAGGGCGACATCGGTGTAGTTGGCGTTGAAGTCGGGGATGAGACCTTCGCCTGCTTCCAGCTGGACGTCTTGGATGACCGTCTCGTAGTCTGCTATGGTAATAGTGAAGGTCTGGGGGTAATAGCCGTTGCAAGCATAAGTTACATCATAAGTGCCTCCCTTGATGGGACGGTGGTAGTCACCTGCGGGCAAATGGCTCTCAACAATTGAGAACGAATCGTCATGGTTGGCGATGGTGATGGTGGCGTGGAGAGGTTGTCCGGTGGCTGCATCGGTCACGGTGCCGTGAATGCCGTAAAGGCATTGGTTCATGAAAGCAAAGATAGATTCTTTGTTGTAATTCCAGAAACTGGGAAGTTGACTGCCGGAAGGCAATTTCGTGTTCGAGCATTCGATGGTCAACTCGCGGCATTGGGCATAGCCGTTCATATAGTCCTGACGGCCTCCACCAATCATGTACCATTGCGCGCCGTTGATGATGCCGTTGTTGTAGTCGTTCATATAGTTGGGGTTCATATCATGGGTGAGGTCGGCGTATTCGTGGCAGATGAGCTGGTACCAGGCATCATCGGCATGGAGGGTATAGGTGTTGTCCCAGGGATAGTTCATCACTTCGGCACCACCATGGTAGTTGGCACCCATCACAAAGGGGATGTCTTCGGCAAGTTGCATGAACCATAGGGTCTCGGTTTGATATTCTTCTCCGTCAGGATGCTGGCCGCCGTGAGGGTCGGCGTAGTTGCGGTTCATGTCAACGCCATTGGCATTGTAGCGGGTGGCGCCATTCACGTTGTTGTTGCCGCCGTGGTAGGTGCCATCGGGGTTGGCATTGGGACCGATGTAAAGGTCGATGTTGTTCATCACGGTCTGCACTTCAGGCTCGTCGGGATTCTCAAGCAAATAGTCGATGAGGCGCAGCATCATGATCCAACCTGTGGTTTCGTCGCCGTGTATGGTGCTGGTGTATAGGAATTTGGGCTTGCCCTCTCCACTACCGTTGTTGAGGTGTGCAATCATGATTTTGCGTCCTGAAGGCAGGGTGCCAAGAGTGATGATTTCGCACTTGTCGGGGTGGTTGGTTTCAAATTCAAACATCATTTCCTCGTAGGCAGAATAGGTCGGATAGCTGTCCCAGTCGTATCCGGCACGATTGCTGCCGTCCCACATGGCGACTTCCTCAAGCAACGAAGGTGGCGTTTGAAGCGTCACTTCGTATCCAAATCTTTTGAAATTAGCAAAATCCTTATTGTTGGCATAGGCGGTCACTAAAGTGCCGTCAACACGGTCAACTGAGATGGCGTGTGCAATGGCACTCAGGTCGTCGTTGCCATTCAGATTAAAAGTAAAATAGTACTCATTGCGCTCTTCCATGAGTCGGTTCAGTTCTTGTTGGCTCTTCTGAGCGAAAATGTTGCCACTAATCAAAGTGACCAAGAGGATGATAAAATAGCGAAAAATTTTCATTTTATTTCGAGATTTAAAATTCAAAATTTAAAATTCAGGTATTCAACTAAATAACTCTCAGTTTTTTCCATTCTTCAGTAATGTCAGCTTCAACCTTCTCATTGGCCGTAACCAAAGGCAGACGCAACACATTCTGACACAAGCCCATATGATTCATTAAGCATTTTATTCCAGCGGGATTGCCATCAGCGAAGATGAGTTGGTTCATGCGCATCATGGCATAATGTAGACGCAGAGCTTCTTCGGGGCGACCTTCTTTCATGGCATGCATCATACGGCTGAAAGGCTTCGTATAGGCATTGGCTGCCACCGAAATCACACCTTGGGCGCCAAGGGCCATCAAAGGTTGAGTGATACCATCATCGCCCGAAAGCACATCGAAGTCGGCGGGCTTGTCGCGCAGGATTTCCATGATTTGCTGCAAATTGCCTGATGCCTCTTTCACGGCGACGATGTTGGGATGCTTGGCCAGTTCCACGCAGGTGGCGGCTTGCAGGTTGACACCCACACGGCCTGGCACATTGTAAACTACGACAGGCACAGGGCTGGCATCGGCGATGGCCTCGAAATGGGCCTTCATGCCGCGTTGGTTGGGCTTGTTATAATAAGGTACGACACTCAGAATGCCTTGGATGCCGTCGAAGTTTTGGGCTTTGATGGCTGCAATGACGGCTTGCGTGTTGTTGCCGCCCATACCGAGCAAGATGGGTAAACGATTATCATTGGCATTCAGTATGGTGTTGATCAACAGTCGTTTCTCGTCATTCGAAAGGGTGGGGGCTTCGGAAGTGGTTCCTAAGACGACTAAAAAATCTGCTCCGTTGTCGATGACATGGCTGACGATTTTTTTCAAGGCTTCAACGTCAACTGAAAAGTCGGCTTTGAATGGAGTGATTAAGGCAATTCCCGTGCCTTTGAATATGTTGTTTTTCATTTGTCTGTGGTTTTATTGGGTTATAGGCTCTTGAACCTGAGTTCGTTGAGCTTGTCGGTGCATCGAAGAATTTTCCATTATGTTTGTGGTCCAGCTAAGGCTTTTAAATAGTTGTGCAAGACGTGGATGTTCGAAACAGGGTCGGTGGCACGTGGATTCTCTATGAGTAAATCGTAGATTTTTTGGTTCTTGCTCTGATGGAAACAGATTCTGAAATCAGACTTCGGAAGGGTACAAAGGTAGTCGCTGACATCAGCGTTCTTGGGTGCCATATTGATAAGAATGGCACTGAAAGGCAACTTTTTGATGAACTCGTGCTTGTCTGGTTTCAGTACGTTCATAAAGCCGAAGTCCTTAGGCGTGATCTCCGTGTAGAGGTCGCTTTGCAAAATGGTGTCCGACATTTGATTGCAGAGAATGATGAAGCCGCAACGACTGGCACCAAATAGGCTTTTTGCACTGCTTTCGATGTTCTTGACAATGCTTTTGTCACCTTCGTCAAGAATAATCAATATGGAAGTCAATCGCTGTAGATTAGGCATTTTTGCCTGTGGTTTCTCAGCGAGGAATTGTTCCAAAGCACGTTTTAAAGCCCTATTTCTGAGGTAGGATGAAAAATTCATGCTGCAAATTTAGGGAAATTCTATGAGATAGCATGGTTTTTACTCAAAAAACGCTAATTTTGCAGTTTTATTTTGCAACAGCATTTTTGATGCTGAAGAAAACTAAAAATATGATTGTCACTATTTTAGGAAGCGGGACTTCGCAAGGCGTGCCTGTCATTGGCTGCACTTGTCCCGTGTGCCAATCCAAGGATCCACGCGACAAACGGCTTCGCACTTCCATTTTGATTCAGACCGACGAAGTGACAGTGGCTGTCGATGCTGGTCCCGACTTCCGTCAACAGATGTTGCGCGAAAACGTTACCAGACTCGATGCAGTGATTATCTCCCACGAACATAAGGACCATATCGGCGGACTGGACGACTTGCGCCCCTACATTTTTATGCAGAAAAAGCCTATGATGCTTTATGTGTCAGATACGGCACTACCCGAAATTAAACGCGAATATTCCTACGCTTTTGAAGAGCATCCCTATCCAGGTGCCCCAACTTACGACATTCGCCACCTCGATGAAACCCCCTTTGACCTTGGCGACCTGCACGTCGTCCCCATCAAACTGAAGCATTTCACCCTGACTTGCTATGCCTTCCGCATAGGCAATTTCGCTTATGTCACTGACCTAAGCGAGATTTCCGAGGAAGCGATTGAAAAACTGCAAGGTGTTGAATACCTGATTATTGAGGCATTGCAAAAGAAGAAACATTACTCGCATCTTACTTTGGACGAGGCGATTGAGATTTCCCGAAGGGTAAGAGCTAGGAAGACTTGGTTCACACATTGCAGCCATAGTATGGGCTGTGCCGCCGAAGTCAACCGCGAACTCCCAGAAGATATGATGCTTGCTTACGACGGACTGAAAATAAAGATATAGCTATCAGCTCCGATTTACCCAAGCTGTAAGCTGACGGCTGACAGCCAAACAATTCAACGATTAAACAAATAAACAATTCAACAATAATGAAATCTACCTATTCCCAAAGACTAATCAAACTCGCCGACCTCAACCACCACCAAACTTTTTTTGCAGGTCGTTGCTCCGAGTATTTTTTAGAGAGTTCCTATTTTGCTGTGGCACAGTATGTTGATACGAAAGATACTGTCCTGCTCGTGCTCCACGGCATCGACTTCAAGTTCCCGATTTTCGCGGGCGACATTGTCACTTACGAGAGCAAGGTTATCTCCGTGGGCCGCAGCACATTGACCGTTTACACGAAAATGTACCGCAGCCGCGAGCCCGAAAAGATTGCTGCCGACGGCTTTGCCACTTTCTCCTATTTGGATGAGAACCATCATTCCCGCCCGCACGGCATCACGCTTGAGCCTGAAACCGATGAAGAGAGATTCTTGCAACAGCAGGCTCTGGAGGTGATGGAGGACTCGAAGCGTAGAGCTATGGCAATGAATGAGAAAAAATATTAGAATTGTGTTCTATTAGCAAATATCATTATATTTGCAGCAGAATTAGAAATTCAAAACACTATGAAAAAAGTAAGTATCTCTTTCATCATTATGACAATCTTGCTGGCATTTTCAAGTTGCCAAAAGAAAAGCAGTGAAAAAGAAATCCTTTCATTTAGGTTTGTTTCTCCTAATGTGGAGGCATCAATTGAAGACAAGAATATCGTTGCAATAATGCCTTCTGGTACTGATGTAACGAATTTGGTACCGGTCATTTCGGTTTCCGATAAAGCAACGGTTAATCCTGCTTCGGGTGAACCTAAGGACTTCACTCAGCCCGTTTCCTATACGGTAACTGCCGAAGATGGTTCGCGATCCGTATATTCAGCTATTGTCGTTGTTAAGGCTAAGAGCAGCGAGAAAAGGATCCTATCGTTTAGGTTTGCTTCTTTAGATCTTAATGCTACCATTGATGAAAGCACGAAAGAAATAAAAGCTACAGTGCCGATGGGTACCGATGTCTCAGCTTTGGTGCCCACCATTACAGTATCTTTGGGAGCAAGTATTGACCCGGTCTCGGGTGTGGCCACTGACTTCACCCAACCTGTAACCTACACGGTGACTGCTGAAGACGGTTCTCAAGCCAGTTATACTGCTATTGTTACTGTTGATATGCCAGAGAATCCTTTCTTTGGTGTTTGGGGTGTCGAACAAATTGATTACTACAATGTTGATTACGCTGGCAATCCGATTGTTGTTTCCTTGGAGACATTCAATTTCGATCCATACGACATTGACAATGGTATCCAATTGGTTTTCATGGAAGACGGATTGGGTGAAATTCGAGATAGTGCTATTGATACAATTTGGATGGATGACAACTACATTGTTTGTCCTGATACTGTTATTGTGACGAGATACACTTATTCTTTTGATTTTGAGACTTCCATCTTGTATATGAATAGGGAAGATGGACGGGCTTTTGTGCTTCAGATTGTGGAACAAAGTACAGATGCTTTTGTTTATGAAAATAGATATGCCCAAGATTATGTCGAAAAGGCTTATCTTAGAAGAATTTCATCTGTTCCTGACAAGTCAAAACCAACAAACTTTATAAATCAAGCGAAATCTTATAAATTTAAGGAAGGTTCTTTGTTGAGGAGATAGTGTAATCTCTTATTGCACCAATTCTTTCGGATAGCAAATGAAATGCTTTACCACGGGCTGCGAAAGAACAGAAATATTCAGTTGGTCAGAGGCCTCGCTGATGTCTTTCATCGTGCCGTCTTTGTATAAAATGTTGATAGCCGGTTTCTTAGGATGGTATGCATGGTTCGACGAAACGCCTTGCAACAGCATAAAATCTGCTTCCTCCAACGACCAACCATACAATTTGGCAATCTTGTTGCGAAGGTTTTCGATGTAGTTTGGATCAAATGGGCTGTCTTGCATTTCAATTCTGAACAAATGTCTGTCTGTCAATCTTCTGCAAAGTTCGGAAAGCACATAATCTGAGTCGTCGCGCCAGACCTTTACGGCGGTCATCACGTCATAGTCGTCCAATTGGCAGAACTTGTCCAGCACGAAATCGGAAGCCTCGCTTTCGAAAGGATTTTGGTTCTTCAGGAAGAACGACAGGGCAGGGGTGGCGAACAAGTCGCGCTCTTGGCTGAGCATTTTGGCGCGTTTCAGCACCTTCATTAGTGTGTATTCTGCACTCAAAACGGCCTTGTGCATATACACCTGCCAGTACATGATGCGCCGAGCTACCAAGAAACTCTCCACGGAATAAATGCCTTTTGCTTCGATAGCAAGATCATTGCCAACGACTTCCATCATCTCCAAAAGGCGCTCGGCGTTCACGCTGCCCTCAGCAACGCCTGTGAAGAAACTGTCGCGCTTTAGGTAATCAATGCGGTCAACATCCAACTGGCTGGAAATGAGTTTGGAAAGAAAACCTTTTTCATATTCTCCCTTGAACATTTGAATGGCTTTGTCGAGTCGACCATTGTGGATTTCGTTGAATTTTTGCATTACCATCAGCGATAGTTCCTCGTGTGAAACACCCTGCACGATGCTGTTTTCCAAAGTGTGAGAAAACGGCCCGTGACCGCTATCGTGGAGCAAAATGGCTAATGATGCGGCTTCAAGTTCCTCATCGGTGATGTCATAGCCCTTGCCACGCAGCAGTTGTATGGCGCGCCGCATAAGGTGCATAGTGCCGAGGCTGTGGGCGAAACGGGTGTGGTTGGCTCCTGGATATACCAAGTTGGTCATACTGACTTGCTTGATGCGGCGAAGTCGTTGGAAATAAGGATGCTCGATGATGTCAAAATGCAATTCATCAGGGATGCTGACGAAGCCAGAGATGGGGTCGTTGAAGATTTTCTTTTTGTTGGGTGCGCTTGGCATATGCAGCTAAATTTGCCGCAAAGGTAATGCTTTTTTTCGAAAAGTTGTCGCCCTATGGTTGCAGGCCTCAACAGGTATGTCATCCCCAGGCTGGTTGGTGGGCAAAGGCAAGGGATCTATAGCTGTTGAGGCCGTCATGTTGAGGCTGTTACCCTTTGCGCCTCCTTCCATAGATTCCATGCCCTCGCACATATCTTCGCAGGAATGACATGGAAGGCTGTATTGGAATCCTAAAAAAGTTCATCCCCTTAAAACAAATTGCCTACTTTCGCGTTTCATATCCATAAACACTTAATCTATGGACAAAACGACAATTCTTTGGGCAGATGACGAGATAGATCTCCTGAAGCCTCATATTATGTTTTTGGAACAAAAAGGCTATGAAGTAGTTACAGCCAACAGCGGCTCCGATGCCATTGACCTCGTGCGCCAACGCCATTTCGACATTGTTTTTCTTGACGAGCAGATGCCGGGCATTTCGGGCATCGAAGCCCTCGAAGTTATCAAACGCGAATATCCAAACCTGCCCGTGGTGATGATTACCAAGAGCGAAGAAGAACGCATTATGGAGGATGCCATCGGTTCCAACATCGCGGACTACCTGATCAAACCTGTTAACCCGAACCAGATTCTGCTTTCGCTAAAACGCAATCTGGAAAACAAGAAACTTCGCGACGAGAAATCGACGATGAGTTACCAACAAGAGTTCCGCAAAATCAGCATGGATCTTAACAACAACTTGAACTTCGATGAATGGGTTGACCTCTATAAGAACTTGGTGCGTTGGGAGTTGGAATTGCAAAAATCGACCGACGAAGGCATCAAGGGCATTCTCGCCGACCAGAAGCAGGAAGCCAACACACAATTCACGCGCTACATTGAGCGAAACTATGTGGACTGGATTCAAGGTAAGTCGGAGAAACCTGTCATGTCGCATACTGTGGTGCGCGACAAGGTGATTCCGCGTCTCGATGGAATCGACAAACCATTATTCCTCATTGTCATCGACAACTTGCGTTACGACCAATGGAAGGCCATACAGCCGCTGATTGAGAACTATTTCCGCGTGGAAGCCGACGACATCTATTACAGCATTTTGCCCACCACGACGCAATACGCCCGAAATTCACTCTTTGCAGGCTTGATGCCTCTTGAAATCCGACGCCGTTACCCGAAATGGTGGGTTGACGAGGAGGATGAAGGCACCAAGAACCAGTTTGAAGGCGAACTTTTGGGCGAGCAGCTGAAGCGTTTTGGCAAGAACATTAAGTACTCTTATAATAAGGTGTTGAACCTGCAAGCGGGCAAGAAGCTTTACGAGCAGATGTCGAACCTGATGCAGAACAAGTTGAATGTCATCGTTTACAACTTTGTTGATATGCTCTCGCACGCCCGCACCGAGATGGAAATCATTCGCGAACTGGCCGACGACGAGGAAGCTTATCGTTCGCTTATGTACTCGTGGTTCGAGCATTCCAGCCTATTCGATATGATGCGTTTCATCGCTGAGAAGGGTTGCGATATGATTATCACCACCGACCACGGCTCCACCTATGTCGAAAAGCCCGTCCGCATCCTTGGCGATCGCGAGGTGAACACCAACCTGCGCTACAAATATGGCAAGAACCTGAAATACAACCCGAAAGAAGTCTTCGAGGTGAAAGACCCAGAGAAGATTTTCCTGCCTAAGGCCAACCTCAGCACGACCTACGTCTTCGCAGGTGAGAGCGACTTCTTCGCCTACCCGAACAACTACAACTACTATGTGAGTTACTACCGCAACACCTTCCAGCAC
>JAEEGL016698913.1_pt1 | contig 14363 bp, 19 predicted proteins | sample 9134231 | NCBI WGS metagenome assembly JAEEGL01 (sample SAMN16246548, study PRJNA631951) | gut metagenome | biome: gut microbiome; feature: rumen; material: fiber-attached | host: Bos | place: Iran: Karaj | collected 2018-10
GGAGGCGTTTGATAAGGCATTAGAATATGTTTCTCCTTCTGATGTCGCAGGCATTCAACTTATAAACTACAACAAGGCCCTAACTCTCTATAATCTAAAAGATGAAGATAAGGCAAAGATTGCAAACAGAACTCTGCAAATATTCAACCATCTGGATAATTCAATAGAATGTACCCCCACTCATCCAGCAAGCTTCGGTCTTTATGGTCGAATTATGGCTGATGAAGGTGGATATTATAATGCAATGGCATGCTTCGGAATAAACGCCCTATTGGTTGGCGAAAAGGTTGGAACTCTTGAAGCTGCATTGAAAGAATGGGAGAACAAAAACATTACTCCTAATTCTGGGCCATTATCCACCCTTTCTCTGAACAAAGTATAAACCGCAAAACGAAAAGGCGCATTTTTGAAAATCAGATGGCGTTTTAACGGCGTAAAAATGTTTTTTATTTCACAAAATAATAACGAAGGCTGAATCCGTTTTTGTAGATTCAACCTTCGTTATTTACTTTTTGTACTTCTCGTAAAACAAGATGGCATTACAGATATAGGCGGTTTTGTCGGGTACATTTTCGAGGATTTCGAAAACTTCCTCTGTTGCTCTGAAACCGTAGTATTTAACGCCTTTTTTCTTTCGTCCTGCATTTGGGCGAGCACCGCCGCGACCGTCTTTTTTAACCTCTGACGGCAGGTTTCCTTCTAAATTGTTTAACATTTCCAAATATTTAACTATCTTTGCCACAAACGAAAGAGAATGATTTTTTAAAGAGTTCGGGAAGTCGCGATTCCCGAACTCAGTCGATTCAATAACTAATTAGAAGTGAAACTTCACATTGAACTTAAAAGTAAAAGTTACGAATCTGAATGAAAGAACAATCTTCATCTCTTTCGTTTTTTTGTTTGTACTACTCGACTTTCAGGGGCTTTCGTTTCTCCCTTTCAACACTACAAAGATACAAAATTATTTTGAAATCACAAAACAAAATCAATGTTTTTTTAGAAAAAAATAGCATTTTTTAAGGCAAAACAAAGGCTTTTCAGAGCACAATAGAACACCTCTAAAAAGCCTTTGTTTTTATTTCTTTTTCGCCCTAAAACGGTGAATAATCGGCGCGCGATGTCGCCCCTCAACCGCAGTCGGCACACCATCAACATCGACAATATAGATTGTATCAACATCATTGATGCCAAGGCTTGCATTCAGCGCATTGCCCTCAATGCGGTAAGCAACCGCGCCAAAACCAATAAGAAGTGTTATTTGGCTGAAGATGTTGTTGCCATTCACAAGAATAATGCAGATTGTGCCGACGCCACCAATGCAGTAACTCTGGCTGACATCGAGAGCACAGAGTCGGTAAGCGATGAACCAATCGTCCTGAAAGATGCACGGCGGTATGATGTGATTGCCGTCGAAGAGGTCGGCAAAGACAGTAGTAACATCTATACTACTGTCCCACAAACTATTATGTTCGTCAAATATTGTTGCCATATATCAGAATGGATAAACTTTATAGTCTACAACTACTTGGAAAAAGTCAGACTGCTCGTTCTGGCTTGCCAAGTAGCTTATATCATTATACTCGCCGTATGCCTCTGTGCAAGGTATTGTTTTACCATCCCTTGTCAGAAGATTCTGTTCGGTCTTTTTATTCACTACCACATAACCAGCCTTATATTTAGTCTGGAAGCTGTTGGTGTTGAACCAAACAAAGTTGTCAACCGCATCATCAAACACCAACAAGAGATTTCCGTCCGCTGTATATTCTGACTGGTCTGGCGTTACATAGGTCTTGCCAGGAGAAACGACTGTGCCATCAGAGACAATTACATCCACGGAGCCTTGGTTGAGATATGAGCAATTTGCTTTTAATGTTCTGCCAGCAGCGTAAGTGGTACATTTGCCCAAGTTTGTGAATCGACAACCTACGTAGTTGTTGATACTCTCGTAGTTATAAGGGAAGAACTTTACGTCATTTGAGCTGTCAACTGAGTATGAACCGGCTTCAAGCCAAATATTTTGATACTTGCTTACCGATACGTCATCAATCTCGCAGTCCTTGCTGACACAATACATACCGCTATCCGTGATTGTCAGAGTTTCATTTTCTCCGGCTGGTACCTCAACTGGAGTTCCGAATTTCTCGTGTGGGCCAATACTGATGTTGTTACTGTTGTAATGGAATACTACATTATTGAAGCCCGTAAACACGTTATTGAACTGGCCTCGGTTGTCTATAATGGCACCTAACAATCGACCCTCACCCGGTGTTTGCTGGTCTATAGTCCAACTGCCTGAATCTGACTGGATGTTATTTCCTGTGACCTTTACAAAGTCTACGGAGTCACCGGTAAATCCGAGCCAGTCAGCAAATGGCGTTCCAGCTCTTACTTCACCACGCTTGACCGCAAAGTTGAGATGTATAGGGTCAACAAAGCAATCGTTTGCCGATTGATAGGTCTCGCTAAGGTTTATAAGCTTCAAGTCCAAATCGTTCGGATTGTTAACCTCACAATTGTATATGTAGTTGTAGTTTGTAAGGCTGATTGATGATGCAGTAACACTTATTCGCGAGTTGACAAGTATATTCCAGCCTTTACTTAGTGCAAAGCTCAAGTCGTTTGCTTCGCAATTCAGCAAAGTACAGCATGCCATAGTATGACCAATATTAAAGTGGCCATTTATGAATGTAGAGAATAGAGATGGGCCACTGTTTTGCGCACCGGATGCGTTATTGCAGTTCACGACGCAGTTGTATGCACGAATTTTTATCGATACATTACTTGCCATATTAACATAGCATCCATATATTATCGGGCTCGCATTACTATCAACTGCATCTATCTTAACACTTCCTTGTGTATCTGCTATAATGGCATTCGTATTCCCAACATTGCCTGCAAATGCACCAACGGCTACAATAATAGTATTGGTAAGGCTGTTTGCCGAGATTGCAGAGAAACTTCGGTAAGGGTGCTCTGGGCTTCCTATGTCAGTGCCAGAATAAGAGTCATCACCAAGCTCGGAATGACAATACACAACCTTACTGAAAGAACCATTTCCAATGTTATATGATTGTCCACGTCTTGTGAAGTAATTTATTAGACTTACTATTGTATTGGCGTATAGCCTCGCCGCGAATAATGCGTCGGTCTCGTCGGCTTCTTTTCTTAGTCTCCAATTATACATAATTAATTATTCATTCTTAATGTTAGCACTCAGTGTCAGTCTCTCTGTTTCCCAAGTCCAGTCCTTCTTGTTCTTAGGATATTTATATGTTACTACAAGGTCGATTACAAGTTCCCCGAACTCATAATGCCAAGTAAGCGGGCGATTGAAGTTGTCGAACGTCTGTGCATGAATCTTCCAGTACGGATTGAATCCTGTTTCCGTCTGCCACTGATAATAGGCATCTTGCGTTTCTGCTGGTTGGTTCTGAAGCACTTCGCCGTCGATGATGTCGAGGCTGTGCGCCTCGTCTATTGTTACTTTTGTTGTTTCCATATCGCTTATAATATTGTTAAAAGTCGGGGTGTTAAGTTGTCTGCGTCGCGGCCTATTGTCCAGACTACGATGCTGCCTCCGGGTATGCTTACCGGTGTGGCCAGAGTGTGCGAGTAGACCGTGCCGCTGTCGGTGACTTCCTGTGCCGGAATGGTAGCTACTACCACGCCGCCGAGCCATAGCTTCACTTCGCCTGTGTTTACCAGTTTTACGGCGGAGATTGTTGTGTCTTCGGGCGCGATATACTGAGCCGTAGAATAGTATGTGAAGTCGATTGCCAGTTTATAGTCAATATCGACTTCGGGTGCTACGGGGGTGTTCTCAAGAGCCGTTACGCGCTCTTCGAGCGAGTCGCCGCTGGTCTTGTCGTATTTGCGGTTGAGCATTCCCGACAGACCGTCGATGTTGTTAATATCGAGAGCCTCGTCTTTGTGCCAGAACGAGTCGAACGCATTGTGAAACTGCTGCTGCGTCGGCTTTAGCCCCGTAAGGAACCAGCTCTTGATTATTTCTTTGCTGAATATTGCCATTATAATGCGGTTTAAATGGTGTTAGAATGTCGTTATCTTGCCTTGATGATGTATGCCAGTACCATGTAAGGAGGACGGTTCTCGTGAGATTCCCCGGCACCCATTTCGTCGGTATAGTTTTTACCGCGCCACTCCTCTGTATTGTTATACTCGTCAATACCGTCACCTCCGCCATATTGCAGATAATTGCGTCTGTCACTCGCTCCGCCCCACCACGCTTGACCGAGACCAATGCGGTGGCGATGTTCTGGCATCTCCGCAACAGACAGCGTGTGTTTCTTCTCGCCGCCTGTGCTTCCCATTGTGGTGTAGTCGCTATCCGTGTCGCTGTAACCAACAACGAAGCGACCGCGAAGGTCGGGAACACGGAAGAATCCCGAAGAGTAGCCGAAGCGAGTACCGAGAACCGCGTACAGTTCGGGATACTGCGAAGTAGAGAGCTGCCGACCGTCGCACAGAACATAATTCTCAGGAATGGCATCATCGCTAACCGTGCCTGCCCACTGCTGGATAACGCCGACAGGCGTAGCAAGAAGAGCATCCACGTCGCTGCGGAGCTGAGCCAGCCGCGCCGCCAGTTCCTTCGTCGTTGTCAGTTCTGTAACGTCAGCCCATTCGAACCGCTCCTCGCCCAAGCCTTCGGACAGATAGCGGCGAGTGTATGCAGCCGAGTAGACTTGTCCGTTGGCATCTACATCTACGGCAGTCTTTTGCAGATAGAAGTAGCCAGAGCCAACCGAACCGCCTTCGAACTCCAGAATCTCTCCGTTCGGGAAATCATCTGTACGGAGGAAGATGTAGCCCCTTGAACGCTGCGTTCCGTCTTGCGACAGCGTGCAGCCGTAGACAATGACTTTGTCACCGGCAATATTTCCAAGCACCTCGATGAGTGCCTGATTAGACTGAAGAGCCACCAGCGTCTCCTCATCCAGCGGAAAGTCCGTCTGTTTTGTATAGTTCCCTATAACCTTTTCCATGTCAGTATGTTTGAATTGTGAATCGTTTGCCTGCCAGTTTGTACATCTTTACGAGAGCCTTCATTCTTCGCTCGTCGTAGCTGAGCGACTGCGGAACGAAGACAATGAAATCTATTGCGCCTTGCCCAACGAATGCACGGCTGCTGAGCATCAGCGCGCCTTCCGAGCGCCGCGGAACCATCTGCCACCGCCGTTCGCTACGGGCATAAACGAGAAGCGCGTCTGTGCCCTCGCCGTCGTCAATATAGATGCGCCTCTGCAAGGGGTCGAACTTGTCGTTCAATACCGCCTGAAGATAGCACACCTGTCCGTTGTGTTCCATACGGTAGTTCCAGTTCTCGCGGTTCTGGTTGAATCTTCGCAGGAGAGATACCACCGGGCTTACCATCACCTGAACAAATGCCGTCGTCACGCCCTTACGCAGCACGATGGGCAGCAGAAGGACAACCATGCGGCGGAAATCGACATCATATCTCATAGGCTATCATGTTTAGGACGATGTCGGCATCGGTGGTGGTGAGATAGCCAGCCGACGGGATAGCGTAGGCATTGACAAGCGAATATGTCGAACTCTCGGCTTCTGCCATATACGACGACTTGAGTTCTGCCAACTGTACGCCATTAACGCCTTGCAAGTTATCCACCAGCGCATTGTTCGTCATCTTACCGTTAAACGGAATGTTCTTCAGATACTGCTTGATGGTTTCGCGGCACGCTGCCTTCACATCGTCGGGCGAGAGCATAGGGTTGTAATAGATGTCTGCCTCGCAGCGGAACAGGTCGGCAGACTTGTTTACAAGGTTTATTCTTACTCCGGCATCCTTAATGTGCTGAATGTAGGCTTGCAGTTCTGTTGCCACTTCGCTGTCGAGCGGACAGAGTTCGCCGTCCTCCTCGGTTGCCACCTTGATTGTGAGCACCGATGTAGAGTCACTCTCTACCGCTACGGCATGTTTCACCACCTTCATCTGCTCAATCTCTTCGTCGGTGAGGCTCGACGTGTCGTAAACGTCGCTGTCTTCAGGCAGAACCAAACCGTGCATAAAGTTCAGCACCTTGTCGCGATACCACTTCGGGCGATGCGGAATGATAGCATCTATACGTTCGTCTACCTCCTTGCTGTATGTGTCCATCAGGTTCTCAAGTGTGTAGGATGCCACCGCCACCACATACAGCATCAGCCGCCAGATGGCGGTTGCCGATGTGCTGCTCAGCACGTCAAGGTTGCGTTCGGCTTCCTTGGCTGCAACCAGTTCGTTGTAAATCTCGTTAATGCTCCTTGCCATGTTATGCTACGATGAATGTTTGTTCGATAATCATGTAACCGATACCGTCGGGCATCAGTTCTTCTTCCTGTCCTGGCACAATGCTCATGCCTGTTGCCGGCTTAATCTTGCGCGCCGTGAAGCACTCAGTAACGCCGTTATCTGTAATGATGCCGTCGGGAATAGTCAGCATTTCGGGCGGATCGTCAGACAGAGCGATGCCGTTTGCCTCGGCAATGGCGTATGCGTTCTCCATCGAGCCAGTCTCCTGAATGGCGATGTCGAACAGCGTCTGACCGTTAAGAACTCTTACTTCATACATATTCTGCTTCGATATAGATGTTGGGCACAGAGGCCGAAATCTTCGAAACCTTCATGCCGTCTTGTGTAAACTGTGTTAGAATCTCGCGGCTTATGTCGCCCGTGTCGCTGCCCTCAACGTAGTTCATTGCGCCAACGCAGCGGTCGGGGTGCTGCTTGAACTCGCCCTTGTTGCACATCAGAAGAAGCTGCTGGTGCTGCATCTCGGAGTTTCCTGCCGTAAAGTCGCCGCCAGAGACAAGCGCATCGCCTTCGGATGTCGTAAGAATGTCGTTTAAAGCCATCTTAATCAGTGTTTAAAGGTTGTATCTTCGAGTTGCTGAACTGTTGTGGGCTGAATCTGTGCCGCCGACCACTGTTCCGAGGCAATCTTCAGCGATGCTCCGCCGTCCTGCGCTACCGGAACCCACGAGGCGAAGACAGTCTTCAGCGTATTCAAGTCTTGCTCCAAGGCGTTGAGTTGCGACACCACATCGGCAATCTTGACAATGCCACCGAGCGTTCCGCCGTTAATCTTTATCTCGCCGTCTTTAACCTCGATGAGCGAAGAGCCGATGCTTAGCGCAAGACTGTCTATTACCGATGTGGCAATAACAAGCAGTTCGCCGGGCATGTCGAGCTTCAGAACCGCCACATACGAACCGACGGCAGGAACGGCAAGCAGACCGACGGCAGAATCCACCACCTGAAGGCGCACACCCGGAATGTCGATGTCTTCGTCTGATACGGTGCAAGTGCGCGATGCCTCGTCCACCTCTATCACCTCAGTCACCATCACGTCGTTCTGATTCATGAACTGTCGGCGAAGCAGCTCTCTTACGGTGTCATACTTTCCCATAGTGTGTAAGTGTTATCTGTTGTCGTCCTCCGTTCTGCCCGAACGAGCCTTGAACGGTGTCTACGTAATACTTTCCGCTGCGTGCCGGAAAGCGTTCGTCGGTAATCTCTGCAACCATGCCGTGTTCAAACTGCGGTTCGAGAAAGCATGTAACAGTTCCTGTGTAACCTTTGTAGTTCTCATCAGACTGTAGTTCGGAGAGAGCCTTCTGCACCAGATCCGACGGCAAGCCTTGACGCACCTTCAAGTCTTTCTGGTTCGAATACTTCCGTCGCTCACGGTCGCGAGCATTATGGCTGCATTTCTTTCCGCTGCTGTCTCGCTCTACGGCTCGGAGCTCTACAGGCTCGTCTTCGTTGTCGAGCGTAAGGTCGTCCGATACAGTATTCCACCGCAGACGAAGTTTTGCCGACGGCTTCGGCACGGCGTACTTGCTTGCACCAACATACAGAATGTTTCCGTAGAAGCAGACGCGGCAAAGGCACTCGCTCTTGAACCATTCGAGCACCTTCAGCCCCGGTGCCTGTCTGAACCATACATTCGTAAGCGGAATGTTTGGGATATACTCAGACAGTTCGATGTCTGTGCCCTCGATGAGGTCTTTCAGAATATCCTTGGCGGTGGTTGTCTTGTAACTCTTCGTAAAGAGTTTGTCCTTCAACTGGTAAGAGTAGCCCTCGCAGTCTATCGTGAGCGGAACTTGAAGGTTTACCCGACTTACAAAGCCCGAGAACCGCAGCGTATTTCTGCCGTTGTAGCCCAGTCGTACTTCCACCTTGTCGCCCTTCTTGAATGCCGTCTTGGTTATGCGGTTGGGCACTCCTGCCACCTTTGTGGTAGTGCCGTCGGTTCTTGCATATACCGACATAGGCAGCCTTATCGTGCAAGTGTCGGCAAAGTCCGAGGCAGAAGTCTGCCATTGAACGTCGCTCGGCTTTACGCGATGGTTGCCTATGGTTATGTCGGAAGTCATTACAAACATAAATCAGTCAATATTAAGTGAATCGACAAAATCACTTTCACAAGTCAGAATGAACGGACGGTGGCGGAGCGACTTGCCCTCGACTTCGGGAAATTCGAGCGAGCGGACTGCCACGCGGTTGGTATGGTCGAGAACGAGATCGGAAAGAGCGTTGTGCAGTTCCACCGGCATCGTGCTTTCGAAGATGTCCTTCAGGTCAATCATCTTCTCGTCGGGCATCTTGCCGTGTTCTGCCATCAGTACGCCCTTTATCGTAAACTTCCAGTCGCCCACGCAGTAGAGTTCCTTCACCGTTCCGTGTCGTTCAGATACTGGCGTGGAGACAATCGTCTTCTCGCAGTTGCAGCGTATGGTGCAGCATGCAATCTCCACCGTTATGCCGCCGCTCACCAGTTTTACAGGCAGAAACACCTCGCGGCCGTTCATCTGCTTGCTCAGAGGCACGCCGTAGATGGTGTTCTTCTGAACGCTCTTGTCGTCATCAACCTTGAACACCGCCTCTTCGGGTTCGGCAGAGGCTTCGCCAACCTTGTAAGGCTTCTGGAAATAGGTGTTGTAAACGTCCTTGATGTTAAGAAGTATTCCCATACTGTTAGACCGTTGCCGCGCCTTGTGCAAGTACGCGTGTTAGACATTCCAGAACCGCATTCTCGATGTCGGTTGCCGACTCGCTGAGGTTCTGCGTGTTGAAGGTAAGATTGTCGAAGAACTTGCCCACGCTGATGTTCACCACCTTCGGACCGCCAGAGGCAATGCCCTTCGATGCCTCTTGTGTCGTCTTGTCGTTATTCTGCGTGTTTGTTGCAATCTCCTTCAGCGTAGACAGAGTGTTCTGCTGTACCGTTGTAGGAGGCTGAGCCTGAACAGCCGCGCGTGTCGGTGCGCTTTTCAGTTTGTAGCCCATCAGTTCCTTGACATACTTGTACATCTTGTCCACTCCGTTGAGGATTGGCGAGACGACGTTGTTCCACAGCCAGCCAAACAGCTCCGTAACCTTCTTCACTGCGTTGAACAGACCGATGGCGAAGCCGCCAATCGCGCTGAACACATCCTTCAGAATCTCGGAGTTCTTGACAAAACTAATGATGCCGTCGGCAATGCTTACAATCGTCTTTAAAGTAGACTTGAACGCCGGAAGAACACCGTTTACAAACACATCGCGAATGGTAAGGATGTAACTTCGCCATTGTGCCGTTCCGCTGGTGAGCCTCTTCACAAAGTCTACGACAGGTGCGAACATTTCGGCAAGCATTCCCTTCGACTGGCGTATGTAGCCGACGAACGTCTGAACGCCAGCGGCAAGTGGCTTGACAATCTTGTCGATGTAAGGCACAAGCCTGTTCATCACGTTCACAAGCATCGAACCGAGCGGAGCAAAGGCTGTCTTGACTCCAAGCATGAGCCGTCCGACTTGTTCCTGCAAGTCTCCATAATCGTTCTGCATTTGTTTCAGTCTGCCTTCAGGAGTGGCTGCGAGAGCCTCGTTCATCTTGCCCACATTATCGGTGATCACTTGGGCAAGCGTGGCTGCCTTCTGTTGTTCGCTGCCATACTTCAATATGTTTTCCTGTGCTTCAGAGAACGTTATGCCGACTCTTGTCAGAGCCGAAGTCTGTCCGGTCATTACCTTTCCCATCAGGTTGCCTATGCCAACCGCGTCTTCTGCCGTGGCATTGAGCCCTTTTTGCTGCGCAAGAAGGTTGTTCATCGCAGGCATCAGAGTTTCGAGGCTCTGCTTCTGCTTTACGAACGTTGCCAGTTGCTGTGCTCCTGATAGCTGCACTTCATCGCCGACAACGCCAACTTTCTGCTGTGCCGATGCAAGGTCTTTCATCTGCTGAATCTCGGCAGCGGTGGCGTTCATGCGCTGCTGCATCACCACCTCAAGACGCTTCTCTGCCATCGACTGGATGTTCCATGCCTCTTGCGCCTTGCTTGTTAGCTCCGCAATCTGCGATGTTACGGTTGTAATGGCTGCCGTCAGGAGGTTGGCTTTCAGGAAACCGCCCATGCCTGCCATCATTCCGCCCGAAGAACGCGAACCGCCAGATGCAGTCTGCCGCGGCTGCTCTTGCGATGCTCCGCGAATGGCATTGCGTGCGCGGTTGGCTGCTTCGGTTACATCGTTGAGCGAGGCTGCGTACCTGTTCCACTCGCGCACATGAGGCGGAAGCCTGTCGCCGAAACGCATTGACTGCTGCCCGGCTCTTCCGAACGCCCTCACGTCTGCCGTTACCGTGCGTGCCGATGCTGCCACGCCTCGAAGTGCCGACGATGCGCCGTCCTGTAGCTTTATTGCAAACTGTACGATGTTCATATACTATTTGTTTTCGCTTGTTCCTTCCATTGGCTGATGGCTATGCCGGTGTAATAATAGAAGAGTTCGGGCGACCATCTGTCGAGAGAGTCAGCGCCGAACGTCTTCAGTCCGAACACCGTCACCCAGTCGAGACTGTCGCGTTGCGCTTTAAGTCCGCGATTCAGAGCTTCGCAGAACGACTTTTTTTTAGCACGATTACGTTCTGAACCGAGAGCATTGCCGAGATGAAATACTCCTCGTCGTTTCTCAGTTCCTCGTCGCCGTCAAGCCAGAGCGTTTCGAGAAGGTAGCGCAATGACTTGTCGAGTCCGCCGTTTTCCTCGTCGGCAAGAATCATGCTGTGCTTTGCCATCTCGCTGGCGGTGATAGGCTTCAGAACTGCCATCTTGCCCTCAACCTCTATGATTGTGAGCTGGCGCGGAGCGAACATCTTTCGGAACTCAGCCAACTTGGTGCCGAAACGCATCTCAGCCAACTGCTCCACGCTTTCCTGCATGTTTTCTTTATCTTCTTTCATAATGATGTGTTAGAGTGTTGTCTTGCTCATGTCCATTGCAATGAACGGAAGGGTAATCTCGCGTTTTACCGCACCTTGGTCGAAGCCTTCGGGCAACTCGGTGAAGGCAATGCCCGTAACGGTTACATAGTTCTTCTCGGCAGATGTGCGCTTCTGGTACTTGGCGGTGAGAACCACCAGTTCGTGCGGAACATCGAGGATGTCGTCGTAGCCGGCTGCCTGTGCTGCGCGGTTAAGGGCATCGCTCTCGAATCCGAGCAGTTTCAGTTCGCCGCTAACCTTGATGTTTCCCTCGCCAATGTCGATGGCGTGCTGTCCTGCACCCCAGATTTCCTCCTTCGTTACTTCCTTCTTCACGCTGAAGCCTGTTGTGCCCTTGATGGTGCGGCCGAGAATCTTCAGTTCTGCCTCGTACCATGAGCACTCCTTTGATATTATGTTTACGTTCATGGTTATGCTGAAATTTCGTTAGTTAAACCAACTGTTACGTTTATCCACGTTGTGTAGCCGAGCGGAAGAACAGCCAGCTGCACGTTGAGCGTAGAAGTATTCACGATGTCCTGATTGGTATCGATGACCACGGCAGCGTTGCTAATCTGACCGCCCATCTGACTGAGGATGGCAGACTTCAGCACATCTTCGAGATGCTTTGCGTCGGTGGCGTTGATTGTGCCGTCATCGTTCACCGCCAGACTGTTCTCGACGTATGGCAGATAAGCCTTGGCTGCTATGCGCTGCGCCTTGTCGAGGATGCGGCCGTGTGCAAGAATCTTGCAGTCGTCGTCGGAACACATGTTGTCTACACCGAAGTAGTATCCGGCTGCTCCCTGTCGCTTCTGGAAGGTAAGGAATCCGGCATCGTGCAGAGTCTCCATGTCAAGACGCTCTTCGATAGGGTCTGAACCGATGTAAATCTGCGTTGCCGACAAAGCTCCGTTCATTCCGTTGCCCAGTTTAACGTGCGCGCCGTACTTGCTGGCACGGGCAAGGGCAAGAGTAACGGATGCTGAACCGTCGTTCTTTGTGCCGCCCAGAACCACGGCAGCGTAGTTGTTTGTAGCCTCGTTAGGCTCATAGTCGTTCTCGGCAGTATCGTCGGCAATCCTGCCTTCGATAAACAGACGGATAGGCTTGTTGGCAGCCTGTAGCGACTGACACACGCTCTTCGATGCAAGCACGGTAGCCGCAACATCGGCGTCAAGGAATCCGCTTCCGGCACTATATGCCGCCGCTGGTTTTCGGGCAATGGCTACAAGGTTTATGTCGCCTCCGCCTGCGGTGATAAGTTTCGTTATGCCGTCGGCATAGCTGGCAGCCACCACCTCTGCCATTGTCTTTGCCTCGTCAGTACCAAGAATGAAGAGACGCTGGTTTCCGCCCAGTTCGTTGTAGAACTCTTCGATAAGGCGGTGTGCAAAAGGTTCGGCAAGAGCCGTAAAGCCTTTCTGTTCGGCATCGGCAAGGCTGTATACCTGCTTTACCGCGCCTTTCAAAGCCGCAGTCGCCACCGTTACAATGAGCGCACACACGGCATCGAGAACTGGAACTGAACGCATCAGATTGTTTGAACTGACGCTAACATTTACTCCCGGATATGGCATTTCTTATACGTTTAATTGTTAGTATTGTTATCAGAAGAATAAGGAGAGCGAGAACCGCCCAAAGACTCATATTTGAGGACGGTCGAGGCTTCTCCTTTACTCTGACGTTATTATTACTGAGTGCCGCAATAGTCTCGTCGCGTATTCTTATTTCTGTTTTCAGACTATCTATTACGGCTTCGGCAGTAAGGCGGAACTGTCCGCCTGTGGTCGCCTTCAACGACACGCCTCTGAACGCTGCATACTTGCCTTGAAGAAGGCTGAGTTCGTCCATCAGCACCGTGCCGTTACTGTCGCATCTCAGATAAGCCTCAAGCAGAGCCGTGTCGGGCACTATGCGCAGAACCGTGTCTGTCTCGTGCACGGTAAAGACTACCGTCTCAGCACTCTGCCGCTGTTCCGACCTCGCCAGTGCCGGCTGTCTGCTCGTTGCGCATGCGTTCGCGAACAGGACAAGCATCGCTATGAGGGCAATCCTTAATCGATTCGACAGCCTTTTTAAGTCCTTTAAGTTCTCTTCGAACACCATTTAATTCGGTTTTTAACGGTTTAACAACCTGCTCCATCAGAATCTGTGCAGCCTTCTCTTCGTTGTCCAGCTCCGCGCTTTCAGCCTCGGCTTCGGCTTTCTTGGCGTTTGCCGATGCTTTCAGTCTCTCTTGCTTCAGCGTGAAGACGGTAACGATGAATCCTCCGCCCAGAACAAGGTTCAGGATAATGCTTATAATCTCTATCATAGCCTCAGATGTTTTAACAGCGGCAGCCCATGCCCGTACACTGTTGATGCTTGGTGCTTGGAACGCTTATAAAGAGGTTCACTCTCTGAACAGTCGGAACATGGCGCTGCCTGCTGTAGGTTATGCGTTATGATTCACCGCCTTCTGAGCCTCCTTCTGCGCCGCCGTTGTCATCAGAGCCTCCAGCAGCTGGAGATGCAGCAGGCTTATCTGAAAGGATTGCAACGACACCACCCCAGTCGCTTCTCTTGCATCTGCCGCCGAACTTGACGAGAGCAGAGAAGATGTCGCCGAAGTAAGTTGCCTGTCTCTCGTTGAGGAATGGAAGGATGTCGCCTAAAGACTTTGTTACACAATCCTTCTGCCAGCACACTGCGCCGATGTAGTTGTCGGCAGTAAGTGTTGTTCCCGGCTCAACTGGTGCTCCAAGTGCGCTGAATGCAGCCACGCTTGAACGCTCCATGATGTCGAAGCCGTACAAACGACCCACAACGCCGTTGGCAAGGTCTGCCGACTGCTGGAATGCTGCCATCTGGTTAGCTGAGAGCGAGTCGATGAGCTGCTTGTACTGTGCAGACTCAAGACAAGCATAGCGTTCTTCCTTCGGAACGTTGGCATGGTTCATAAGGTACTGAGCCTTGGCAAGGTCGGCTGCGGTGAACGCCTTTCGGATTGCAGTAACGCCGTCGGCAATAGCCATCGCCTCTTCAGCACCAGTTGTGTAGATGATGTTTGACGAAGGAATGGCATCTGCCTGAAGAGCGCCGTTCGCA
>JAEEGL010861152.1_pt1 | contig 14362 bp, 16 predicted proteins | sample 9134231 | NCBI WGS metagenome assembly JAEEGL01 (sample SAMN16246548, study PRJNA631951) | gut metagenome | biome: gut microbiome; feature: rumen; material: fiber-attached | host: Bos | place: Iran: Karaj | collected 2018-10
CTGTATCGGTCTTCGGATCGAACACGATGCCGGTTACTATGAGTGCCCGAATTGCGGTGAGCGCTATGTGCCGACAATGAAGGCTGTAGTCATGGCACCACACATGGGCACTTCCAGAAAAATGGTATGCCCTCACTGCGGCAAGAAGGGATATCACAAGAAGGTTATTTCCAAGAATAAGGGAGAGAATTGATCTAATATGGAAAGCTTAAACTTTGGTCAAGTAAGCACTTCATCATTTGTGCTGATGGGAATAGGCGCATTTATCGCGATCGTCGTTCCGATCGTGATCGCGATAGTATGGTGCAGGAAAAAGAAGGAGCCCTTTACGACAGTCCTGATCGGTGCCGCGGCATTCATGCTGTTCGCCGTCATGATCGAAAAGATCATACAAAACATCTTGATAATACCCGGTCAGATGGGACTGCCCGAGACTCCTGTAAGTATGTTTATCAATGCAAGACCTTTCCTGCTTGCATTCCTGTTAGGACTGTTTCCGGGCGTTTTCGAGGAGACCGGAAGGCTTATCGCATTCAAGACCATACTCCGCAAGAGAATATGGCGGGAGACATCGATATCCTACGGCATCGGCCACGGCGGAGTGGAGGTCGTTTTCGCTGTAGGAATATCCTTGATCGCCTACATCGCGCTGGGCTTCCTGATCAACAGCGGTGAAGCAGTGAAGGAGTTTGAAGAAACATTAAAAGCGATGGATCAGCCCTGGATGATCGAGCAGGTGACCGGTCAGTTGAAGACGATCACAGGCTTTGATCTGACTTCTCTTTGTACTCTTCTGATCGAGCGCGTCTTTGCCGTGTTATTCCATATCGGAGCTTCGATACTCGTTTTCTATGCCTGCAGGGATAAAAAGAAGTTCTGGCTCTATCCGCTCGCGATCGTCATACATACGGTTATCGATGGTATTGCCGCGCTGCAGATCGTTCAAGCGGTCAAGATCCCGTCCATCGCAATTGAGATCATATTTGTTTTGGTATCTGTTGCAACATTTCTTGGTTCTTATCTGTTGTTATATAAAAGAGATAAAGCCAAGGAGACCGGAGCGTGAAAAGAAGAAATCACATCAGAACATCAGTCTTAATATTCTGCATCCTGTTTTCCATGCTTACAGGATGCAGTTTTAATCTGCGTTCGGCCGGTGAAGAGCCTGCTTTTATGAGCAGCGGGGAATACGAATGTGATTTCGAGATAAAGCCCTTGGTATTTAAGAAATTCGGGGAACATATCTATTATCTTGAAGACAAGTTTTTCAAAGAAGAAAAGTACAACGGACAGAATGAGACAATGAGAAAATGCTTTGAGGACAAGGATTCTGAGGAAGTGACAGATATCTGTCTGATCGGTTACATAGTTGATGGCAGAGACGGAAAAGTAACCGACATACAGCTGTACGGCCGAGAATATATTGACGGGATCTTAGTGGATGACAAGCCGTATTATGCCCAGAGCGTCAGCAAAGTTAAGCACTTTACCAGAATGTTTGCCATGAAGCGTCAGCATAACCCGAACAGGTTACTTTCTGTCGATCCGGAGAAGATCTTCCCTAAAGTTGCCGAACTGGCATGTAAGAATAAACACTCAATGATGATGAACCGCGGAAATCTTATATATGGGACATATGTGCTGAAATTCAATGATACCCAAAACTATCTGTATTATGAATTTACGCTTAACACATACAGCACCATAAAGGTCAATGCCAAAAACGGCAAGATCGACTATTCGGAATTTAAAGACGGGTATCCCGTTGATTGGGCATATGATTAGAATATGACTTCTGCCTTCAAAATCCGAAAAAGTTTGTTTACAAAGTTATGAGTTAATCCGCTGTATAATAAAGTCAGTTTAAACGCTTACTGATTTTATCCGTACAGGCAAAGTGACATGGTAAAACGCAGAAAGATCGCTGTTTTTTCTTCTAGTATCTACGAACCTATGGTCCGCACCATGCTCAATGGTGTTATCAAGGCTGCCGAAGAGACAGGCGACAAGGTTATCTGTTTTACAAGTTTCAGCGATTCGTACAGCAGCAAAGTCTATGATAAGTTCCATCTTTACGATGAAGGTGATGTCGTTGCGATAGAGCTGCCTGATCTGAATGATTTTGACGGTATCATTAAGGTTGACCAGTCAATGAACGGCCATGCTTACAACTGTCTTATGAAAAGACTTAAGGCAACGGATCTTCCGGTCATTAACGTCGGAAGCAAAGCGGACGGCCTCATCAACATCTTAAACGATGAATCAGCATCGTTCAGCGATATCGTAGATCACGTTATAAAAGTTCACGGCTGCAAAGATATCTATCATCTGGCAGGCATCAAAGGCAAGTATTTCACGGATGAAAGAATAGAAGCATTCAAGGATACCCTTATCAGCAACGGCATAGAATTTGATCCTGAGAAGGTCTATTACGGAACGCTTTGGAGAGACTGCGGTGAAGCGGCTCTGGATTATTTCATTGGACAGAGCAACAAGCGCGGAAGAAAGTACCCTGAAGCGATAATATGCGCAAACGACTATTCTGCAATGGGACTCATAGCTGCCTGCAAATCCAGAGGGATAAGGGTTCCCGGAGATATCATAGTCACGGGATATGACGGAGTAGAGGAAGCATATCAGGGCTTACCTTCGATCACCACATCCGAACAGCCGTTCTATGAGTCGGGTTATCAGAGCGTTTATGCGCTCCACAGGATCTGGGACGGCGAGAAGATAAAAGACAATATCAGGATCCACGGGAAGCTCATGTGCATGCAGTCTTGCGGATGCAGGGAGCTTTCAACCGATTCGATCGATGACATAAGAAAGCTTTTCCAGGGAAGGTTAGACGGTGCATCCTATCTTTCTCAGTCCATGATCAATCTTTCGCTCGGAGTGTCAGGCGCTGATACGATCGAGGACTGTTTCCGCGAGATATCGGAGAATGCTGCGGTTGATACGGGATTTGAAGACATGCTCTTATGTCTGCCTCATGACTGGAACAAGAAAAGGACCATTGACGAGCACTTCCATGAGACCGACGAGGAGATGACTGTCGTTGCAGGCTTTATTAACAGGAAGTCTATCGAAAAGCAGACATTCAGGAAGAAAGAGATACTGCCCAAGGATCTTATGGATTCGCCTAAACCTTACTTTATCTTCCCGATCCATCACCTCCAGTATTACATGGGTTACATGATCGTCTCTCCGGAAGACAAGACATATAACAAGCTCACAATGCTTGCCTGGATAGTCAATCTCGGATGTATGCTCGACAACTGGAGAGTCAGACAGGAATTAAGTTCCGCTGTAAAGCATATGGAGAACCTGTACAACAGGGATATGCTTACGAATCTTTATAACAGACATGGCTTTGAACTGTTTTTTGATGAGATCTGCAGTGATTGTATCGAGACAAAGACTCCGGTCGCGCTGTTGATCTTTGACATGGATGACCTCAAGCACATTAATGATGATTATGGTCATGCTGAAGGCGACTACAGTCTTTGCGCAATAGCCGAATCAATGAACTTCGCTGCCGGTAACGGTGAGATATGCGTGAGGTCCGGCGGCGATGAGTTTACCATGATCGCCAAGGATTATACCGAAGAGATGGCGAAGGAATTTATCTCAAAGACGAGAGAACACTTAGAACTCATCAGCAGGCGTGACAGAAAGCCTTATACCGTTAATTTCAGTTCGGGTTACTGCATTATGGTTCCGACAGATGAGATGGGCAGCATTCCCGAGATCTCTGAGAAGTATCTGAAGGCCGCGGATGAGAAGATGTATGCTGAAAAGAAGAAGCATAAATCGAGAAGAAACCGCGGATGATATGAAATAAAAACAGGGAATGAGCTTGTCATTCCCTGTTTCTTTAAGTAACGTGTCTTACAATGTAAAGTCTGTTCCGTATACGAATCAGGATTGTATTTTCTCACAAAACAAAAAACACGGCACAAAAAACGCGTATAATATTTCAGGTAAAACAGTGTAAGAGGGGTTGTCAGATGCAGTTCAAAGAAGGTCTTTGCTGGAAAGCATGTTATGACGAAGAAAGAGACATCTATACAGCTGAACGCAGCTGGAGAGGTTTTTATCAGCTTTGCCAGATCGATAAAGAGACCTATGACAGGCTTGATGATGCGCTTACCGGTGATGACAGTCCCGATGCGCTGATAAGCAAGGGACGTCTGCTTTTCGAAGCGGGTGGCGAGAATATTGAATCCGCTTACTGTATTATCCGCGATGAGAAATACAATGAACTGGCTCCATGGTCACGCGCTAAGGACAGATACGAAAGAAGATACGGCAAGGATTAACTGCTGTCATCTTCAGCGCTTTGTTTGACACTCAATAAACAAATATCGAAAAACGATAAATTCTTCTTGAAATACGAAAAGTCCTGTGCTAATATTCACGTATAGGGATGCCGGCACCTGAGTCTATTGTTCAGGGAGAATAATCATGAAAAGAGCGATCATAGCTATTATCCTAGGCTTTGCCATATTAGTTTCGGCATTCGGAATCTATGCCGTTTACGGGTGTTTTGATTATGTTAACCGTTGCGTATCGATCACGCCAAGGGATAACATTAAGGCTGTTGAGATGAATAAGCTGTACAGCATTGAGGATTTCTTTCTTATCGAGAGAGAAAAAGACACTAGCAACAGAGTTGTAGGTATCATGTGGGAAGACGGCTCACATGAGAATATCTGTGTGATGGAGAACGGGCTTTTTAGAGTTACCGGTGGAACCGGTTATTTGTGCATATATTTAGAAGACCGGAATAATGACTCTCCCGAGCGCTCTTATAAAGATATAAAACTCCCTGTTGTGAGCGGATCAACGTGATATTAAGGAATGCTCTAAGAATACTTTTTTGCAAATCTCTCAGGGTCGATCTGATACATCTCTTCGCCTAATCTGTCGCTTATCTCGATAAGCATGCGTTCGTATGTACACTGCAGAGGCGATACCTGATTCTCGTTGCCTGTATTCATCCTGTTTGCGCATCCGCATGAATTCGTGCAGCGCTTGACGAGATCGCATCCCTTGCATGTCTCGGGAGTCGAAGACTTTTTGGCAAGTTCTGCAACCTTTTTATTGTCGATACCGTCGAAAACATTGCCTAAAAGATAGTCTTTATCTCCGATGAACGAGGTGCAGGGATAAAGCTCTCCTGAAGGTGTGACTGGGAGCTGTCTTACTCCAAGATGGCAGCGTTCAGCCGTGTTATTGCCTCTTATGCAGTCGCTTATCTTAGAGTCCAGGGCGGACATGTAGAACCTGTCTTTTTTGATGAAGAGATCTTTAAGATAAACTGCAGTTTTTTCAAGCTGTTCTCTTAACAGATCAAGATCACTGTCGGTCCAGTTTACTTTATGGCCGTATGCGATGACAAAAGATACGTGCTTAAATCCGAGTGCGTGAAGATACCTTACTGATTCTGCATAGAAGGGAACAGCCTGAGGCGCGATCGTGGCAAGAGCAGATGCTTCAGGCATATATTTAAGAAGAAGTTTTGCCTTTTCTTCAACAACAGATGAAGTGGGCTTTCCGTTTGCAAAGACTCTGCAGACGTCCTGCGCCTTGCCGTCAAAGGACATGCCTATTCCGAGATGAGCCTTGACCGCTCGCTCGAGGAATTCCTCATCTAATAGAGTGCCGTTGGTGGTCATCTTGCAGTCGAATCTTATCCCTGTTTCTTCCGATTTCTTTTCACAGTAATCCAGGGCTTTGTATATGAGGTCCTTCTTGAGCAAAGGTTCGCCGCCGAAAAAGCAGAGGCCCGCGCGCGTTCCTTTTGAGAACGCAAGATCGCAGGCTTTATAGAGTACCTCTTCGCTCATGTCTTTGGGGCATTTCTCGCGGATGCAGTAGCTGCAGTCCATGTTGCAATTATCTGTAAGGTGAAGTGTAAGGTTCATAATCTGTTGTCAGTCAATATTATTCGAAACGATTCCTGCGGTGATCAAGGAGTTTACAGTTTCTCTTGTGGTTTCTTCCGGCGCCATAGCCACGTCGCCGGATAGCTCAACTTGAGATTCTGTCGGTTTTGTATCTGCTGTCCCTGCATATTCCACTTCGCCGCAGCCGGTTAATGCTGTTGCTGCGATCGCTGCAGCGATGCCAATCGCATAAAGCGGTTTTTTATAGTCTTTTAACGGTGATATCTTCATAGCTGTTTACCTCAAGCTTCCTAGCAGTCATTGTCATCGATGGGTGCTCCGCCTTCAAGTCGTACTTTAGTGGTCATGGATGGACGTATTTTTGTTTCGCCTTCAAATTTTGTTTCAGATGTCTCTGTGATACTTTCTGCCACTTCCCCATCAAGCTGAACTTCAGTCGTCTCGGTGGGGCGAACATCCATTCCGCCCGCATAGTCGGGGCCTTTGCCGGGGTCTGTGCATCCGGATACTGATGCGGCCATGATGGTTGCCGCCAATCCTATGGCATAGAGCGGTTTTTTGTAGTTTTTAGCCTGTGTTATCTTCATAGTCTTGATCTCCTTTTTCGTGCCTTCATCCTATAAACAGATAAAAGGAGAAAAATGTTGCAGAAGATTTTTGTAAATCTGAAATATGATATAAATTTGTTCTTTCTAATAATATAGCAATTTGTTTGATGTTAGAATTAGTATATTATAAATTTTTCTTGAGAGGAGAATGAGACCATGTTCGATTTCAAGTACTATACCCCCACAAAAGTTATTTTCGGAAAGAATACAGAGAGTAAGGTTGCTGACCTTATCAAGGAGTTCGGAGGCACGAAAGTACTGGTCCATTACGGCGGCGGAAGCGTTGTACGTTCCGGTCTTCTCAAGCGTGTTACGGATACGCTCGATGCAGCTGGCATCAAGTATATCGTTTTAGGAGGTGCTGTTCCGAATCCTCATCTCGGACTTGTTTATGAAGGCATTGAACTCTGCAAAAAAGAAAATGTCGATTTTCTCCTGGCTGTAGGCGGCGGAAGTGCGATCGATTCTGCCAAGGCTATCGGATACGGTGTCGCAAATGAAGGTGATGTATGGGATTACTACGATTATAAGCGTCAGGTAAACGGCTGCCTTCCTTTGGGCGTCATCCTTACGATTGCAGCTACGGGAAGCGAGATGAGCGATTCCTCTGTTATAACCAAGGAGGAAGGCTTGGTTAAGCGCGGATACAGCAGTGATTACGGCCGCCCGAGATTTGCGATAATGAACCCCGAACTCACCATGACATTGCCTGATTATCAGACAGCATGCGGTTGCACGGACATCATGATGCATACGATGGAAAGATATTTTACGAACGGCGGCAACATGGAGATCACTGATGCTTTGGCTGAAGGACTTCTGCGCACTGTTAAGAAGAATGCCGTTATCCTCAGGGACGATCCTAAGAACTACGATGCAAGAGCCGAAGTCATGTGGGCGGGAAGCCTCGCACATAACGGTCTTACGGGCTGCGGCAACGACGGCGGCGACTGGATGACTCATAAGCTCGAGCACGAGCTCGGAGGCCTCTACGATGTTGCACACGGAGCAGGTCTTGCTGCTATCTGGGGTTCGTGGGCACGTTATGTTTATAAGGACTGCCTGCCGAGATTCAAGAAGTTCGCGATAAACGTCATGGACGTTGCAGATGAAGGTACTGACGAGGAGATCGCGCTTAAGGGTATCGAGGCGATGGAGGATTTCTACAGAAGTATCAACATGCCTACTAACCTTCGTGAGCTCGGTGTTAATGCAACCGAGGAAGATCTTGTTACCATGGCGCACAAATGCGCTGTAGGTGTCGGCGGAGAGATGGGTTCGGCTAAAGTCCTCAATGAACAGGCAATGCTGGACATCTTCAGAATGAGCATGTAACAGGAGGGATCCGTTATGTCAGTAAAATGGGGTGTTTTAGGCACTGCGAATATAGCTAAGGGCTGTACGATTCCCGGAATGAAGGAAGCTCTCAACTGCGAGCTCTATGCCATTGCGGGAAGGTCAGAGGAAAAGGTTGAAAGCTACAAGACGGAATTCGGATTTCAGAAAGGCTATGTTGGTTACGATAACCTGTTGGATGATCCGGAAGTTCAGGCGGTCTATATCCCGCTTCCGAACCATCTTCATAAGGAATGGGTCATTAACGCACTTAAGAAGGGCAAGCATGTTCTCTGCGAAAAGCCGATGGCTCTTAATGCCGATGATGCAAGAGAGATGTTTGCCGTGGCAAAAGAGAACAACGTTATCCTCATGGAAGCGTATGCATATCTTCATACTCCTTATATTCTTTCACTTAAATCAGATCTACAGAGCGGTGTAATAGGCGATGTCGATTTCATCGAGACTGCATTCTATACCCAGGGCTATGTTGAAGACATAAGGATACATAAGAGTATGGGCGGCGGTGCCATTTACGATCTCGGATGCTATTGCACTACGATGATACTGTCGCTGATCGATTCCGAGCCTGATATGGTCATGGCTATCGCCGAGTTTAATGATGAGGGTGCAGATCTTTTCGCTTCCGCGCTTTTGAAGTTCAGGAACGGCGTAAGAGCTGCATTCAACGTCGGCATGATCTTTGATCCGTCCAATGACGGAAGACGTGACAGGCTATATATTCACGGAACGAAGGGAACTATCGTTTCGGAAGTCGAGTACAACCAGTCAGGAAGGCTGACCTACACGATAAAGGCAGGTAATAAAGAATACCACCCGACGATCGATGTCGCTCAGAACTATATGCTCGAAGTCGAACAGCTCGGAAGATGTATCGAGAACGGCGAGGCTCAACACATAACACCCGAATTCACGATAAAGAACGCCGAACTCCTTGATAGAGTCCTGAAGCAGATAGGATATTAAAGGTGCGTCATTGACGTTGTTTTCGAAGATTTATAGAATCAGGATTATAAGAAAAACAACATGCGGAGGTATAGCTCATGGCAGACGACAAACTCGATATTTCATCCATCTTCGGTGATACATTCAAGCAGATCTCTGATGCATTGTCAGGCGAGACGCAGAAGAAATCCAAAAAGAAGGTTTCTTCAATAGCCGGTATCCCGCTCCCTCAGAGTTCTTCGACAGCCAAGAAGTCAACATCAAAGAAGAAAACAACGACCAAGAAGACTTCTGCGCTCGATAAGGCAACTATGGCTGGTGTTACAGCGGCAAAGAAAGCTTCAACGACAAAGAAGACGACCGCAAGCAAGACTACAACAGCCAAGAAGACAACGGCATCAAAGACCACCTCTTCAAAGAAGGCAGGAAAGATCATGCTTGAGATCAACGGCAGACAGGTCGATTTCAAGACGATCGAGCAGAAGGCTGCCAAGCTCGGAGGCAATTGCTATGTGGTTGTCAACGAGAAGAAGATCTATAACGAAGACGGCAAGTCTGTCAGTCTGTTCTCGTAAAGGAAATCTTATCATTCATTTTTGCCTCTTTTGGTTTTAGGTTGGATTTAAGTAACCCGTCCATAATGATCTCAGATCCTCACGGAAGAAAGGAGAGATTATTATGGATGAACCTGAAAAGAAGATCGAAAGCAAAGAGGAGAGCAAGCAGGAAGAACAGGCCTCTGTCAATGCGGAACCTGCAGCACTTGTGCAGCCTCCGGTTCCGCCGGTTCAGAATGCCGCGCCGGCTGTACCTGAGCCAAAGAAGAAGAAAAAAGCAGGCAAGATCATCTGCCTGGCGATATGCTGCGCTTTGGCCGGCGGTGCGTTGGGCGCAGGCGGCGTGATGGCTTACAGAGCTTTCCGCGGCGGACATGTAAGATTCGGAAGAGTATTGTACGAGAATGCCAGACGCGGTGATGAAGCTGGTGTTCAGGGACGCCGCGATTCCGGAAAAGGGAATCAGAACGGAAACCGCGATAACGGTAATAACCGCCAGCAGTTTGACCGCGGAGACAGGAACCGTAATCCGTCAAACAATAATCAGAACGGTAACGGCAACCGCGGACAGAATGATTCAAATTGGAGAGGAAAGGGCAGACACGGCAATAACAGTCAAAATCAGCCTGCCCAGCCCGGCAACGGAACCGGAAATCAGACACCGGATAACCAGACTCCGAACACTCAGACACCGGAAAGCCAGGCTCCTTCAGCAACCCCTGCTCCGTCCGAAAACAACGCAACAGCAAACGGCTGATTTATGAAGCATACACCGATAAAGAAATAAGGACTGATCCAAAGGGTCAGTCCTTTTTATCTTCTTTTCTTCTGCCTCTTCTGTCATGCAGCATATAGTAGGATTTCTTGTCTGAATACATCAGAGCGTCTATCTGGCTTACCACATCTGTCATGTCGTCCTGTCTGGTGTCGAAGATCTTTCCGCCGATTGCCGCTGTGAGCTTGTATGGTTTGCCAGATGTGGCATTGTAATTCTCGAGTGCCCGGTTTATCCGGCTTTTGTATTCTGACAGATCGTTGCTTCTAAACTTTGGAAGGATGATGATGAATTCATCGCCCGCAAATCTTATAACGATCCCGTCAGTGCCTATCTCGGTTGCGATTATATCCGCAAATGCAACCAGTGCCTTGTCGCCCTCTTCGTGAGAATAATTGTCGTTTATCGACTTAAAATCATTAAGGTCGAGCATTATCGCGGCGATGCGGTTGTTACGCTTGAAACGGGTGTTTTTCAGGAACTTGTCGAGTTCGTAGCGGTTATACACGCCCGTAAGCTTGTCGATGTAGATACATTCGTTCTGCAGGGCTATCGAGATCGCCGCGAAAGCAACTGTGAAGCTGATAGGCAGGAGAGAGATACCGTAGATCTGCATCTGGACCGCATTGCCCAGAAGGATCGGCGTTAAGAATCCGATTACAGGGAAGTAGCGAAGAGAAGGATTCTTCAGCTTGTTGATGAGGTAGTAAGCGTATCCGTAAAAGATCAGTACAAATCCGATTATGACGAACAGAAGATAGTATGGACCTCTTACATAATTGTTCTTCTCGTTGATCTTGAAGACTATCGGGGTGAAGATGTTGATAATTAGAAGCGTTGCCTCGGTGATGACCAAAAACCAGAAAAAGATCATATGCCAGCCGCGGGCCTTGCGGTCAATGTGTTTGATGATCAGATAGATTATCCCGATACCGACTATCAGGTTGTAAAGATACAGATATGTGTTGCCTATCATCAGGATCAGGAAATAAAACTGACCGGGTTTGCCGTCGAAGTAGAAGACATATATATCAGCAATACAATTCAATATGGAAACAAGGAGCAGCGATACGATTATCCGGCTCTCGTCTTTACGCGCCGGAAGGTTCCAGCCTTTTGCAGCCAGTATAATGACGAGGATGGCTATGCCTACCAGGTCAGTAATGAATACAGATTGCAGATTGATCGCGTTTCCCATAAAAGACACCTATAGATCAATTGGCAGCCGGTTACTTACCTTTATTATATCGATAGGTTTATTAACGTAGTTTCCTTGATGTAAACAAAAGAAAAACAAAGCATAAAGACATATTAAGGCAGAAAAAGCCGCTCCCGTGATCGGGAACGGCTTTGACAAAGGACCTGGTTCATTCAGCACATCATCTGAAGATATTGGAGGTTAAACCAAAGATAACCATAGCGATGAGGAGCAGATAATAGAGCATATAGAAACCCCAAATGACCGTGTATGCGATACCCGCATACTTGCCGGCACGGCTTAGAGCAGAGGCTACCTTGATCTTGACGGTATGGATTCCGCCGCGGCTAAGGTAGTCCAAAAGAGCTTTTCTGTTCTTTGAAGCCATGAAGATCGCGATGATGCTTCCGATAGGCAGAGACGCGATAGCACAGGATACGATGGCTTTTGTCAGGAAATCCTTGGATGTGGCATTGTAATTCGGATCATATGAGCTGTATGAAGGCTGATAGTAAACCTGCTGCTGATAGTTGTTGTTTTCCATATTAGTCACCTATCCCTTTCAAATGTTTCCCTTATTATGCGGATAGAACATTCAATCCGCTTCCAGTTATTAATTATATATCATTTGGGACAAAAGGGTAGAAAAATCGTCAGTGTAACATTGTTACACTCTTGAAAAGCCTTACTTTACTGCTATCAGGCCGCCGCCAACAACGTGACCGTCTTCGTCATAGAAGACAGCAGACTGGCCTGGGGAGACGCCTTTTACTGCCTCATCCAGCTTAACGCTTACAAGTCCGTTACCCAGCATCTCGATCGTAGCGGGGCGTTCGGTCTGATGGTATCTGGCCTTTGCAAGACAGCGGATCTTATCTCCGGCTGCGGGCACGGCGACCGACTGGAAATTGACCTCTCTGCAGAGGAACGTGTCACACATAAGAGATTCCTCGCTTCCGAGAACGACGGTATTGTCTTCAGGGCATATCCTGGTGACAAAAGCAGGGTAGCCCAAAGCGATGCCGAGGCCTTTTCTCTGGCCGACGGTGTACTGGTGAATGCCTTTATGCTTTCCTAGGATATTTCCGTCCTCATCCACGAAATTGCCTTCGCCGGGCAAAGCCTTATCGGTGTGCTCGCTTATAAAGTCGGTATATCTGCCCTCAGTCACAAAACAGATCTCCTGTGACTCCTCTTTGTGGGCGCAGGGAAGACCTGCGTCTTCGGCTATCTTTCTGACTTCTGCCTTGGTGTACTGCCCAAGAGGCATAAGTGTTCTGGCAAGCTGCTCCTGAGTGAGCTTATAGAGCATGTAAGTCTGATCTTTGGCGATCTGAGAAGCCTTGCGTACGGCAAATCTTCCGTTATCGAGTTTATCGATGTATGCATAGTGGCCGGTCGCGACATAATCCGCCTGGAAAATGTCAGCGAGCTCGATCATCTTGGCCCATTTGACGAAGCGGTTGCACTCGATGCAGGGATTGGGCGTAAGTCCCTCAAGATATGCGTCAATAAAAGGATTTACAACACTCTCTTTGAAAAGGGCGGTGACGTTATGCGGGTGGTACTTGATGTCTAAAAGCCGGCAGATGCGTCTCGCCTCATCGATCTCGCAGCACCTGCTGTCGCCTTCCTCGTCAGAACCCCAAACGCGCAGAGTAACGCCAAGGACTTCATAGCCCTGTTGCTTCAGCAGATATGCTGCAACAGCGCTGTCGACTCCTCCTGACATTCCGACTATTACTCTGGACACGTGATTACCGCCTTACTTTTTTCGCATGTTATTGTTTCACATTTGGAAGGGAAATGAAAGAGGCCGCCTGATGGCAGCCTCGCTGTTGAAAGATTGTTGCTTATTTCTTCTTGACCGGTATCCAGATCGCGCTGTGGTAATCCTTGTCATTCGGCTTTGACATGCAGTCGTACCATTCGACGTTCGCGTTGCCTGAGATCTCGTACTCGGGATTGCCGGGAAGCCACTCTGTGAAGATCTTTGTGTTTACCGACTGAAGAGCTCCGGGGCAGGGTCCGAAGATATCAAAGACAGCCCAGTCTCCGACGGGGAATTCAAAAACTTCCATGCCATCAGGGATCTCGCCACCTTCGTACTTTCCTGCGATCAGATATCTGAACTTGCTGCCGCCGATGTCATCGATGCAGATGCCGTATTCACCGATGTTGTAATCTTTAACGGCCTTTTCAAAAACGTTAGCGGGAGCGTTTCCTGCCCAGACGTTATTGGCATACTTGCCGCAGACCTCATCCCAGAACTTCGGGATCTCCGCGTACGAAGTTTCTGAATCAAATACCTTCTGGAATCCGATGACCTTGAAGCCTGCTTTGGACATGATCTTGTAATCCATGTTGTTTCCTCCTTGAACAGTTAAGTTGATCTTTATAGGAAGGAAAGGCTTAAACGGAGTACTGTTTCTTACCTGTGAAGGTGTTACTCCGTGAAAACGGGAGAATGCTTTCGTGAAGCTCTCAGGTGTCTCATAGCAATAGCGGTAGGCGATAACGATCACGAGATCTTCCGTGTTTACCAGGTCGAGCGCCGCCTGATAGAGTCTTCTGTTGCGGATGTACTCACCGACAGAGAAACCTGTCATGAGCGAGAAACCGCGCTGCAGAAAGATCGGGGAGATAAAGACCTTGTCAGCGACATCCTGTACACTGATGTCATTTTCAAGATTGTTCTCGATAAAGTCTATAGCTGATCTGATGCCTGTGAGCCACTCCATACCGTGTTCTCCTTCCTTGATGAGGTCAGTATAACTTTGGAGAAATCTAAGTTCCTGTCATTTTCGATAATGATCTGTCCGTCAGTTCAAAAGAGAGATCTTGAAGCCTAACGGTTTATCAGATGCCGGCTGTCTGTCTATAACTATCTTAAGGCCCTCTGCAGTGTTTCCGCAAGCCGTGACGGTATAATCTCCGAGGACTTCGGCATGTTCAGCTTTGCTAAGTGACCTGATACAGAATTCATTGGAATCAGGATGCATGCAGAATGC
>JAEEGL011091242.1_pt1 | contig 14362 bp, 9 predicted proteins | sample 9134231 | NCBI WGS metagenome assembly JAEEGL01 (sample SAMN16246548, study PRJNA631951) | gut metagenome | biome: gut microbiome; feature: rumen; material: fiber-attached | host: Bos | place: Iran: Karaj | collected 2018-10
CTTATTTGATCGATTTGGGATCAAGCGCATCCCGGAGACCGTCGCCGATCAGGTTGATCGACAGGGCGGTGAGGGCGATCGCCACACCGGGAAAGATCGCCAGGTAAGGCGCAGTTTTGTAGTAGGACTGCGCGAAGTTCAGCATTGCGCCCCACTCGGGGGACGGCGGGCTCACTCCCATCCCGATGAAGGACAGCCCGGCCGCGGAAAGCACCATGCTGGAGATCGTCATCGTCGCGTACACGATGATAGGGTCGAGCGCGTTCGGGAGGATATGGCGCAGGATCAGCTTCAGTGATCCGGTGCCGTTGAGCCGCGATGCCCTGACATAGTCCTCCTCGACGACGGAAAGCAGGACAGAGCGGATGGAGACGATGAATCCGGGAACGGAGACTATGGTAAGCGTGATCATCATGTTCGCGACGCTGCCGCCGAGGATGGCGAGCAGCACAAGCGCGAGCAGGAGGGACGGGACGCAGTTGCCGACATCCACGATACGCATGATGATGAAATCCGCCTTCTTCGATGTCGCGCATACGGAGGCGATTGCCGCCCCGATGATGAGCGATGCGAGAGTGGAACCCACGCCGATGCCGACAGTGATCCGGGATCCGTGGATGATCCTGGCGAAGACGTCTCTTCCGAGATTGTCCGTGCCGAAGGGGTGCCCGGGACCAGGAGGCGCGAATTTGGCGTGCATGTCGTAGGAGGTCACCATGGACGCCGGCACGATCAGGTCGGCGAAGAGGATGATGAACAGAAGGAAGGCGAAAAGGACAAGCCCGAGCACTGCCGCCCGGTTGCGCATATAGCGCTGGGCAATCTCGCGCATCCGGGTGGGAGCGCTGTTCTGCCTCCGGACATTCCCGTAAACAGTTTTATCAGAGTTGGTTTTGCTCATGCCTGATACCTCGTTCTGACCTTCGGATCGATCAGCGCGAAGCTGATATCCATAAGAACCATCGCGAGCATGTAAACCGCCGAGAGGATCAGCGCGCAGGTCATGACGCCCGGAACGTTCTTGGTGTGGATGGCGTCGAGCATGTACATGCCGATGCCGGGAAGCGAGAAGATGCTCTCGGCGATGACCGAACCGCCGATCACGCCGGCAAATCCGGAGAGCAGCAGGGTGATGATCGGAAAACTTGCGTTCTTCAGCGCGTGCTTCCAGATGACTGAGCGCTCCGGAACGCCCTTGGCCCTGGCGGTGCGGATGAAATCCTGCTGCAGCGCGCCAAGCATGGCGGAGCGGGTCATGCGGCTGAGGATCGGAACAGAGCCGATCACAATCGTCGTGACCGGGAGAATGTAGGAGCGGATTCCGTCATTCATGCCGAAGGAGGGCAGGATGCCCTTGTTGACGGCGAAATAAAGAAGCATAAGTATCGCGACGAAGAACGAAGGAATCGAGGCGAAGAGCACGGCGAATACCGTCAGTGCGGTGTCCAGGAAGGAGTACTGCTTTACGGCGCTCAGGATTCCCAGGGCGACTCCGAGGACGGAGGCTATGGCGAAGGAGATGATGCCAAGGCGCAGAGTCAGGGGAATCCTCCTCTGAAGCTCGTCAAAAACATTGTTCCCGGAGGTGTAGGAGGTCACTTCACCCTTCGCGAGTCCCCGGAGATAGGTTCCGAAGCGGACCGGAAGGCTCGCGGAGAATCCCACGCTCTCGTTGTAGGCCGCCTTGACCTCGGGGGGCGTCGTAATGGGAAGCACGTTGGTCGCCGGGTCGCCGGGGGTGAGCGACATGATAAGGAACACCATGAGGATGACCAGGAACAGCATGGGAACCATATACAGCAGTCGTTTGATGATATATCGGGTCACAGCAGGGACTCCTTCCGATCAGGCTCAGCCGGAAACCTTCTCAAATCGTATGCGGCGGCCTCCCGCTTCCATGACGAGCGGCATGGACAAGGCGGATATCTTTCCGCTGTCCTCCGCGGTAAAGAAGCAGACCGGGATCCCGGGCGGGAGCTCGCCGACGATCTCCGCGGTGGTGAAGGTGTCGTAGTGATAATGCTCCAGCGGAATGTCCGCTCCGAGGAAATGCAGCATAAGCCGGCCGTCCTCGGCGGATACCGAGCACGGGCCGTAGCCCTTCCTTGCATAGCTTCCGGCATAGTCGCCGGGAAGATGGCCGGGAGTTGTCCCGGGGATCTTGTCGCCCGAGAGCGAGTGGATCGTCTCCGGAAGCTTGTCGTGGCTCTTACTGCTGAAATCGTAGTACCGGTTAATCCAGTCCCCGCCCTCTATGCCGAGGTAATGGTCGACGATGGTTCTTACGACGGACATGTGCAGGAAGCAGGAGTCCATGTTGGTGAGGGCGACAATTCCCAGATCCAGGTCCGGAACAGCGAACATCATCGCGGAGAAACCGTTGATGTTGCCGCCGTGATGCATGACCTTGTGCCCGCGGTAGACCTCGACCATCCAGCCCATCGCGTAGGAGTGGAGAATGGTCTCGTCGTGAGGCATGTCGAGCGGGGCGGGAAGGAAGATATTCGGCTTGTGCAGCTCATTAAGGGATGCCTCGGAGAGGATGCGCTTATCGGCTGCGCTGCCGTCGCCCAGGTGGAACTTAAGCCACTTCAGCATGTCGGAGGGGCTGGAATTGATGGAGCCCGCCGGGCCGAAGGGGGCGCCGGTGCCGGCGGCCTTATCCTCCACCTCGGTGCGGTAGAACGGGATCTTCCTTGTGCCTGCGATGCTTCCGTCCTCCGGGGAGCTGTAGGGAACCGCGTGGTTTTCATCCTGTTCGATATCGTCCAGGAATGCCGTGGTGCGGTTCATGCCAAGCGGCCTGAAGAGATACTCTTCAAGGCATTTCTCCCAGGTCATCCCGGTGACCTTCTCCACGAGATAACCCGCGAGCACGTAGCCGTAGTTGTTGTACTGCATGCGGGAGCGGAAGGGCTGGTTGGGCTCAAGGAAGCGCACGTTCTCCGCGAGTTCCTTCCGCGTAAACTGGTTCCCGTACCAGGAATACTCGTGGCGCGGGACTCCGGTGCGGTGGCAGAGGAGATCCCTCAGGGTCACATTGTCGGAGGTGAACGCGTCATAGAACCTCAGTTCAGGCGCGGTTTCCCGGATCGGCTTATCCCAGGAGAGCTTCCCCTCGTCCACAAGTTTTGCGCAGAGAGCGGCGGTAAAGGATTTGGAGCTGCTTCCGATCTGATAGAGAGTATCGCCGTCGGCGTCAAGGCCGTTCTCCAGGTCTCTCTTTCCGAAGCCGCCGCAGAAGACGGTTTCTCCGCCCTTAATCACGCCAAGTCCCACGGAAGCGCACTTCCACAGGGAGAGCGCCTCGCTGATTGTTCCGGCAAGTTCGCCGGTGAAGTAGGAATCGCTCATAATCAGGCCTCCTTTTTGCGGAATACGATGGGTGCGAGATCCTTCTCGGTGCCGAGGCGGATGGTTACCGTCTCAATCTTCCCGGTGGTGCCCGTGCCGAATTCGAGAGGAAGGCCGGACGGGAATTCGCCGAGAGGCCCCCTCGTCGCGAAAATATCGTAATGGTGATGCCCGAGAGGAGCAAAGAAGTGATTGAAGTCCACCGAGAGCTCCCCTTCGTTTAACAGGATCAGTACTCTCCGGTAGCCCGGCGCCTCATACTCGCCGGCGTAGTCCTGAAGCGGGTGGGAGTACGTCGTGCCCGGGACGGGATCACCGCCAAAACTCTTCAGGACGGCTTTGACATTCTCGTACATGTCCTTGTTGTACTGAAGCATCTTCGCGTACCAGTCCGTGCCGGTTTCGCCGATCAGCGCGTCAATCACGGAGTGGGCTATGGCATCGGCGATCATGCAGACATTCTGGTTGACACTGACGAATACGCCGATGTTCTCTCCCGGAAGCCAGGCCGTCGTGGAGGTGAAGCCGTTGATGTTGCCGCCGTGCTCCACCATCTTGCGCCCGCGGTACTGGTAGATGGACCAGCCGAGGCCGTAGCTCTCCGAGCTTCTCTCGGGGCCGAAGGCACCTCCGCCTTCCCCGAGGAACATGTGCACGGTGGAGATGAGATCCATCAGGTCCTCCCGGACGAGCTGTTCCTCGCCGTTCTTCCCGCGGTTCAGGTTGAACATGAGCCATCTGGCCATGTCTCCGGCATTGGACGCAATGCATCCCGCGGCGGCTGTCGGGTCGCCGACGCGGCCTTCCGCGTCCTCGGCGGGAGAGGAATAGTAGGGGATCCGGACCGACTCGCCGAGGGTATACTCCTCCGCGCAGTCGTACGGGAGAGCCTTGTTCTCCACAGCAAGGAAGTCGGAGTTGTAGACCCTGGAGGATGTCATCCCGATGGGCTTAAGCAGCCGGCTTTCCAGGAACTCCTCGAAGGGCATCCCGCTCACGGCCTCGATCAGCGCACCGGCGATGAGATAGTTGAAATTGCTGTACTGCCAGCGGTAACGGATCGGTGCGTTTAAGGGCAGATCCTTCAGGTGCTTCATCAGCTCCGGCCTGGTGAAGCCGGTGCCGTACCACGCGAACTCGTGGCGGGGAAGCCCCGACCGGTGGGAAAGGAAATCACGTATGGTCAGGTGGTCGGTCGCATAGGCATCGTTAAGCCTGAAGTCGGGAATATACTCCCGGACCGGGCGGTCGAAGTCGAGTTTTCCTTCCGTGGCCAGCAGGGCAAGAGCCGTCGCGGTGAAGGCCTTGGTGCAGCTTGCGATGGGGAAGAGCGTGTCCTTGTCCGCGGGAAGGCTCTCCCCGTCCCTCAGACCAAGCCCGTCTGCGAAAAGCACTTCTCCGTCCTTTACGACGGCCACGGAGGCGGCGGCAACATTCCAGAGGCGGAGCTGCTCTTTAGCGGTGCTGATGACAGACTCAAGATCAATTCCTGTACTGCTCATAATATGCGTACCTCGTGTTTGGACAAAACCGCTGATCCGGTCCGGCCGGATGCGGAGTCCCGCGTGTCAGCAGTCTTTCCTTATAAAAACCTCGTCCGGAATCTCCGGATTGAGCGCGATGCCGATGGAGAGAGAGTTCACACTGCCGCTCTTCCCGGTGTGGAAACAGACGACAAAATCCGAGAGCAGCGCGCGGGGATTGCTGATCTGGAAGGCGTCATAGTGGAAGTGGGTGAGTTTTCCGCCGTCCTTGTTGTACAGGAACTCAAGGCTCCCGTCCTTTAAGGAGATCTCAATGTCGCCGTAGCAGGCGTTGGTGAAGGTTCCCGCGTAATCCTTAAGCGGATGGGACGGCGCTGTTCCCTCGACAGGCTTCCCGTTCATTGCCTCCTTCTGTGCCGGCTGGGATTCCATCACGGATGCGATCAGATCCCGGAAGTACTCGTTCCAGTTCGTGTCGTCCGCATCCAGGCAGTCGTCCACGATCTGGAAGGCGGTGGCGTAGGTGTCAAAGGAATTGTTGAAATTGGTCAGGGTGACAATTCCGAGGTTAATATCCGGAACCATGGTCATCAGCGCGGAGAAGCCGTTGATATTTCCGCCGTGCTCCACCATCAGATGCCCGCGGTGGGTCTCGGTAAACCAGCCCATGGCGTAGGAGAAGAAATCCTGGTGCGGGAAGGGGGCAAGCAGGGGCTCGGACAGAAGCATCTGAGGCTTGTGGATCTCCTTCATGTTCGCCTCGCTTACGATCTGTTTTTCTCCGAATTTTCCGTCCGCGAGGTTGAACTGCAGCCACTTCAGCATGTCGTCGACCGTGGACATGATGGAGCCGGCAGGGCCGTAGGGAGCGCCGATTCCGGCGGCCATGTCCTCGCGGTCGCTCTTCAGGAACGCGCAGCGCTGATAGCCGTGAAGATCTGTCGGAAGGTCTCTCTCGTAGGGTTTTGCGCCCTTGGGGTCGCTGTCGATGGCGTCCACGTAGAAGGTGGTATGGTTCATTCCGAGGGGCTCAAGGAATTCCTTCGCAATAAAATCCTCCCAGGTCATTCCGGAGAGTTCCTCAATCAGCACGCCTACCGCGGTGTAGCAGGTATTCTGGTAGCACCAGTGGGAGCGGAAGGACCATCCGGGCTGCATGTTGCGAAGGTTTTCCGCCATGCCGCGGCGGGTCGTGGGGCCGTCGATCCAGTAGGCGTCGTGCCTGGGAAGCCCTGTCCTGTGGCAGAGCATATCCCTTGTGGTGGCATTCATTGTCACGAAATCATCCTTAAAGCGGAGCCAGGGCAGATACTCCACGACAGGCCTGTCCCACTCCAGAAGGCCGCGGTCCGCGAGAAGCGCTGCAGCCGCTGCGGTGAAGGACTTGGAACAGCTGCCGATCTGGTAGAGGGTATCGGAATCCGCGGCCCTTCCGGATTCCGCGTCCGCGAGACCGAAGCCCTCGTTCATGAGGATCTGCCCGTCCTTGACGATGCCTACTGCGATGGAGGGCTGATCCCAGAGGAGGAGCTCATCGGCGATGCTTTTCCTGGTCTTATCGATATTCAGCATGATGTTGTCCTTTCTTGCGGGGGAACCGCGATATCCGGGAACAGCCCGGCAGGGCGGTGAGTTTGGCGGGATGATGAAGGCCGGTGCCGTGACACGGCCTGTTACAGGTCGATGCCGAGGCCGGGCTTGTCGAGAAGCGTGAAGATTCCGCCTTCTCTGTCAAAACCGCCCCTGATTCCGTCGTCGTCTCCCTGGTAGAACATGAAGCTGTCGCAGTCCGCCTCGACGATCGCCTTTTTGGCGGCGACCAGGCTGACACCTGCGGTGATGCTGATTTTGTTCTCTTCCATGCAGCCGACCATGCAGCCGACGCCGGCTTCCTCGGCGATGTCGGCGATCTTCGCACCGGGATAAAGTCCCCCGCACTTCATGAGTTTTATATTGAAGTAATCCGCGCACCCAAGCTTCGCGGCGCGCCTTGCGTCATGCGGGTTATGAATGGACTCGTCCAGCATGAGCCGGACAGAGGTGTCGTTTTTCTGCTTCAGCTCGGATGCGCCGTCGAAATCCCACCAGGGGAGGCACTGTTCCGCGGCGTCCACCCCAAGCTTCTCAAAAGCGCGAAGCGCTTCGAGCGCGGTGGGCACGTCGTAGCCCTGATTGGCGTCGATACGGATGCGGACGCCAGGGCCGACGGCATTGCGGATTCTTGTGAGCGCGTCGATATCGTCGTCCAGGGAGATGCCGGTCTTGACCTTGAGGATGTCGAAGCCCTTCTCGAAGACAAAGCGCCTTGCGTGCTCCTCCATGACCTCCGGGGGATTGATCCCGATGGTGATGTCGTTGTGGACGACGGGATCCGTCCCGCCGAGGATCTTCCAGACGGGCATTTCCTTCTTCTTGCCGATGATGTCGTAGAGCGCGATGTCGAAGGCGCATTTTGCCGAGCCGTTGGCGTAGATAATGCTGTCCATCAGCTTGTGTGCGCCCTCGATGTCCATGGGGTCAAAACCTGTAAAGGCCTCGGCGAAGCGCTTCATGACGAGATAGCAGGTATCCAGGGTTTCGCCGGTTACGAAACCCAGAGGGGCGGCGGAGCCAAGGCCGGTGATCCCCTCGTCCGTATGCACGCGGAGGATCCAGTTGTCCGTCTCGGTGATCAGGCCGAAGGCGACGCGGAAGGGTTCCTTTAAGGGTGTGGAAAACCGGTCGATCTCTACATTGGTTATCTTCATAGACATCCTCCTTCGATATAATGCATAAAATGCACTCAGATCATTAAGCTTTTCCCGGACTGCTCCCGGTGCACCGGACATCAGCGGACACAGCATAAACTTAATAAAGCTTAAAAATGCATTATTACTAATATAGATTTCCTGCGCCAGATTAGTCAAGGCTATAAAGCGGCAGTAATATGCATATAATGAATAAATATGCAGCCCCGGATCTGCTCATCCGTTGCCTCCCGGGGCGTGCAAAATAATCCTTGAATCAGAAATATCCCTATGCTATAATCACCTTTGCTGCAGGCAGTTCGCCGCAGATCCAGGGGAATCATATAATGGCTAATATTGCGGTCTCCAAAACCGTTCATGGGGGTTCGAATCCCTCTTCCCCTGCTCGGCAAAGCTCTGAAATCATTCGGTTTCAGAGCTTTTTTCATGTTATGATGGTTTTGGGTGTTCCGGGGCGTATTTTCACGCACAGCGCCTGCCGGGAACGCCGTTCATTGCGGCAGGTGCAGAGTTTTGAGGGAAGCATGGAGGAAGCTGTCATGGCAAAGAGTTTTATCTGCGCACCGGACTATCCCGTGGTCACGACCCCGAAGGGGAAGATCAGGGGGTACTGCTTTGAGGGAGTTTTTACATTCAAGGGGATCAAGTACGCCAATGCGGAGCGATTCCATATGCCGGAGCCTGTTCCGGCGTGGGAAGGGGTGAAGGATGCGCTCTCCTTCGGCTTCAACTGCCCGACGCTGCGGGAGGACAACCGGGACGAATCCGCGTATCTGGACCATCGCTACTGGCCGAAGAACGAGAATTGCCAGTATCTCAACATCTGGACAACATCCATCGACAGGGAGGCGAAGAAGCCCGTCATGCTCTGGATTCACGGCGGCGGATTCGCGGACTGCTCCGCGATCGAGCTTCTGTGCGCGGACGGCGATGAGATGTGCGCATACGGGGATGTGGTGATGGTCAGTCTGAACCACCGCCTGAACATCCTCGGATTCCTCGATGTTTCCGCCTACGGAGAGCAGTACGCGAACTCAGGCAACGCCGGCCTCGCTGATCTCGTCATGGCTCTACAGTGGATTCACGACAATATTGAGAGCTTCGGCGGCGATCCGGGCAACGTGACGATTTTCGGCCAGTCCGGAGGCGGAGGCAAGGTCTGCGCGCTGCTCCAGTGCCCCGCGGCGGACGGGCTTTTCCACAAGGCGGTAGTGCATAGCGGGATCCATGAGCGCCGCGCGAGGCCCGATGCGGAAACCAACCGCATTCTTGTCGGGGAGATGCTGAAGTATCTTAAGATCCCGGAGGAGGAGATTTTCAGGCTGGAGAGCGTGGAGTACCACGACCTCGTGAAGGCATACAACGCCGTTGTTCCGGGCCTGAGGGAGAAGGGGCTGGCGGTCGACGGCTGGGCGCCGCTTGCCAACGGATACTACAAGGGCTACGCCCGCCTGGACGGCTTCTATGAGCACGCGCTGACCGTTCCGACCATGATAGGCACCTGCTTCTCGGAATTCGAGCGCCATCCGGAGCAGAGGAGGAAATATGAGCTCTCCCGGGAGGAGATCATGGCCCTTATCCGGGAGAAATACGGGGATGATTCGGAGAAGCTCGCGGATCTCTTCACGAAGGCATATCCGGAGAAGAGCCTCGCGGATCTTCTGGTGCTGGATGCCGAGGTCCGCTACGGCTCCCTTGACCACATCATGAAGCGCGCGGCGAAGCCGGGCAGTGCTCCGGTGTACGCCTATGTTTTCGCCCAGGAATTCCGGAACTACGACAACGGGCTGACCTCGTTCCACTGCGCGGAGCTTCCTTACGCGTTCCACACCACCTCCAGGGTCATGGTATGCCAGCAGGAGGGCGTGGAGAAGCTCGAGGAGGAGATTGCCGGCGCATGGGCAAGTTTTGCGCACACCGGAAACCCCAATCACGAGGGGCTTTCGGAGTGGCCCGCATTCGATGACGAGCACCGTGCCACCATGGTGTTCACCGATGAGAGCCGCGCCAGAGAAGATTTTGACACGGAGCTCATCCGGCTGAAGAAAAAACTGGACCCTTCCTTCCAGGAGAAGATGGCGGCGCTGTTTAAGGCCGCGAAGTAACGACTTGCCGCGCCGGGAGTATCCCCCGGCGCGGAAGAAGGATAAAGCAGGACAGCAGATGGCAGAATTAATACCGGTGGCCTCCCTGGAGGATCCCGGACTGCAGATTTATACAAGCCTCAACGAGCCCCAGCTCCGGCATTACTATGAGCCGGAGCCGGGAGTGTTCATCGCGGAGAGCGCAAATGTGATCCACCGCGCCCTGGATGCGGGTTTTGAGCCCCTCTCCATGGTGACGGAGAACCGGTTCGTTCCCGGGGCGGATTATGGATTTCCGGAGGATAACGGCGGCGGGAATGACGCGACGATGAGTGCGGTGCGGGCCGTCGCCCGGCTGATGGCCTATGACATCCCGATCTACACGGCGGAGCTTTCCGTTCTCAGAAAACTGACGAGCTATGCCCTGACGCACGGGATCCTCTGCGTGATGCGAAGGAAGCCGCTTCCCCCCGCGGAGGAGGTCTGCGCCGGCCTGAGCCGCATCGCCGTGCTGGAGTCGGTTCTTAATCCGACGAATATCGGCGCGGTCTTCCGCTCCGCGGCCGCGCTGGGGGTGGAAGCGCTGCTCCTCACCAGGGGATCCGGGGACCCGCTGCAGCGGCGCGCGATCCGGGTGAGCATGGGAACGGTCTTCCAGATCCCCTGGACCTGGCTTCCGGACGGGAGCGGCGCGTGCTGGATTCCGCCCGCGGACGAGGACGGGAACAAGGGGCGCAGGCCGGCCGATATCGCGGCGCTTCACCGCATGGGGTTCAGGACTGCGGCAATGGCGCTCAGCGATAATGCGGTGGATGTGGACGACCCGGTACTTCGCGGCGAGGACAAACTTGCCGTCCTCCTGGGGTCGGAGAGTACCGGCTTAAGGGCGGAGACCGTGAGGGACAGTGACTACGCGGTAAAGATTCCCATGCAGAACGGCGTGGACTCGCTCAATGTTGCCGCGGCGGCCGCGGTTGCCTTCTGGGCGCTCTTAAGGCAGCGCGGATGAGGAATACCATGACGGATTTCGGACGATTCTACCTCGACAAGGAGAAGGACATCATCGTCGATCTGAGGCTGGACGGGGAGCGCATGTACTACACGCTGCGCACGCCGAACCATCACACGGGCAACCTGATCAGGAACCTGGCGAAGCTCTGTGCGCTTCCTGTTACCGAAGACGTGGACGGGCTTTTGATCATCGACGGCGAGGTCCCGTGCTACGTGGACGCGTACAACCGCAGGGTCTATGTCTTCCGGCTCGGGGACACCAAGGTGGCCAATATCTACGCGGATTCTCCCGGGGAAGGCGCGGCGGACGGCATCCCGGCCGGAACCACGGGTCAGGAGGATAAGGCCGGGGGAGAGCCTGCGGGAGAGGAGCCGGGAAAACCGGGCTGCAGGGTAGAGCTGAAAGCCTCCATCCCCTCCATCGCCAAGACACTCATGAGCCAGACCAAGGACTACCGCGGGAGCCTGAGGGACACCGTGATCAAGTCCTATATCCTTAACGACTGCAAATTCCGCACGGATCTTCACACACACATGAACGGCAACCTCGCGCCGGACGTGCTGATCGCGCTCGGAATTGCCCATCAGATCCGCTACCCCCTCTATTACATCCGCAAGCTTGAGCTCCGTTTAACCGAGTCCCAGAAGGCCGTGCTGAGAAAGAACCGCGCGGAGGCGGAGCGGCAGTTCCGGGATTCCCCCCTCACCGGAAAGTATCTCCGGAGGAAAATCGACGACAACACCTTTATCAACTTTGCCGATCTAATCCTGAACAACCCGGATAACGCAGCCTGGAATCTCGCCAGAATACGCGATTCCCTTGCGGTGCTGAAGGACGGCCAGGCGGTGTTCACCAACCTGGAGAAGGTCTACCTGTACCGCTACATTTTCACCAAAGGGGTGCCGCATCCGGAGAAGATCGCGCTGAGGGATATCGGCCGCATCCCCGATGCGGATATCGCGGCTGTGCTCTCCCAGTGCCTTAAGGACCGGAGGAATCCGGCCTACCGCGGCAATTCGCTCTTCCAGGACAAGCTGCTCTGGATCGCAAGGAATTACCGCAGCCGGGGTATCGTGTACGCCGAGATCTCGGATACGACGCTGGTGAAGCCCGATGCGGCGCCGGCAATGCTTAAGGCCGTGCATGAGGTCATGCCCGCGGTGACCGCGGAGACCGGGGTGGTGCTGCGTTTCCTCGCCGCCATCCGAAGGATTCCCCTGACGATCGTCAAGGACAGTGTGACGGTGAACGATTACGCGGCGAACCTTCGGACCATACGGGCGGTGGCGCCGGATCCCTATGTGGCGGGCGCGGACATCGTGGGAGAGGAGATCAACGACATCCGCGAGCTCTCCCCGGTGATTGGCGGGCTTGTGGATATTGCCGGCGGGGACGAAGACTTCGTCATCCGCATCCACGCGGGAGAGAACGACAGCCTGAAGGACAATGTCGCCAACAGTGTGCGCTGTGTGAAGGAAGCGCTCTCCCCGGGGCAGAAGATGCCTCATCTGAGAATCGGGCACGGCCTCTACACGGCGGATCTCCGTTCCCCGAGGGGCAGGCAGCTCATCGCGGAGCTTGCGGAGAGCCGCGCCGTACTGGAGTTCCAGCTGACCTCCAACGTCCGCCTGAACAACCTGAGCTCCCTCGCCAGGCATCCCCTGAAGCAGTATCTGGAGGGCGGGGTGATGTGCGTGCAGGGAACCGACGGAGGAGCTCTCTACGGCACAGATTCCATAGACGAGGAGATTGCCCTGGAGAGGCTGCTCCGCTTAAGCCGTGGGGAGCTGCTCTTCATGAGGGCCTCGGAAGACAGGATCCTGGAGGCAAGCCTTGAGGCCTTCCGGAGGAAGATGAGGGAATTTCCTGCCGGGAATCCGGAGGAGGCGGAGGAATACCTCGCGCGCAGGGTGCGGGAATCCGGCAGCGCAGGACTGCCGTGGGAGCTTCAGACCGCGGAGCGCCTTGATGCGGCGGAAGAGCTTGCCGGACAGATTAAGGAGCTTCCGGGGGACCGCCGTCCCGTGATCCTGTCGGGGGGAAGCTTCAACAGCGACCGCCACGCGACCAGGATGACGGAGGAGGGCAGGCGACTGGTGGAAAGCCTCGTGAGCGGAGCCGATCCCGCAAGGGATGTCTTCGTCATCGGGCACACCCTTTCCGGATATGAGCGCTGTCTTCTGGAGAAGAACAGGGGGAGGATCCCCGTCTACGCCTTCGTTCCCTCGGAGATCACCGCGGCGGAGCGGGCAAAACTGAAGAAGAGCGGAGTTTTTATCCGCGTCGCCATCGAGCCTGCGGGAATGGGCATCTACAAGAGCATAGCCTACGAGATCTTCCGGAGGATGCCCTCTGTGCTCATCGCGCTGGACGGCAACTCCGCGGGGGCGAACCTCATACAGGAGGCAAGAAACGGCAGATTCCGGTGCCGGATCCTTGTCTACGGACATTCGAGGGTGCTCCGGGCGAAAGCGGAGTCCCTGGGCGGCTATGTGGCTATATTTGAACGGCATGATGATTGTGCTATACTTAACGCACTTAATTATTCTCATCCGGAAGAGGGGCCAGTGTGAAAACCGCGCTGAAGCGCCTGTTTTCACACGGCTGTTTGTGCCGAGCCCAAACAGCCTTAATCGCAGCCGGGAAACGGTATCCGCTTTTTCCCGGCGCGTGCCTCGCACAAAGCGCTCGGCATGGAGATTGCTATGAACGAAGAACAGATAAGGAAGAAAAACCTCTGGATGTTCCCTCTCGGGACGGTGGGCAGGGACATGATCTACGCCCTCTTCACCAACTACATCCTCACATTTATTCTCTTCACGCGGGCGCTGACACCGGCGCAGCTGATGTCCATCACCGGAATCATGGTGGCGGCCCGGATTTTTGACGCCTTAAACGACCCGATCATGGGCAATATCATCGAGCGCACCAGGACGAAGTGGGGCAAGTTCAAGCCCTGGCTGGCCATCGGCATCCTTTCGACTTCGATCGTAGTTTATCTCGCCTTCAACACCCGGCTCACCGGATGGGCCTTCATCGTGTTCTTCGGCGTGATCTATTTCGCCTACAGCATCACTTACACAATGCACGACATCTCCTACTGGGGGATGATTCCCTCACTGGGTTCCGACGCGGACGCCCGCAACCAGTTCACCTCCAGGGCGACGCTGTTTGCCGGCGTGGGAGGGACGCTGGCAGGAATGCTTATCCCGATCTTCACGACAGGATCGGGCACCATCGGCGGAAGCGCGCAGAAGGCCTACGGAATCATCGCTCTTGTGGTCTGCATACTCGCGCCTCTTTTCCTCGCCTTCACGATCTTCGGGGTTACAGAGACCAGGACGGCGGACAATGAACCTGCGCCTCCCATCAGTTTTAAGAAAATCATCGGGACCATCACCGGAAATGACCAGCTTCGCTGGATTGCCGTGATCTTCCTCCTTCAGCAGATCGGCAACGGCATCATCCTCGGCGGGCTTGGCTCTACCTACATCTATTTTGATTTCGGCTACGAGGGCGGGCTGTACTCCACCTTCTCCACCATCGGCCTTGCGGTGACCGCGGTTCTCATGGTGTTCTATCCCGCGATCTCCCGCAAGATGCACCGGAAGGAACTGATGCGCATCATGGCGGTCACGGGCAGCGCTGGATACGCGGTCATGATCCTCGCCGGCATCGGAA
>JAEEGL011568374.1_pt1 | contig 14362 bp, 9 predicted proteins | sample 9134231 | NCBI WGS metagenome assembly JAEEGL01 (sample SAMN16246548, study PRJNA631951) | gut metagenome | biome: gut microbiome; feature: rumen; material: fiber-attached | host: Bos | place: Iran: Karaj | collected 2018-10
CATATTTCTTAATTTTCTTGGAATTTTACATTCTTCAAAATTACTTCTACATTCAGGACATTTTTTATTATTTTTAAGTGATTTATTTATACAATAACTACAAAATATTGTTTCACAATCTGAACATTGAATTGGATTTAAAGGAAATTCAAAACAAATAGGACATTTTAATTCATTACAAAATATATTTGGATTTATTATTGATGAAAAAGGAATTCCAGTTTGGATTATTTGATCATTTGATATGTATGGTCTATAAATTTTTGATATTAAAAATTCTGGAATTTGTTCTGGATTTTCTTTGTAATATGAATAGTTTTCTATATCATTGTCATATAGTTGATATGTGAAATTTAACATATTTTTTATTATTGAATTTAAAAGTTTTAGTTTTTTTATTTTAGTTTTTTGTATTTTTTTAAAATTTGGTGTTTTTGAGGTTTATACATTTTATTATTTATTTTTTATTATTGTCAATAATTAAAATTTAAATTATATTTATATATTTTTATAATTAATTTTTAATTTAATATTATATATTATAAGTTATTATTTACAACAATGATTTTTTTTATATTTTTCTTCATATATACTTCTTTTAATTCTTTTTATACCAATATGATTTAAATCAAAATTATAATTTCCTTTTTCTATTTTTTTATCAATTTCTTGAATAGATTCATTAAAAATATTATTAATATTTTTTCCAGTTTTTGCAGAACATTCAAAAAATAACATATTATACTTTAATGCTAATTTTTTTCCCTCATCATAACTAACAACTCTCTCATTTTCTAAATCAATTTTATTACCAACTAAAACTAAATTAATGTCATAAGGAGAATTATTTGTACATTCATCAATCCAATTTTCTACATCATTAAATGACTTTTTTGAAGTAATATCATAAACAACTATTGCACAAGCTGAATTATTATAATAAGACCTTATAATACTTCTAAAATATTCTTGACCTGCTGTATCCCATATTTGGATTTGATATTGTTTATTATTTATTATTATATCTTTTGATGAATATTCTGCTCCTATTGTTATTTGATATTCTTCAGTAAATATATCTCTTGTGTATTTTAATATTATATTTGATTTTCCTACTGCTGCATTTCCTATTATTATATATTTTATGGTATAGTCATATTCAATTTTTGACATTATTTTTTGTTTTAGTTTTGTTTCTATTTTGAATATTAATTAATTTAATTATTTAATAATATAGTAGATATTATTTAATAATTAAATATAATAAAGAATTATATAAATAAACTTTATAATGAATAGAAGACCTCGAACACCAAATTTGCAAAGATTTAATAATTATCAAGACCAAAAATATATAAATAATAGATTATATAATAAACAAAATTATAATGAATATAATCCTAAAAAATTTTACAATATAGATGATATATTTAATAATTACGATAGAAACCTTAAAAATTTAAAGTTGGATTATAAGCATAATGATTATAGTAATCCTAATAGAGTGATAAATAACAATATTAAAATGTATAACTTTAAAAATATTGATAATAATGATAATATTTTTTTTAATAAAATAAATAATAATAAACAATCTGGAAATAATAATTATTCATATAAGCAAAATTTTGCAAATAAACAAAATATTCAGAAAAAACAACCTATAATGATTATTAATGATTTTGAAATGAGGCAAGATAATAATTATCAAAATAAAATATCTCCAAAAAAATATAATGAAATAAACAAAAATTTTCATCGAAGTGTTTCAGTTCAATTAAATGAAGATTATAATACCTTGAAAAAAAAATTTGATGAAAATCAAGAAAAATTATCTAATCTAGTTAAAGAAAATTCATATTTAGAAAGTAATTTGAAAAAAAAAATACAATTAAATAAAGAATTAGAAAATAAAATTCAGATGTTAGAAAAAAAAAATAATGAATGTCACATACTTATTATTGAGCAGGCTGATGAAACAGAAAAATTACAAAAAGAAATTAATAATTTAAATAATCAAATTGAAGAATATAAAAAAAAAGAAGAAAAAGAAAAAAAACACATTGAAGAAATTAATAATTTAAAAAATCAAATTGAAGAATATAAAAAAAAAGAAGAAAAAGAAAAAAAATATATTGAAGAAATTAATAATTTAAAAAATCATAAAAAAAAAGAAGAAAAAGAAAAAAAATATATTGAAGAAATTAATAATTTAAAAAAATTTAATGATAATGAAAAAGAAAAAAAAGTAGGATTAATCAATTCACCTTTATCTCCAAATAATAATTTTATAAATTTAAATATATTAGAAAATAAAATCATAAATGAAATAATGATAAACAATGAACTATTACAAAATCTTCAAGAAAAAAAATCTGCAATTGAATCAAAATTAATAAATATAATTGATTTAAATGATAAAATTGATGAAAAATTTAATAGTCAATTAGTTTTATTTACTAATATGAAAATATTACAGTCAGAAACAGAATCAAATATAACTCAATTAAAAGAATATCAACAAGTAGAAACAGATATTTTTAAATTTTTTGATCCAATTATTTATTCTGAATTTTATTCTTTAAATGAACAAATTTTTGAAATAGAAAATAATATTAATAAAATAGAAAAAGAAATAAAATCAAAAATAGAAACTACACTTAGACATATACAAATATTAATAAAAAATATTGATGAAAAAGTAGATAATCCACCCAATATTATTAATGAAAGTTTAAATAATATTGAAAAATCATTAATTGATTTTGAAAAAAATTCTAAAGAATTTGAAAATTCAGTTAATAATCTTGTAAAAAAACAGAGTGATATTTATCAAATATTATTAAACATAAAACAAAAAATTGAAGATTTTTTGAAAGTAATTATTAATACTATTAACGAGAAAAAAGGAGTTAATAATAATAAACAAGATGAAAAATTAAATGACAAAAATAATAGTTTATTAGCAGAAAGATTATTAGAACGTTCAAAAAGATTTGATTTTAATAACACATTAAAAAATAATGATAATGAAGAAAATGAAGATTTATTTAATGACGAAATAGAATCCCAAAAAGTAAATTTTGATGAAGAATTCATATCAGAGAAATATGAACAACCAGAATTAATAAAAAAAAACTGGACTCAAATAACAACATTAACAGAAGATGGAGGACAAGAAGTAGAAATAGATTTTATTTTAAAAGCAGTTGGTTTAAAACCAAATACATCATATAATAATTGGTGCTATAATTTTGATGTATATTCAGATAATGAATTAATATATGCTAAAATTAATAATGTAATTGATAAAAAACTAAAGATAATTGATTATATTTTAACATTTAATTTTAAGATGAAAAATAATGAAGAAATATCTATTAAATTTAAATATAAATCAATAAGAAAAGATAAGTCTCAATTTTATAATCAATTATATGTTGGTTTAAATCCATTATTAGCAAATAGACAAGCTAAATTTTCTTTATATTGTCCTGAGACTTTATCAATTATTAAATTTAAAAAAAATATATTTCTAAAAGAAAGTGATAGAAAATGGGTTTGGGAAGGAATTGTACCAGAAGATGGTTTAACAACAGGAATTGTAGTATCATTATCAAAAGCAAAATGGGAATTAAAATTAACTGATAGTTTTTATTCAAATAGTAATATAAAAAATACAGTTTTAATGACATCATTTTTATATAAAGGAGGAAATAATAAAATAATATCTAATAAAATAGAAAGTACAATTGGAAATGAAATTAATGATACAACAATAAAAATAAATAAAAATAATAAATATGAAATAGAATTTAAGAATTTAAATACAAATGAAGCATACTTTACAAATATAATAACATTAGAAAATTCAACTGAATTTAAATGGGATATTAATAATGAAAAAGTAACAATACCAGAAGATCAAATTAAAAATAAAAAAAAATTCCAAAATATAGTAAATGAAATATTAAAAAAAGATAAATCTCAAGATTCAGATCCAGTAAAAATAGGAAAATATGTAAAACAAATAATGAAATATAAAATAAGTACATCTGGAAAAAATTTAACAGCAACTGAAATTTTAGAAACTAAAGAAGGAGTATGTGAACATTATACAATATTATTCAATGCTTTATTAAATTCTATTGGAATTGATGCTTTATATGTAGCTGGAAATTGTATAAATGAAGTTAATGATGGTAGTGATGGAAGTCATGCTTGGACTCTTTGTAAATGGAATGATGAATGGATTCCTTTAGATGCTACTTGGGGTATTTTTTCTGGAAAATTACCTGTTTCTCATATTTTTGCTGGATTTGATAATAGAGGTATTCAATTAATAAGTTATGATTCTGCTTTAATGAAACCTCATACTTTTACTTATAAGTTTTTAGATTCTTGAATTATTTTTTTATATTTTTTTTTATTTATTTTTATTTATTCTTTTTTTTTTTGATTTTAAATTCATTTTAATTTTAATTTTTAAATTTTTAAAATATTATTGAAAAAAAATAATTTTTTTTTAATAATTAACAATATTTTTAATTTTTTTAATAAATTCTATATTAAATATATAATAAAAAATTATAAAAAATATATATTTTTCCTTCCTTTAAACTTCATATATATATATAATTATTATTATATCATATTTATTATTATTAATATTCAAAATAATATATACCATATAAAGAGTAAAAAAAAATTCTTTTTAAACCAAAATTTTTTTCATCATAATTTTAAATTCTTCAAAATCAATAATACCATCATGATTAATATCAACTTCATCAATAACAGTTTGAAAATCATCTTCAGGAATTTCAATTTCTTGATTAAAAACATTTTTAATTTCACTTAAAGCAATAATACCATTTTTATCTTTATCAAAATAATCAAAAGCAAAATGTAATACTTTTTCATCCAAAAATTTTTTTTTATCACAAGCAGCTCTAATAAATTCTTCATATTCAATTCCAGCAGAGCCATCAGCATCAATAATATCAAATAAATCATTAATAAATTGTTTATCAACATTATCATTTTGTTCTTTAAATAAATATTGTAATCCTTTAATAAATTCATCTCTTACAATAATACCATCATTATTTTTATCAATTTTTAAATATAAAGAAGCAGCATTATGAACTTCTTCAATTTGAGGATGATTATGAACTAAATAAGCAATTGATGCTTGTTGTAAAACTTTATCTGGATAATAATTTTTAATATTTGTTAATAAATTCCTCATTTGAGTTGTTGATAAATCTGATAATTTTTCTTTTATTTTTAATTTTTTAAACCATGGATGATTTAATGCTTCTTCTGCACTTATTCTTTCTTCTGGTTTATATTGTAATAATTTTTTAATTAAATCTATTAACTCTTTTGATTTTTTATTAAAAGAAGTTGATTCAATATCATATTTTCCTTTTAAAATATTTGAATATATTTCTTTAGAATCTTCACCTCCAAAAGGGAATTTTCCTTTTGTTAAAACATATAAAATTACTCCAAGTGACCAAATATCACATTTATTAGTATAATTTTTATTTAAAACTTCAGGTGCTATATAATAAGGTGTTCCTATTATTTCATTTTCATATTCACTTTGATGAAATTTTGCAGTTCCAAAATCAATAATTTTAACACATGGATTACCATATTTTGTTTTATCTTCTAACATAATATTTTCTGGTTTTAAATCTCTATGAATTATTTTCCTAATATGACAATAATTAATAGCAGAAAATAATTGAAACATAATTAAAGCTGAAAAAATTTCAGTCTGAGCACCTTCTTTAAATACTTTATCAAATAAATTTCCACCATTACAAAATTCTTGTACAATATAATAATTCCCCATTCCTTCATAAAATTCAAATATTTTAACAATATTTTGATGATCTAAAGTTTTTAATACTTCAATTTCTCTTATAATATCATCTCTAATCCAAGTAGAACTTTCTTTTCTTTTTTTAATTAATTTAATAGCAACTTTTTCTTTTTTTTTCTTATGTTCAGCTAAATAAACTTCACCATAAGCTCCTCCTCCAATTCTTCTTCCAATTGAATAAATATCTTTTATTGAACCTGAACCTTTTCCTATTATTACTGCTTTGTCAATTGAAAAAAAAGTTTCTGATAAAAATGATTGAGTATTTGAACGTCTTGAATGAAGTAGTCTTCTTGATTTTTGAAGCTCAACTTTTGATAAAGGAATTACTAAATTATCTTCTGGTGTACTTATTGTACTCATTTTCTCTTTTAGTGTTGTTCCTGTTTGGGTATCTTCTCTTTTTGCACAGTCACATAAAATTAAACCCATTGTTTTTTTTTTTGTTTTTTTAAATTTTTTTTATATTTTTTTGTGGTTTTGAAAATTTTTAATTTTTTTTATATTAGTAATTAAATTTGTTTAATGTAATTTTTGTTAATTCAATACTTTCAGTTTTTTTAATATTTTCAACTTGAATTATGTATTTAAAAATATTGTTTTATTTTTATTTGATAATATAAACCTCTTTTTATTATATTCAAAAATTAAAAATATTTTGTATTTTAGAATTATTTCCATTTATTATTTAATATATTCTTAAAAAAAAATAAAATAAAAAAAAAAATAACATAACAAAATAAATAAAATACTCCCAAAAAATATATAATCACCTTCCTAAAAAAATATATATAAAAAAAAATGGTTAAAAAAATCCTAATCCTAGTTGGTGACTTTGCTGAAGATTATGAAGTAATGGTACCATACCAAGCATTACAAATATGTGGATTTGAAGTTGATGTTGTATGTCCAAATAAAAAAGCAGGAGATACAATACAAACAGCAATTCATGATTTTAAAGATCAATATCAATTTTTTGTAGAAACATTAGGACATTGTTTTAAATTAACAAAAAATTTTGATGAAGTAAAACCAGAAGATTATGATGGATTATATATTGCAGGAGGAAGAGCTCCTGAATATTTAAGATATGAGAAAAAAATTTTAGAAATAACTGAATTCTTTTTAAAAAATAATAAACCACTTTGTGCTGTTTGTCATGCTCTTTTAATTTTAGCTGCTGTACCTAATGGAATTAAAGGAAAAACTGTTACTGGATTTTATTCTGTTAGAGCTGAAATTGAAGCTGCTGGTGCTACTTATGATGCTAAAAATGAAGCTGTTACTGATGGAGTTTTAGTCACTGGACAAAGCTATTTAAGTCATGTTGAAATGATTAAACAATTTGTTAAAGTTATGAATGAAAATTAAAATTGGTTTTTATTTGGATTTTTAAATTTTTCTTTTTTAGGGTTTTTAAGTTAATAAGAATTTTTTTTTATGTTGTTTATTTTTTTTTGTATTATTTTTTTTTTTAATAATTATAATATTTATTGGTATCCTTTCTGTTAATTATTTTATTATAAAAATTATAATATTGTATTAGGTTAAATATAATAATTACTAATTTTTAATAATTATATATATTTTTCATTAAATTCATTTTAAAATAAATAAATTATTAAATAATAGATTTTATCTATAAAGTCAACATATATATTATTTTTTAAATTAATTTTTTAATTGAAGAAAAATAAAAAAGAATATTAAAATTATTAAGAGTTTATTTTATATTTAGTATACTTAAAAAATCTCTGTTATATAATATCAAATAATAAATAAATGTAATTTTAATCAATGATACTTATCCATTTTTTTCTTAGTCATATCACAAGTAATACCAAATAATTCCCTAACTTCTTCAAAAGGTCTATCAATCATTTCAGAAGCAATTCTACAACAAACTAATTTATAAAAGTTATGTAATATCCATATAATTAGCAACATTAAGTAAGTCAATTGAATCATCAGTTTTGGAATTAATTTTGGTTTTGAATTTTTCATAATGTATTAAATAATCTACAACTCTTTTTAATGAATTTCCATTAACAATTTGTAATCTAAATTCTGTATAAATTGGGAAGATTGTTAACATTCCTGTAATTAAATTTGAACTCATAATAATTTTCCATGTAATAAAAAAGTCATCCAAAATTTTAATTTATTTTTCTTTCACCCATTATTTTATTTTAATATTTATTTTATATGAATAATTAATCTTTAATTTATTTATTGTCTAATAATTTTTATCTATTTTTAAAAATTTTTTTATCAAATATTAAAATTTGTCTCTTTATGAATTTTGAATCTTTTATTACTTTAAAAAAAATTTAAACAAATAAATAATTAAAAAAATTATTTGAAAAAGGAAGATAAAAATTATTTAAAATTTTGAATATAAAATTGTCTTTCTTTTTCATTAAATAAAGTTTAAAAAAAAAAGAAAAAAAAAAATAAAACAATAATTTTTGATATATTATTAAAATATCATATATTCACTTTTAATTTAATCAATAGGATATTTATCCATTTCTTCCATTTCTTCTTTTGTCATATCACAAGTAATACCAAATAATTCTCTAACTTCATCAACAGGTCTATCAATCATTTCAGAAGCAATTCTACAACAAGCTAATTGTAAAAGTGGTGCAATATCCATATAATTAGCAGCGTTAAGTAAATCAATTGAATCATCAAGTGGAACTTCTATTATAAAATCATAATCCCATTTATCTAAAATTTCATCAATATGACTATTTTTTAATGGTTTTGGAATTGGTTTTGGTTCTGAATGTTCATAATGTGTTAAATAATCTACAACTCTTTTTAATGTCTTTCCATTAACATCTGGTAATGGAACTTCTGTATTATCTTCGTAATCTGCTAATATTCCTTTTACTAAATTACTACGATTAACTGCACTTTCTTTTATTGTAAATACTTGCTCGTCGTTGCTTTTTAATTTTATTTCCTTATCTGCTGACATTTATTTATTTTTTTAATATGATTTTAATTTTTGACTTTTTATATTGGATTTTTATATTATTTAGAAATTATTAGATTTTTTTTTATTTAAAGTATGATGATTGAAGGTATCTATAAAAAATAATTTTTAATATATATATATAGGAAAAAAAACACATTCTTCAAAAAAAGTTAATTTGAAATTTTGCAATTTATCATAAATTATATAATTATAGAAAAACTATATTTTTTAAAAATAAAAAAATTTTAAAAAATAAACTTTTTTAAAAATTTATATAACAATATTATCATTATCACATAACCATCTAAAAATACTATCTTTTTTTTTATATAAATTTTTAGGAGTATCAAATTCAGAAACCATTCCATTATCCATAACAAGAATTTTATCACAATGCTTAACATTCATAATTTTATGAGCAATAATTAAAATAGTACATCCATCAAAATATTCTTTACCACATTTATAAATAACTTGTTCAGTTTGTTTATCTAAATTTGCTGTAGCTTCATCAAAAATAACTATTTTTTTCTTTGATAAAATTGCTCTTGCAAAACATAATAATTGTTTTTCTCCAATAGATAAATTACATCCTTTAATTTCCATATCTAAAATATTTTTTTTACCAAATTTGAAGAAATCAAAATTAATTTTATTTAATACTGTAATTAATTCTAAATTACTATATTTATTCTCAGGATCAATATTAAATCTTATAGTAGAATCAAATAAAAATGGTTCTTGTGGTACAATACACATTTCACTTCTTAATTGACTTAAAGGTATTTTTGAAGTATCAATTCCATCAATATAAATTTTTCCTTTTATTGGTTCTATTATTCTATAAATTGCATTTATTAATGAACTTTTACCACTTCCACTTCTTCCTACAATTCCAATTCTTGTATGCGCTTTTATTTTAATATTTATTTTTTCTAATATTATATCTGTATTTTGTCTATATCTTGCTGAGTAATTTTCAAATCTTATTGATGGAGTATGTATTTCAAATTTTTTATTATTTAATAAAAAGGGAGAATTTTTAGGTTTGTATTTCTCATGTACTAATCTTGTATAGTTTTCACATCTTTCAAAATGAACCATTTCATTATCTAAATTTGCTATGTAATCAAAGAAAAATAATAATTGATCACAAAAACCAATTGAATATTTTAATAATAAACCAATTGCACTTGGTGATATATTATAACGGAAAATAATAGAGAAAATAACAATAAAAACTAAATAAAGAAAAGCACTTAATTCTAAATAAAGAGTATACCAATTACTTAAACCATTTTTATATAAAGAAATTATATATTTATGATAAACTAAATTATCAAATTTACCTTGGAAAATTGGTCCTTTATGAAAAGCTCTAATTGAAACAATATTATTTACAGTTTCATTATACCAAGAAAATATTGGAGTTACTGAAACGCATTCAACTTTTTTAATATCTCTACCACATTTAATATAATATTGAATTAATAAAAATCCTGCAATAAATAACATAGGAACAAATATTATTGAATATTTATTAAATATATAACATATTATTAATGAAGATATTAATTGAGAAAGTCCTCTTGTTATAAAACCATAAAATTTAACTATTTGTCTACATTTTTCTAAATCATTATTTAATATATTTATAATTTGACCTAAAGGAATTACATCATGAAAAGTATTTACAGGAGCTTTCATTATTCTTTTTACCATCTTATTATGTAATATTTTACTTACTAAAATATTACCTCTTGTTAAGAGGAATTCTCTTAAAAATAAAAATAATAAACTTAATAAACCAATCATACAATAAACTAAATAAAAATATAAATTAGAATTCTCATGTCTTAATAAATTAGCATCTTTTATATTTGCATCAGACCATCTTGTTAACCAATAATTATTCATTACTTGGAAAATTTGCCAAAGAATTGATAAAAATAAAATAATAATAGAAAGAGAATATGAATTTCCTCCCATTTTTTTAAAGAAATTAGAATAAGTATAAATTTTCCCTTCTTCAATTTTTCCTTTTTTATTTTTATCATTTAATAATTTACCTTTTTGTAAATATAACATTGCACTTGAATTTGATTTTTTAATTGATAAATCTTCAACAGAATCTTTTTTAATTGATAAAACAGTTTTAGTCTTAGATTTTTTAACTGGATTCATAATATCTTCTTTAACTAAACTTTTTAAACTTTTATCATGTTGTTTAATTTTTTCTGCTTTAAGTATTTTTTCATACATTGTAGTTTTACTAAACTCATCATAAGTTCCATTAAAAATAATTTCATTATTATCAAAATAAATAATCTTATCCATATAATTTAATCCAAATAATTTATTCCAACATAAAATTCTAGTTTTATTATTTAAAAAATCAAGAAAAACTTGTTGAAAAATAACATTAGAAACAATAGGATCAACACTTGAAATAGGATCATCAAATATATAAATATCAGCATCTTCATATATAGTTCTTGCTAAATTAATACGAGCTTTTTGTCCACCACTTAAATTAGTTCCATTACAACTTATTTCAGTAAAATCCATTCCAGGTAATCCAGCAATATCTTCAATTAATTGACATAATTCACAAACTTTATCATATCTATCATCATCTTCTTCACTATAAAAAATAATATTATTTTTCACTGTATCATTTACAATAAAAGGATATTGTGAAGCATATGAAATACTACCATTTATTTTAAATACTGAATTATCTGAACCACCATGTTCTTTTTTTATTACTTCAAAATAATTTAACATACTATTTACAAAACATGATTTACCTGATCCTGTTTCTCCTATTATTCCTACAAATTCTCCTTTTTTTATTTCAACATTTAAATTTTTTAATAGAATTTTATGTGAGTCTATATTACCTAAATTTAAATCTTTATATATTAAAGCATATTCACTTTTTTCATTTTCTGGATTCATACTACTTTGCATATGTGTTTCTTTTACATTTAAAAATCCTTCTATTCTTTTCATACTAATTAATGTGTTTAATAAACTTGTTATAAATATTGGAAGTCTATATAATGGATATGCTATTGAATCATATATTTCTATTGCGACTATTATATTTTCTATTTTCATATGACCATATATTGCAGTATGAACTCCTATACTTACTGCTGATAAAGCAAATGGAATTACCCAATGAATAAAAGAACTTAATACAAATATATTTTGGATTTTTCTCATTGTATTTAATTCAATATTTCTTTTTATTTGAATTTGATTATATGATATTTCTTCATATGATAACATTTTAATCATTTTTATCATTTGAAGAATTGAATTTGTTACTTTAATTCTATCATCTTTAATAGATAATAAAGTTCTTTGATTATATATATAAAAATCTTCAACAAACCAAGCTAAAGCAACTAAAAATATAAAACAAACTAAAGAATATAAAAATGAAGTACCAAATAAATTAAATAACATATAAATATTCATACAAATTTGAAAAGGTACAACAATAGTCATAGGAGCATAAAATAATAAAAAATTAACAGTTTCAGCATCATTCTGTATAAAATTTATAAATTTTCCCTTATTAAAATCTTCACTTATAAAAATAGAAGAGACTAATAATTTACTATATATAAAACCAATTAAAGATGAACTTGCATTACCACACATTGTTTGAGTTTTATAATTATTGTAATGATTAACAATAATTTGTGATAATTTTACAACTACTAAAATCATTGAATAAAAAATTAAATTATATGCAAAAGTTTCTTTATAAGGTTCTTCAAATATCACAATTATTTTTTTTAATAAAATAATTTGACCTATTCTTGTTGATGTTAAAAAAAGAGATAAAATTAAAACTAAAGTTATTTCTTTTATATTTGCTAATAATATTGTTAAAAATAATCTATGATATGTCTTTTTATTTTTATCATAATAATATTCATTTAATTTTTCTTGTGGAATTAAAATATGTCTTTGGGAAATATTTGTATTAAATGGTATTTTAATTCCATTTGTTAAATTATCAAAATTTAATGTTTTGTTTTTTGATAAATTAAAAAGAGGAAGTACCCAAATAAAAAATAATTGACTTAATATTGAGGTTTTTTTAAATCTTTCACATACATTTATTTTTTCTTTTTGTTCCTCTGATTCTGTATCTTCTGAATTAAGAGGAGTTTCTAAATCAACTAATTCTATTTTCATTTTTTTTAATTATGAATTTATTATTTTTTTTCTGTAATTAAAGAAATTAATTATTAATTTATTTCCTTTAATTAGCTTTTATAATTTCAATTTTTTTGGAAAAGAAAAATGAATAAAATATTTTTATAAAAAATACATTTATTTAAACAAATAATATAAATAATATTTAAAAGTTAAATTTTAAGAAAATCATTTTAATCACAAAATAAATATCTAAAAATAAGAAAATAAGACCTTTATTTACATTAACAAAAAATCATTATTATTCTATCAATTAGAATCATTAGAAATTTGTAATTGACTTAAAGAATCAAATGATTTTTTTTTAATAGATGTATTATAATCATAATAATCATCTTTATTTTGAAAAAATTTTAATAAAATTGTATATGATTTACATTTTATATTAAATTTTCTATTTACTTTACCTACTTCTTTTAAATCTTGATAAGGTAAAAAATCAAATACTTTTTTCCAAAGATTAGGAGTAATTTTATTATTATAAGATTTAAAACCTTTTTCCGAAATTTGAAATTTATCTTTATCAGAAAAAATCTTATATGATTTTATTCTAGGACTCCCTAAAGTTTTCTCAGAAAATGTTTTAGAAATAACTTTAATATCAGAACATTTTGGTATCTTGCAACCCATCAACTTTATTTTTAATATAAAATAAATATAAATAAGAAAAATATATGAAGTAATAAAATATTATTTCTTGATTATTTTAATATAAAAGAATAAAAAAATTAAATTAATAAATTAAAAAAAATAAAAAAAAAAAAAAAAATATAAATAAAATTAAAATGTATTACAATCCATGTTCTTGTCCTTCAACATGTTCAGATTGTTCATTTCAATCATCAACAAGATTATCAAGATTAAATGATAAATTAGATATTGTAAATTCAAAAATTCAACAAGAAAAAAATAACAAAAATTTATTTATTCAAAGTAAAATTGACACAGCATATCAACAATTAAATGATTCAGTACAATATAATTCTAATAAATTTTCTGAAATAAAAGAATCAATATTAAATTTATATTCATTATTAGATCAAATTAAAAAAAATGAAAATAAAAGATTAAATGATAGAACTATTTTATTATCAAATTTAGAAAAAAAATTTGATTTAAGATATGAACAAGAACAAGATCATAGAAAAATAATTGAAGATAAAATGAGTAAAATTATTGATTCTAAATTTAATGATATGAAATTAAAAATTACAGAAGATGGAAAAGATAGATTTGATAAA
>JAEEGL012004917.1_pt1 | contig 14362 bp, 9 predicted proteins | sample 9134231 | NCBI WGS metagenome assembly JAEEGL01 (sample SAMN16246548, study PRJNA631951) | gut metagenome | biome: gut microbiome; feature: rumen; material: fiber-attached | host: Bos | place: Iran: Karaj | collected 2018-10
ATTGGGGATTGGGGATTGGGGATTGGGGATTGGGGATTGGGGATTGGGCCCAATCCCCAATCCCCAATCCCCAATCCCCATATGTTAAAAAAATTTTTTAAATAAATATTTTTTTTTCTATCTATTAATTAAATATAGATAATTAAAAAAATGAAAAATAAGAAATAATTTTATTTGAATATCTTTTATAATTTTTTTATTTGATTAATTTTTTTCTCTTTAATTTTTTTAATTTTAAATAAAATAAATATTAATATAATAATATATTGTTAAATATTAACTTTAAATGAACTATTATTTCTTTTTTTGCATATTATCAAAATCTTGATAAAACTTCTTAATAGTAAAATTATGATTAACAACTTTATCAAATTGTGAAATAGTATTTTTAGTATTAAGAATATTAGTAGTAACAATAATAAACTTTAAATCTTTATTAATCATATTTAAAAATCTAATTCCAGCAATTTCATTATAAGTAATGCCACCAATAAATAAAACAAAAACAACATTTTTTTCTTTTTTATTCCTAAATAACTCATCTTCATTTTGTGGATAATCAAAATAAAATCCAGTGTTTTTAAAAGCATCATTATAATTTTTCAAACCTCCTTTACTGAAAGCTTCAATAATTTTTAAAGTAAATGGACAATAACCTCCTAAAACATAAGAACAATCATTTATTTTATCAAAATCAAAATTATCATTTATTAATTGAAATTTAGTTAATATTGTATTATAAAGATTTGATATTGATTTACCAAACATTGAAGAATATTTTTCTTTTAATAAATTTACTTTTTCTAAATTATTTAATAAAAATATTTTTTCATATCCATAAATATTAATTAAATCTCTTTTTATTTCTTTATAATTTAATATACCATCTTGAGTTAAATTTTCTAAAATCATTAATCTTAATAATTCATAAATATCTCTTTTTTTACATATCATTTGATCATAAATATTATGTAAATTAGAAGGTAATTCGCCAGCAAGTAATATTTGTTCTTTTTCAATTAAAGATAATACTCTAAAATTTTTTCTTTGTTTATCAATATAATTTGCAATATTTAAACACATATTTGTACAATCTCTTTCTTTTATAACTTCTAAAATATTAATTTTACCAAATTCTCTTAATCCAGAAAGTTCATTTAAATTTTTTCCTCTTTGAACAATATCTAAAAAATATTTTAATCTCTTATCAATATAAATATTAGCATGTATAATATGCATAGAGCGAATTTGAGGAAAACATAAATTAAAAGGATATTCATTTAATACAAAATTATTTGGTTCTTTTCCTTTTCTAAAACCTTCTTTAAGTATATTTTCTTTAGATAAAACTTTACCAAAATTAATACCAAAATATTCTTCAAATGCTCCTTCAAAAGTAAAATTAGTACATAATGGTGTAATATAATCACATGATCTATCTATTATAATACTTGAAAATATTTTTCCTAAATTTGGATTTAAATTATCTTCTTCTTCATTTCTTTCAATTAAATTTTTTAATATTTTACTTTTTTCACCTATTAAATAATAAGATTGTATTTTTCCATAACATGATTCTAATTTTACAATTGCTTCTGCAAAATAATTTAATATTGTATTATTATTTTCTAAAAATAATTCTTTTAAAGAATCATTTTGAGATAATGTAATTAAATCATAATTTAATGGAATTAAATCAATATAAAAGTTTTGAATATGAAAAATTTCTACTGGAATTTTTCTTAAATGTTGAGTTATTTCATAATTTTGACCTGGAACAAAAACAACTTCAAGAGAATCTAATTTAAATTTATCATTATATTTATAAAAGAAATCAATACATATATCAACATATTGTGCTAAAGGTCTTATAAAAAAAATAGGAATTTCATTTGTTTTAAAATTAAAAGTTTTATTTATTATGTCATTATTTATTTCAAATTTAACTATTCTTGATTTATCTCCAATTTGGAAATCTGAAGTTAAATATGATAATAATTGTAATGTTTGAGTATCACAAAATATTTTAAATTTTTTTTCTTTTCCAAATGAATTTAATAATCTTTTAAAAGTATCTAAATAATAACCTTTTAATATCATTACATCTATTTCTCCATAATCTTCTGGTGTTGGAACTTCTAAAGGAAAAGGAAATTCTTGTTCCATTATTTTTAATGAAAGAAATATATTATTATTAATCAAAAAATAAAAAAATAAAAAAAATATTAAAAAAATTAAAAAAAAATTTTTTTATATTATTTATTTATTTAAAAAATATTTAACTATTTTCATTTAATTCTTTATAAACATCTTTAAAATGTTCAATTAATAAATGATTGACAAATTTTTTTTGATCTGAAAATTTATTATTACAAATTTTACAAATAAAAAAATGATGACAGCAAATTTCTAAATGTTTATCATAATCAATATAATTATTAAATTTTTTTTGACAATAACCACAAATAGGAGGAAATTCATTATTTCTTATCATTCTTTGTATAGCTTCATTTCTTTTTATTTCTAATTTTTTATTATCTTTTTGACATGATTCACTTAAACATATTTTTAACAATTTAGCACAATTATTACAATATGTACTATAACAAGCTTTACATTCTACAGGTTCATTACAAAATTTCCCACAATATTGACAATTTAATTGATCTTTTATTATTACTATTTCATCTTCATCCATTATTTAATTAATAAAAAAAATTTAAAAAAATAATAAATAAAATTAAAAAAATGACTTTCAAAAAATTCTATTTAACAATTATAACAATTACTTTAATTTCATATTCAAAAACAGTAAAAGAAACACCATCATCATCATGTACAATAACATCATCTGAACCAAATAATGTAAAAAAAATAAAATAAAAATATATATAATTTAATAAAAAAATAGCCATATCCAAACCTAAAAAAATGTTATAGATATAAAGACTTATCATGTTGTAATATAAATAATGATGAATATATAAGAGAAAAAACATTTGAAATAATACCACAATCTTGTTTAAGAAAATATCCAGAATTAGAAGATTTATTTTGTTTATCATGTTCACCTTATGAAGGAAATTATATAACAAAAGCAACTGAAACTTCAACAGTGAAAACAATTAATATTTGTCAAAGTTTTGCAGAAAAATTATGGAATGTTACAAAAAATGGAAATATTTCTTTAAATACTTCTACTAATAGATTTGATGGTTGTGGTTTTTTAGTTAATTCTGCTATTTCTAGTAGAGTTTCTGGTGATGAAGAATTTATTTATCCTAGTCAAGTTTTTACTAGTTTTAATGATTTTATTACTACTATTGGTATTCCTTATTATGATAGTTCTAGTTATGTTTTTCAAGTTATTGAAGGAAATGGAACTAATTGTTTTAATTTTGATTATAAGGTTAAATATGGATTTTTAACTCTTTTGATTACTATATTTGGAATATTATTTTAAAAACTTTTGATGTTTATTATTTTATATATTTTATTATATGTTTTTTAATAATTATTTCTAAATATTATTGTTTTTTTTATTTTTATATTTGAGATTTTTATTTTTTTATACATATTTTAATTAGATCATTTCATATAAAATAAATTTATTTTCATCAAAAAATTTTTATCTTTAATAATATAATTGTCATTAAATAATTAATAATAACAATTAATAAAAAGGAAAAATATTAATTATTTTAATTTGATATATTTTATTTTAAAATGTCAAATGTTCAGTTGATAGAAGATATAAATAAAAAAGATTTTCAATGTAGTAATGAAATGAATAATGAATCATTCAATAGTGAAATTTCAACAACTTCTATTGAAATTGAACCAGAAGATTTAATAGACCAAAATATCTTTTCATTTAATAAAAATGTAAAATTAATTCAATCAATAATATTTGCCATAGAAAAATTAATTGTAAATAAACCAAATATTGATATTAATAATTCATCTATTATTTTATTTAATAATGATGAAATTCCAAATATTTTAATATATAATTATGTAAATCGTATTGTAGAATATACAAATTGTGAAGATAATACATTAATATTAAGTTTAATATATTTAAATCAAATAATCAAAAAAAATATTAATTTAACTGTATATAATATTCATAAATTTTTATTTGCAAGTATATTACTTGCTTTAAAAATTAATGAAGATAAAATTTATAAAAATGAATATTATTCCTCAATTGCAGGAATTTCTTTGAAAGAATTAAATTTAATTGAATATCATTTTCTTACTATTCTTGATTTTCAAATTTTTATTCCTGAAAATATATTTAATTATTATAAAAATGAATTGTAAAAATAATTCTTGCCATAATATATTTTAATTATTAAAAAATCTAATATTATCATTAAAGGTATTAATAGTTTTTATTATTATTATTATTATTATTATATTGATTTAAAATAATAAATTAAAATTTAAAAACAGTTAAAAAATGCTTAATATTTATTATTAATTTAAAAAAATTATTTTAATTATTTTTCATATATAAATAAATTTTCATTATTTTTATTTTTCATTTAATTTTTTAATGTAATAATTTAGATACAACTTTTTGTTTAAATAAAATGATGAAATATATTCTTTCTGAAATGAAAGAAAAATATTATAAACCTATAAAACTTTTTAGATCAACATTAATAACAGATTTTTACCCAAATACAAATACAAAAAAAACAATGAATAAAAGAATAAAAAATAATATAAATGAAAAAAGACCAAAGAGTGCAATCCAAAATATAAATGATTCAAATTCCAATAGATATACTATAAGTTCAGAAATTGAAGTAAGAAAAAAAATATTATTTACTGATTCAGATTATCCTTTATCAATAAATAATACTGAAGAAAACTTTGGTTTGAATACAACAAAAAGTTTTTATTTTCCTTTAAGTGAAGTAAATAAAAATATTATTGAATATATTAATAATACTGAAGCAATGGCAAATTTTCTTCCTAATTATTATCATCGAATTATTGAAGAACGATTTGAATATAAAAATTATAATAATTATTTTAGAATAATGAATATTTTAAATGATAAAATAACCAATTATGAAGATTCGAATATATCAAGTTTAACTAAAGGGTTCAAATTAAAAAAATATGAAAAAGAAAATATTTTTTTAACTCTTAAATCAATTAAATTAAAAATAATAAATCAAAAAATAAATGATAAAATTGAATTTTATTTACCTTTTAATTTATTACCTTTTTATTATGCATTTTCAATTGATATATTTATTATATTTTTATCAATGATAATTGAAATAACAGATGATAATAAAATAAAAGTAAAAAAGGAAGAAATAAAAAAAGTTGAAATTCAAATTGGAAAATCATATGATTTATTTAAAGAAAATTGTTTATTTTTTAATCATAAAAGTCAAGAAATCAAAAAATTTCCATTTTTATATAATAAAACAATTTATTTATTTGAAATTATTCCTCCTAAATTTGAATTAAGAAAAAATAAAGGAGCAAAAATTATTAAAAATGCGGGAAAAGGTTTATTAATTTATTTAATTGAAAATGATTTTTTTAATTGGTATAATTATGCTTTATGTTATTTGAGTTCTATAAAAAGTTTTCGTGAACAAGTTAATTTTATTTTTCAATTAAAAAAAAATGTTAATATTATTAATATTGATAAATATAAAATTAATTTTTCTTTTTGTTATGAAAAAAAAAATTATATTGATTATATTAATAATAAAAAAGAATTTTCTTTTTTAATTCAATTAAAATATGATAACCAAGATAAAATTTATTTATTACATTTCTATTGTTATATTATTGAAATTCATTTTGATACAATAATAAGAAACTTTCATTTAACATTTTATCAAATGAAATTACTATTTAATTTAATACAAAAAGGTTACAATCCAAAAGAAATAATTTATAAATGTTTAATTATAAATGAAAAAGAAAATGATTTTACTTTTTCAATAGAATTATTAAAAGATTTTGATGTTCAAAAATTTGATAATTTCTTTTATAAAAGTAAAAACAATGATATTTTAAACAAATTAAAAATAATTATACATTCTCCTAAAATTGAATATTCTCAATTTGAAGATAGAAATAAATCAGGTATAATTGAGGAAATAAAATATAATTTTATTGTTACACATTCTCTTTTAGGTAAACTTCTTTATTCTGATTTTGAATATTGGGGAAATATATTATATGATATTAGTAGTATAATATTGAATCCTAATAACGATGTTAATGCAAAAAAAACTATAACTCAAGAAGATTTTAGTAAAAATAAAAATAAAAAAAATCCTATAAAAAGAAAAACAAGAGTTTTTAAATTTATTAAAACTAATATTTAAACTTATTTTGCTGTATTTATAAAATTCTATTTTATTTTTGAAATATAAATTTATTCTTTTATTTTTATATTAATTTAATAAAAAATAATGTAAAATTATAATTATTATAAAAATGGACTATTTAAATATTATTTCAGAAAATAAAACATTATTAAAAAATTCAGAATTTCATTTAAAAGAGTTATTTCAATTATTAGAATTCTTTAAATTACATCTTTATTATTATAAAGAGACTGCTTCAACTTATAAGAATAAATTTCAAATACTTGAAAAAAAATTTAATCCATTAAATTCAATTCTTTTTAATAATATACAAAAAATAAAACAAACAATTGAAAAGAGTTTTGAAAAAACATTTGAAATTTCAAATAAAATGGAAAAAGAAGTAATTTTTCCATTAGAAGATTTTGGTAAATCTCAACAAACAACTTACCAACAACAAATAAATCAATTAAATAAAATAACATATGATATATTAAAATATAAAAAATTCCTTGATTTATCAAAAAAAGAATATTATAATTGTAATTATTTATTAAATGAAATAAATAATAAAGCAAAAACAATAAAAGGTAATTTTCAACAAAAAGAATTATATAATGATAAAATTATAAAAGTAAGTGCTGAAGTAAAAAATGATGAATTTATATATAAAAGTGAAATTGAAAGGTATAATAAACAAATATTAAATTATAATCAAAGATATTTTGAAATTAAAAATGAGATAAAACAAAATGAAGAAATTAGAATTAATTTAATTAAAACTATGATGGATAAATATAAAAATTTTATGATTGAATTTCAAAAAAATAGTCAAGAATATATAGATATAATTAATAAATTAATTTCTCCTGAAATAATAGAAAAAGATAAATTTTTAATATATGATGAAATAAATAAATATGAAAAAAACAATGAAAGATTACCAAAAGAAAATTTTATTTCTTTTTCTGATTTTATAAAGAAAAATGGACAAATTAATATTCAAAATTTACAATTGAATGAAAAAGATTTAATTACAAAATTTAATAATGTAGAATTAAATCATTATTTAAATAAAATATTTACACAATTAAAAAGTGAAATTAATTATCCAATCGATGATATTTCAGTTTTAATTGAATTAATTAAATATCAAAATAATGATTATGATAAACAATTTTTAGCCTTAATTATAGAGAAAACAAAAAAAGGATATACTGAATTTTTAAATTTAAACAATTTAGAATTATTAGGTGAAATTTTTAGTTTACTTGCTATAAATAATAGTTCAATAATGTCAAATAAATTTGATTTAAATTTTGCAATTATTTTTATTGCACAAAAAACTTATTATTATGATAAAGAAACAAATAAAAAAATTTTCCTTTGTGCAATATTAAGTAAAAATAAATATTTTAGAACAAAAACTTTTTGGAAAAACATATGTGAAGTAAAATTATCTTATAAAATAAATGAATTAGTATTAAAAATTAATGACATGGATTTTCCAAAAGAAAAAGAAAATGATAATTTTTTTTCTAAGTTTATGTATATATTTAATGATGATATTTATAAAGCTTCTTTAATTGGTAAAAGTAGAATTTATCCTTTAATTAAAAATTATACTTCAGTTGAAACTTCAAAAATTAATCTTTGTGATCAATTAACAAGTCAAGAAATGAGTTTAATAATTAAAGAATTTATTCCAAGTTTTTCTTGTTTTAATGTATCTTTTGAAGATTCTTTGAATATGATTTCTGAATTAATAGAAGATTATAAAATTAATAAAAATTATTTATATTATTATCAAATCAATAATAATATTTCTAATCATACAATTAAGAGATTTTTAAAAAATGAAATTAAGACTTATTTTAATTTTACTAAAGTTGTTACTGAAAAAAAAAATATTAAATTATTAAGTTCGACATTAAAATTTTTGGATAAAAAAGACTATATAAACTTATTATTACTTTCAAAAAATATAGGAAAATCTTTAAAGAAAAAAATATATAATTTAATATTAAAAGATTCAAAAACAGACAATAAATTAAGATTAAAATTATGGGAAAATTATTTAAATATATCATCATTAAAGAAAAAATATAATTATGAAGAAATATTAAAAAGTGTTAATGATGATAAATTAAAAAATAAAATTAAAAAAGATGTTTTAAGAACAAGAATAAATGATAATGAAAAAATAGAAGAAAAAAGAAATCAAATGTTAAATATTTTATATTGTGTTTCAACTTTAAATGGTGATATTAAATATTATCAAGGAATGAATTATATTGTAGAATTATTATTAGAAATAACAAATGAAGAAAATTCTTTTTATATCTTTTTATCGTTTTTTTTTAATACACAATATAATAAAATATTTAATAAAGATTTGAATAAATTAAAAGCTTTTTATTATATTTTTAATAGACTAATTTCATTATTTGAACCTGAATTATATTATAATTTATATAATAAATCAATTGATTCTCAATTATTTGCTTCTCCATGGTTTATTACTTTATTTTTAACATCAAGACAGTTTATTTTAGAAAAAGAAATTCCTAAAACTTTATTTAGAATTTTAGATAATTTTATTTTAGATGGTTGGAAATCATTAATGAAAATTGGACTCTTAATTCTTAAAGTTTTTGTAAATGATTTACTTAAAATGAATTATGAAGAAACTCTTCAATTTTTAATTAATGATTTATTTAAAAAAGGATTTTTTAAAGATGAAAATTTTGATAAAGTTGACAAGAGTTTTGATGATAAAAAAATAAAAAATAAATTAATTAAAGATATTGAAAATGAGTTTATTCAAGAACAAAAATTTAATAACAATCAAAATAATAAAAAATAAAATTTGATATATTTAAATTTATATAATATTATTTTTTAATTTATTTAAAAAAGAAAAAAAAAAAATTATTAAAAATTCTTTAAAATTCTTATTCATAATAAATATATAAAATGGAAAAAAAACCTTTATTAACTATAGGAAATTTTTCTAAAAAACATTTAATATTATTTATTATTCAACCTATTACATATTTTATAAAAGAACCAATAGAAGAAAAATTTAAAACAGAATGGTCTAAATTTAATTTAACTAATTTAGCATTACATTTTGGTTATTTATTTATTAATTCTATTATACTTATTATATATAGGATTAAAACAGGTGAAAATATCAATAGAAATATTAAAGACAAGAAAATATTCTTTAGTATAAAAAAAAAAAATAAAAAACAAAAAATATCTAACTTAAAAGTTTTTATGTATTTTATAATTGTATTAAGTTTATCTTATATAGGAATTTTAAATAAAAATTTTTTTATAAAGTATAATACTTATGAAATTCTTTTGAAAATAACTTTTACTTTTCAAATTATGTCATTAGTATTCCTTTCAAGTTATATTTTGAAATTAGATCTCTATCGTCATCATTATTTTTCTATTTTTTTAATAATAATTGGAACAATAATACTTAATTTTACGGTTTTTAAGAATAAATATGAAATTAAAACATTATTAATATTAATTGGATGCCTTATTAACCATTTTATATATCCTCTTATGGATATAATTGGATATTATATAATGTATAAAATGAATATGAATTTAAATTTATTTTTAGTAATTTTTGGTTTCATAGGAATACTATTCAATTTATTTATTTCTTCAATCAATTATTTTTCAGGTTTAAAGATTTTAAATTTTACTTTTTTTAATGATTTATTCAAAATATTTCAAAAAAATACATTTAACTTATTAATATTCCTATTAATAAGTTGTTGCAATGGAATAACCTATACATTTCTTTGGTCTATTTTTAAAATGTTTAAACCTTGGTTTTTTGGAGTAACAATAGTATCTGATACTTTATTTAACTATATTGTTAAATATAAACAAAAATCAACAAATAAATTTAAATCAATACTTGAAATAATAATTTATTTTATATTAATTTTTGCTTGTTTTATTTTTAATGAACAAATTATTTGTAATTCATGTGGATTAAATAAAAATTGTGAAGAAGAAATAATTATGAGATCTAATGTAGAATTTAAAACTTTATTAATAGAAGAGGTTAGTGAAAGTGAAGAATCTTTTTCAAATTAAAATAAAAATAATATATATTAATTAAAATGATTAAACATTTTTTTAAATATCAAAAATGTTTTGATACAATTACTATTTTGAATAACTATTTAAAGTAGATTAAAAATAAATCATTTACTTTTTTTAAAGTAAAGATTATATATTTAAATTCATAAATTTTATATATTTTTTTTATATAAATTTAACAAATAATTTACATAAATACATAATTTGATTATTAATATTTTATAAAAAATTTTATAAAGGTAGTGTCATAGAAAATAAAATAAAAAAATAATATTTTAACATATCAAATTTGATATTTTCTCATAATTATAATATAAAGTAAAACAATAATAATAATAATCTTCACATAAAATAAATAAAATAATTTTATTTAAAAAAAAAATAATGACAAAAAATTTAGAAAAACAAAATGAAGAAATATTATACATATCTTTCAATCAAGATTCTTCATATATATCAGTAGGAACAGAAAATGGATACAAAATATTTTCTTCATATCCAATATATAATTTCTTCAATCGAAATTTAAAAGGCGGTATAGGAATAATAGAAATGTTATATAAGAGTAATATCCTTGCTTTAGTAGGAGGGGGTAAAAACCCAAAATTTCCTGAAAACAAATTAATAATATATGATGATAAAAAACAAAAAAAAATATCAGAAATAATATTTAAATCAAACATAATAAATATTAAGTTAAAAAAAGACAAAATTTTTTCAGTGACAATAACAAAAATATTTATTTTTAATTTCAAAACATATCAAAACATAGACATAATAGAAACAATAGAAAATCCAAAAGGTTTATTTTCAATATCAAATAATCCAAAAGTAAATATAATATCATTTCCAATAATAAATAATACAAATTACCAAAAAGGAAAAATAAAAATAAAAAATTATGATAAAGGAAAAGAAATATTTATAACATTAGATGAAAACATAATTTCATATATGACAATGAATAATGAAGGTTCAATAATAGTAATAGCATGTGAAAAGGGAACAATAATAAAAACATATAGAACTATTGATGGTTTATTTTTACAAGAATTTAAAAGAGGAAGTGAAAAAACAGAAATTAATTTTATGACTTTTGATAATTATGATTTTTTCTTAGCAGTATGTAGTCAAAGAGGAACTATTCATATTTGGTCTATGAAAAGTTCTATTAAAAAATTAAAAGAGATTGAATTAGGAAATGTAAATTATATTAATGAAGAAAATGAAATTGAATATGATGTTTTTAAGAATAATTTAGATAAAAATACAAATTTATATTATAAATTACCTGAAAATAAAAGTTCTTTTTTTAACTTTTTTGGAGTTAAAAGTGAAAGAAGTTTTGCACAGTTTAGATTAGAAGATGATAAATATTTATATAAATGTGCTTTTTCTAATAATGGTAATATTATTATTGCTATTAATTCTATGGGGAAATTTGTTGTTGGAAGTTTAGATTTGAAAAAAGGAGAAGAGTGTATTATTGAAGATTTTGGGTATTTAAATGAAATTAAAAATATGTAAAAATTTTTTTTTAATTAAATAAATATTAATATTTATTTTTTTTAATATAAAAAAAGTATTTTAATTTTGTAGTTTTTTATTATAATTAATTTTTTAAATAAATTATTATTAATTAAGTTAATATGAAAAAAATTATAAATTATTTTAATATAAATTATACTATATAAACAGTAAAATATCAGTAAAAAAAATTTATATATCAATATTTTCAAATAAAACCTTTTTATAAATTTCTTCATCATTTTTTTTAAAACTTTTAAAATAATTAGGATAATATTCTTTGAATAAACTTAATATATCAAAATTTTTTCCATAAGGTAATTTAGTAGAAGATAAAAGTGATTTAATAATTATATTCATACCATCACTTTCAGATAATCGTTCAGTAAAAAAGATTATTTTTTCAATGATATTTGGTGCTTTTTTTATATAACGAATTTGAAATGCAATTTGTATTAAAATATCACAAAACATTATATGATTTAATCCTTCTTCATTATTCATTTCTTCTGTATTATCATTATTATATAAAAATGAATTTTTAAATAAAGTTATTAATTTTGTTTTGGTTATTAATTCTGGAAATAAATTAAAATCTAATGAAAATTGAATCAATTGTTTTAAAGTTATTAGATTATTTTTATTGGAGTATATATTAAATAAAGGATAAATTGTTTGATAAAATATTTCATAAACTCTATGAAATTCGAAATTTTCTTCTTTTTCTTTATATATCAAATCTAGTAAATTATTATGATAAAAAGATTCTTGACAAATATGAGTAATGATTCTTGTAATTATATAATCAATCGAGTTTTTTATTTTTTGATTTGGAAAAATTTTTTTTGATAATAATTCAATACAACAAATAAACATTTTGAATGTAAAAAGAGATTGTTTAGATTTTTGTTTACAAGGATTTTTGATTATTAAAATATTGTTATTATTATTATTTAATTCAAACAATTTAGATGAATTACTTTTTGAAATTCTATTACTTTTACTTGTACTTTTATTTGATTTATTATAATTAAAATCTATTTTAGTAACATAAATATATAATAAATCAGCTTCAGTTGATGTAATTCCAATAGAATTTTTATTATTTTTAATTAATTCTGCGTCATTTAAAATTTTAATAAATCCACTTTGCTTTAATGATATTGATTCATCACTATATAAATTAAAAATAAAAGTTAATTCTTTTGAATATTTATTTATTATGTAATTATAATTTAAAAAAGATAAGTCTGTATCATCAATTATTAAACTTAAGTTTTTTTTTGTTTTTTGGTTTATATTTTCAAATAAAATATTTTCTCTTGTTTTTATTTTTTGTTTTATTTTTTCTAAAAAATCATTATCAATTATATTATTTATTATATAAGGTTTAAAATTTATTTTAGAAAAATTTTCTGTCAATTCCATTCTTTCACATATTAAACATATTTTTTCAAAAGTAGAATATTCAAATTTTATATTTTGATTAATATTATTATTAATACATTCTTTTATTCTACTTAAACCAAAATTCCCTATTTCAAAAATTGATTTTAAAAATTTAAAAAAATTAAAATTGTTTCCATAATGATCAATTAAATTGTGATAAAAAGTAATTAAAGATACTTTAATAATTTCTTTAAAATATTCATTTATATTTAAATTTATATTCTTTTGATAAATTTGTAATAATTCATCTTTATTTAATAAAAAAGGGAAAAATTCAAAATCATTTGCAAATTTTATAAATTGTTTAATACTATATTCATTTGGAGTAAAAGTTGTAAATTCTAAAATGAAATATTTTTTATATATTTCAAACATAGGAACTGAAATTAATTTCAAAAATTGTTCATAATTTTCATCTATATTAATATTATCAATTTGTAATCTACTATTAGTTATTTCATTTTCATTTAATATAATATCGTTTCTTAAACTGTAAGAAGTATTATCATTTGTAAATATTTTATTATATAGTTTGATAACTGAATTATTCAAAAATATTTTAAAGTGATTTTTATGGTTGATACAATTTATTTTTTGTTCCTCATGATTAAATAATTTATTATTTTCTTTATATTTTGAAATTTCATATAATATTTTTTGAAAAGTTTCAAAATCAATTAAAGATTTTTTATTAGTTAAAATTCTAATTATTAATAATTCTAAATCTTTTTTATTTAAATTTTTATCAATAATATTCATATCATTACATAATTTCATAAATTTTTTTATACATATTTTTGTTGTATAAACACTTTCTCCTAATTGGGCATAATATTCAAATAATTTTCTCATTTTTTCTAAATAAGTTTTATTATCTTTTTTATGAAAAGAAATTAATG
>JAEEGL017262325.1_pt1 | contig 14362 bp, 13 predicted proteins | sample 9134231 | NCBI WGS metagenome assembly JAEEGL01 (sample SAMN16246548, study PRJNA631951) | gut metagenome | biome: gut microbiome; feature: rumen; material: fiber-attached | host: Bos | place: Iran: Karaj | collected 2018-10
AGATGCCGCGGTAGATGTCCCGGCCGCGGATCTTGCTGTTCAGCAGGGAGGCGAAGATCAGGGAGAGCAGCACGCCGACCGGTACGGTGAGCACCATGTAGAGGAGAGTGTTGATCGTCGCGTGGCCGATCATGTCGTCCGTGAAGAGCTTTTCGAAGTTCTTCAGCCCGACATAGACCTCCGGGCCGAGACCCTGGGTCTTGTAGAGGCTGCGGCGGATCGTGTCAAAGAAAGGATAGATGTTCAGAACGAGCAGGCCGATAATGGTCGGCGCGATCAGGATAAAAGCAGCCGTCACGACCTTGGGATCATAGCGTTCCCGGCGGCCGAGGCGCGGCGCAGCGGTTTTGGCAGATACGGTCACAGAGTGCCGGACCTCCTTTCAGTAAATACACCACAAGCCGCGGCAGGGATGCCGCGGCAGGGGTGTCCGTTAACTCGGATCAGATGATCTCAGGTGACCGGATGATCAGGTGCCTTCGATCTCGGTGATGATGCCATGGAGTTCGTTGCAGGCATCCTGAACGGTCTTGCTTCCGGCATAAACTTCATTCATCAGTTCTTCTTCCTGGCTCTCCCACAGGCTCTTGTTGGGGGAGAAGGGATACTGCACACCGTAGGCGATCATTTCCGGATAGCACGCGATGTTGACGGTGGAGAAGTTATCGGTGAAGTAGTGCTCGGTTCCGGCGTAGGCGGGAATCGCAGCCTTCTTCTCAGCCTGCAGCTTGTTGGCTTCTTCGGTGCCGCAGAACCGGATGAAGTCCTTGACCACTTCGGGATACTTGGTGGAGGCGGCGCCGGCATAGCCCAGGCCGTTGTAGATGGAGGCGCGGGTCTTGCCCTGCGGCAGGACGGCCAGGTCGAACTTGTCGGCGAAGAGCTCGTTGTTGGTGTAGGAGCTCATCATCCAGCTGCCGGTGAAGCACATGGCCAGCTTGCCGGCCTGCATCTGATCGTCCACACCCATATCCACGAAGGATTCCTGGCTGGGGGATACCTGATGGACCTTCTGCAGGTCAACCCACCACTGGATGGCTTCCCGGGTGGCAGCCTGGTCGTAGCCGGACTTGCCGTTCTCAAACGCGAAGCCTTCATTCTGGTAGATCAGGTTCAGGTAGCCGGACTGACGGTCGTTGGGAGCGCCGAAGCCGTAGATGCCCTTTTCGGGATCAGTCAGCTTCTTGGCGGTCTCAAGCAGGGTTTCCCAGGTCCAGGTGTCGTCCGGGTAGGCGACGCCGGCGTTGTCGAAGATCTCTTTGTTGTAGACCAGGGCGATGGTATCGTAGTCCTTCGGGACGGCGTAGTGCACGTCGTTGAAGTTGTACAGGGCGGTGACGCCGGCCGGATAAGGAGTATAGTCATACTCGAAATCCAGGGCCAGGAGCTTTTCAGCAGCCACAAACTTGAAGAACTGGTTGGAGTGCATCCAGAACACGTCGGGCATGGAATCGCCCTGAGCGGCGGCTTCCAGCTTGGTCCAGTACTGGTCCCAGGGAGTGACCTGCACTTCGACCGTCACATTGGGATGGGCGGCCATGTAGGCTTCGGCAATGGCTTTCATGCCGGGCTCCTGGTTGGTGTCCCAGAAGGCGAAGGTGATGGTGACGTTCTCATCGGCAGCCGCAAAGGAGACGAAGGAGAACACCATGCAGAGGGTCAGGAGAATCGCGAACAGCTTACGCATTGGGGGTAACCTCCTTATGGATGTGATTTGTTGGCCTAACCATAGCACAGGGGCAGGGAGAGAAAAAAGTACCATTCATATCAAACATTTATACAATTCTCACATGAATTGCAAAAAGAATGTTCAGAAAGGGAAAATAACTGCCAAAAAACGCCTAAAATGCTTGAAAAATATAACTGAAACGATTCGCTTGCGAGAATAGTGCAATAACGATGGTCGTTTCTGTCCTTGTTTCCGGGTTGCCATCGATTATAATAGGCGTATCAGTATAGAAAGATACCATGCAGAAAGAGGAAAGAACGGAGGGATGCATCATGCAGGGAATGACATACGGCGTTCCCCAGCGGATTCCTTCCATTGTTTCACTTTCAACGATCGCCATGGCGACGGACTTCCAGTATGAATGCCCGTCCGGCATGTTCAGCCTGCTGTGCGCCGTGACAGGCAGCTGCACCCTGATTGCCGCGAACCGGGAGATTCCACTGGTGGGTTCCAGGATGGCGTTCCTGTCCGGAAACATCCGGTACCGGATGAAAGACGCCTCCCCGGACCTGTCTGTTACCCGCCTGGATTTCTCCACCGGCAGCGGCGGCGTCTGCAGCTATGGACTGAACCAGCTGGAACAGACCTATTCCCGCGTGAGAAATCTGATGGAGGAACACGGTACCTGTGTGGAGTTCGAGGATTCCCGGGCTGTGGTCCTGTCCTCCCTGCGGAACATGCTCAGCTTCTCAGCCTTTCCGCCGGAACAGCGGGACCTGCAGACGACGCTGACCCTGTGCGCAATCCTCGGCGGCATATCCGAAGCGATGGACGCCGAGAACGCGCGGGGACGCGCATGCAGTCCGCGCGTGCGCAAGGCGCTGGATTATATTGAAAGCCATTATATGTTCGGAATCTCCACGGAAGACATCGCCCGCGTCGCGGGAGTTCATGTGGGCCACCTGCACAGGATTTTTCCGGAAGAGACCGGGATGCGGATCGGGGAGTACCTGACGCACCTGCGGATCGAAAGGGCGAAGAAGCTGCTGATGCATACGGACATCCCCAGCGCTTCCATCGCCACCCGGATCGGGATCAGTTCCCAGCAGTATTTCTGCCGGCTGTTCAAGAAGGAAACCGGGATGTCGCCCCAGGAATACCGGAAATCCTACGCGCTCACCTGCCATTATGATCCGGAGACCTATCCCGCGCCGATTCCCGGGTCCGATCCGGAGAAGGGAGGCGGTGAAAAGTGAATTCCATATACGACGACGACAATCTCCAGCCCGGGTATGTGCCGGTGGTGTACGGATACTATGACAGGGCGAACATGATGGAATCCACGCCGGAGGTCATCGACCACAGCCACTCCCTGTGCGAAATCATGTACGTGAACGAAGGCACCATGAGCATCGAGACGGAGAGCAACGGATACAACCAGGTCAGCTGCAGCCAGTTCATCTGGATCGACGCGGGCATCCGCCACTGGGACCTTCGCTTCAACAAAGGGCTGTGCAGCATGATGAACATCGAGTTTCAGTATGAGCCGGGGGCAGCTGTGGCGCCGGACCTGGCCAGCCTGCTGAAGGCGGACGGCATGCTTCGGGATATGTTCGAACAGAGGCCCCGGGTGATGACGCTGACGGACCGGAACGGGATCATCTATCAGCTGATGAAAAGCATCATTCCCCTGGCGGACAGCACCAGCGAGGAATCCAGGCACCTGTGCTCGCTGCTCTGCACCCAGGTCATGCTGGAAACCGCCCGCCTGCGCGGACTGAACCAGTCGCGGGAGTCTGTGGCGAACCATTATATATCCGAGGCGCTGGAGATCCTGAACAACAGCTACGCCGAGCCGCTGACGGCGTCGGTGGTCGCCGAGCAGCTCCACATCCATCCGTCCTATCTCCACCGGCTGTTCCGGGAATACACCAGCCGGACCATGAAGGACCACCTGCAGCGGATCCGGATCGGGCACGCCCAGGAGCTGCTGGCGGAGACCCGGAAAAGTGTGCTGGAAATCGCCTGCGAGGTTGGATTCAGCAATACCCAGCAGTTCCAGCAGATTTTCAGGCGCCTGACCGGGATGAGACCCCTGGAATACCGCCGGATGCAGACAGGTCGTTGACGGCTGCAAGGCCGTATCAGGAATACACTACGGAAGAAGGAGAACGCATATGCCGAAAATCACATTTATGGGAGCCGGGTCCACGGTGTTTGCCAAGAACGTGCTGGGAGACAGCATGATGACGCCCGCGCTGGCGGAAAGCGTGATCGCGCTGTATGACATCGACGCGATCCGGCTGGAGGAATCCTTCCAGATGCTTGAGGCGATCAACCGCAACAACGGGTCCAAAGCCCGCATCGAAAAGTACCTGGGAACGGAGAACCGGAAAGACGCGCTCCGCGGGGCGAACTACGTCGTGAACGCGATCCAGGTGGGCGGCTATGATCCCTGCACGATCACGGACTTTGAGATCCCGAAGAAATACGGACTGAAGCAGACCATCGCCGACACGCTGGGCGTCGGCGGCGTATTCCGGGCGCTGCGTACCATCCCGGTGATGCTGGATTTCGCCCGGGACATGGAAGAAGTGTGCCCGGACGCCTGGCTGCTGAACTATACCAACCCCATGGCGATGCTGACCGGCGCGATGCTGACCATGACGCCCATCAAAACCGTGGGCCTGTGCCACAGCGTCCAGGTCTGCGCGCCGACTCTGCTCAAGGAACTCGGCATGGAGTATGACGAGTCCGTGCAGTGGAAGATCGCGGGCATCAACCACCAGGCCTGGCTGCTGGAGATCACGAAGGACGGCGTGGACCTGTATCCGGAGATCAAACGCCGGGCTCTGCTGTATAACGCGGGGAAGCTGGATATCGGCACCTTTGAGGAACGGATCGAAGGCCTGTCCCAGGGAGAGGAGCTTCCCGAGTGGTGGATCGAGCACATGAAGGAAGACTACAAACTCTACAAGGAGACCGGACGGCACGGGGATATGGTGCGGCTGGAGATCATGCGCCGCTTCGGCTACTATATCACCGAGTCCAGCGAGCATAACGCGGAATACACGCCCTGGTTCATCAAGGAACGCTATCCGGAACTGATCGAGCGGTTCAATATCCCGCTGGATGAGTATCCGCGCCGCTGTATCAACCAGATCGAGGACTGGAAGAAGCGCGGACATGAGCTGACGAAGAACCCGCTGCTGAGCCACAAGCGCACCCATGAGTACGCCAGCTATATCATGGAGGCCATGGAGACCGGCGTACCCACACGGATCGGCGGCAACGTGCTGAACAACGGCCTGATCACCAACCTGCCGCGGAACGCCTGCGTCGAGGTGCCCTGCCTGGTGGACCGCAACGGTGTGCAGCCCACCTACGTCGGCGACCTGCCGGAACAGTGCGCGGCGCTGAACCGGACCAATATCAACGTGCAGCTGCTGGCCATCGAGGCGGCGCGCACGCTGAAGAAGGACTACATCTACCAGGCGGTCATGCTGGATCCCCATGCCGGCGCGGAACTGTCCATGGACGATATCGTGGCCATGTGTGACGAGCTGATCGAAGCCCACGGATCCTGGATGCCTGCCTATCACTGATTCTCATAAACCAGAAAAAGAACGCCGCGTTCCCCGGCAGGGAACGCGGCGATTCTGTATGTATGGGATCAGGCGTCCAGCGGACGGACGGAGGAACCTTCGGTCAGCTCCGTGGTCAGCGTGACGATACGGGGCGAACTGTCTTTGCTGGAAAGCATATCCAGCATCAGGTTCGCGCACTCCCGGCCGATACCAAGCTGGGGCTGGCGGATGAGGGTCAGATCCGGGAAGATGCCGCCGAAGAGCTCAAGCTTGTCAAAGCCGATGACGGACAGGTCCTTCGGCACCTCGATCCCTTCATGCTGCAGGGCGAGCATGCCGCCGAGGGTCATCTCGAAGTTGGTGATGAACAGAGCAGTGGGCGGATCCTCCAGATGGATCAGTTCCCGGACTGCCTGGTATCCGCCGTCCATGGTATAGTCGCCGTAGCGGATATACTTATCATCCGGCTCGATGCCCGCGTCCCGCAGGGAGTTCAGGTAGCCGGTAAGACGGGCGTCGGTGGTAAAGAGATGCGGGCTGCCCAGCACCAGGCCGATCTTCCTGTGGCCCAGTTCCAGGAGCTTGCTGACCGCCTGGCCGGAGGCGTATACGTTGTCGATGATGACGGCGCTGACGCGGCTGCGCAGGGAACTGATCAGCCGGTCCACCAGCAGAATGGGTATATCCGTTTCCAGGGCGGCCTTCAGGTGGGCGCCGGTGGCGTCGGTAGCCATGTTGATGAGTCCGTCCACCCGGCGATGCATCAGGAATTCCACAGCCTCCTTCTCACGCTTCGGATCGCTGCGGCAGTCGCACACGATGACGGCGTAGTCATGACGGCGGAGGATATCCTCCATGGAGGATATGATGGAGGTGATGAAGGCGTTGCTGAGTTCGGGGATGATGACGCCGATGACGCGCGTCTGCTGCGTCTTCAGGCTGCGGGCTACCTCGTTGGGGACATAGTGCAGCTTTTTGACCGCGGCCTCGATGAGCACCCGGTTCTTGTCCCGAACTTTTCCGCCGTTGAAATACTTGGACAGTGTGGCAAGACCGAGCCCGGTTTCCCGCGCGAGATCCTTCATTGTCGCCGCCATGAAAAACCCTCCGTATCTGAATTTTCACAGTAAACAGATCAAACGCCGGAACCATTGTAACATCCCGCGAAAGCGAAATCAATACGAAACGTTTCCCGGGGAGAGTAGCCTTTTGTTCCTGAGAGCGGAGAGGCTCAGAAGCGGAGAACCTGTTCCCCGCCTGTATAGCGGATACCGGCTGTCTTCTCATGCCCATCGGGACGGAGCAGCCGTACCCGGAGAACGGAATCTGCCGGCAGCGTGCCTTCCGCGGCACCGAAGAAAAGCGAACCGCTCTCCTCCTCCCAGCGCAGAGGAATGCGGAGGTACCTTCCTTTCATATATTCCATGCCGTCGCCTTCGTCGTCATAAAGGAGGAAGGAACCGTCCGCCCCGCCGAAGATCACCAGTTCATCCGCAAGGGGGGTCAGTTCCGCCGTGCTGCAGGCACCGGCAGACAGCGGCAGGATGCTGCCCGCGCGGACAAACAGCGGGAAACGGTCCAGTGGCGTATCCACGGCCAGTGTTTCTCCGCCCAGGAAGTACCGCCCGGAGAACAGGTCATACCAGCCGCCCTCCGGCAGGGAGACAGATGTTTTACCGCCGCCGTTTTCCAGAGAGCGCGTGACCGGCTTTACCAGCAGGGCATCTCCCAGCATATACTGATCCGACAGCCCGCGGAGCCGGGGTTCCTGCCCGAAGGCGGTGAGCATGGCCCGGATCATCGGCAGACCGTCACAGCAGCACCGGGCAGCGGTGGAATACAGGTAGGGGAGCAGGCGGTAGCGCAGGGCAATGATTTCCTTCAGGCAGGCATACTCAGCGCTTCCTTCATCCCCGAAGGCCCAGGGTTCACGGGGAGTATCCGTTCCGTGGGAGCGGAAAACGGGCAGCATGGCGCCGAACTGGAACCAGCGGATATACAGTTCCCGGCAGGCAGGATCTGCGACGCCTTCCGGATAATCCCCGCGCCAGAACCAGGGTTCCTTCCGGCTGACAAAGAAACCGCCGATATCCATCGTCCACCAGGGGATGCCGCTGCAGGCAACGCGGACAGCTTCCGTAACCTGGGCGGCGAGCACGTCCCAGCGAGCGGAGATATCACCGGACCAGAGGATAGCACCGAGACTGCCCGAATCCAGACCGCCGCTGCGGGAAAGGAAGAGCGGGCGTTTACCGGGAACGTCCGCCAGCCAGTGCTCCCGGAGACCCCGGAGATGCTCAGAGGCATAGTTGTTCATGTATTCAGGATCCATACGCAACGAAGAAGCCTCCGTAATCAGCCGGTACCGGGTTTCCGGGTCCCGCTTTTCCTCCCCGCACCAGTCGGGATCGGTGATCGGTTCGCAGCTGTCGCACCACAGGGCGTCCGCCCCGCCATCCATCCAGTAACGGCGGCACTGCTGCCAGTACAGGTCCCGTGCTTCCGGGGAGAAAGCGTTATAGATGCGGCTTGCCGGCAGGAACCCGTTCGCGGCGGCAAACTCGTCGCAGTCCCGGCCTTTCGCGGTGTTCGGCCATACGGAGACCATCAGGCGGACGTGCATGCTGTGAAGCTCATCCGTCAGTGCCCGGACATCGGGAAAACGGGAGGGATCCGGGGTTTTGTCTCCCCAGCATCCGTCCTGCCAGCTCATCCAGTCCAGGACGATACAGTCCAGGCTAAGCTCCCTGCGCCGGAATTCCCGGGAGACGGAGAGAAGCTCCTCCGCGCTGCGGTAGCGCTCCCGGCTCTGAATATAACCGAAGGCCCATTTGGGCAGCATGGCAGGCATGCCAACGCTGGAGGAAAGCTTCCGCAGGACGCCGGCACAGTCCTTTCCGCGAATCACCAGGCAGGAGAACTGTCCGACAGCGTCCAGTTCAAAGGTGAAGGAGGAACCTTCCCCGCGGAATTTCATGGCGCAGCCGGCTTCGATCAGCAGGCCCCAGCCGTCGCTGCTGAGCAGGAAGGGGATCGGGATCTTCATGTTGTGCTCATAGAGCAGCTCGTTTTTCCCGGAATAATCAAAAATGCCGTCCTCGTGTGCACCCAGGCCGGTCAGGACAGGAGACCCGGGAAAGGAGAAGCGCAGGACCGCGGAATACGTGTCCCGGATCAGACGGCGTTCATCGTCTTCAAAAGAAACAAACTCTCCGTTGGCGGTCTGCCGGACTTCCCCCTTGCCGTCCGTGCCGGAAAACCGCCAGACCTGCCGCGGTGAAAAAACACAGTCTGTCAGGCAGAGGTATTCTCCCTGTTCATCGCTGAAGGAAACAGGGGCGAAAGGTTTACCGCATTCCGGGTCAAACATGATCCGGGCAACTCCGGGGGCTTTTTCAATACGCGTCATGGCGGGGGACTCCTTTGTCTGATAGGATCAGCATGATAACCGTTATGATGGCGGAGCGGGTGGTTCCGGGATAATCATAATATAGCCCATGCTTTTCCGGATATCAACCGCCGGGACGGAACAGACGGCGGCCGGCCGTGGAGAAAAGGCCGACGCCCCTTTTCATCTGCGGAAAGACATAGTACAATAACAAGAAATATGCAGAGGAGAACGTAACCATGGAGAGAAGCGTGCGCGTTTCCGCCAAAGCGCTGGTGATTAAAGACGGAAGGATGCTGGCGATCAAGCTCCGGGACAAGGACGGCGTGTTTTATATCATGCCCGGCGGAGGACAGAATGCCGGCGAGCTGCTGCCTGCCGCGGCGGAGCGGGAAGTTGCGGAGGAAACCGGTATCGCGGTGAAAGCGCAGGAAGCCCTGTTCGTGATCGAAGGGGCGGAGGGCGAACAGGATCACCGGGTCGATATCGTTTTCCGGTGCGAATACCTCGGGACGGCGGACACGGACCGGCAGACGGACTGCAACCAGATCGGATACGAATGGCTGGAGATCGGCACGCTGAACAGGGCGCCGCTTTACCCCTCGAAGCTGAGGCGGCCGATCATGAACCTGTATGAGGGAAAAGACACTCCTGTCTACCTGGGCAACGAGAACATGGGCGACCCGGAGATTACGGACTGAGAACGACAAAGCGAGGAAGAGCATATGAATATCGAACGCGTGAAAGAGATGGAAGGATACCTGAATGAATGCGCGGCCGTGACGGCCGGGCTGACGGAGCAGCTGGACCGGACGGACGCCGTCCGGGAGGACATGATCCGGCTGTTTTCCTACTATGGCAGCGAAGCCTGGTACGAGGACAGGGAAGGGGATCTGCCCGCGGACATACCGGCGGGCGTCCTGTCCGAGGACGCCGTGTACGACCGGATCACGGAGATCCGGGACGCCGCGTTCCGGATGCTGGAGACTGCGACGGATATCCTGAAGAACAGGATCTGATTACAGAAAGCATGGAGTAAAATGAATCAGAACGATTACAGCCGCCGGATTTCCGAGCGGCAGTGGAACCTTCCCGACAAGGGCGAGCTGGAGAGCCGGCGGGAGGAAACCTATATCGACGATATTATCCAGAAAGACCATATCCAGCGGAGACTGCTGGAGAACCTGGACGGGATCCGGACCGTTTTCGACGGCGGGGCCGGCAGCGGCAGGTTCTCCATCCTGCTGGCGAAGCAGGGGTGCCGGGTCACGCACTTCGACATTTCCCAGCCCATGATCGACAAGGCGAGGGAACTGGCGGAGAAAGAGGGCGTGGCGGACAGGATCACCTTCGTGAAAGGCGCGCTGGAAGACCTGAGCGCTTACGGGGACCGGTCCTTCGACCTGGTGGTTTCCTTTGACGCGCCGGTTTCCTATACCTGGCCGAACCAGGAGAAGGTGATCGGGGAACTGGTGCGCATCGCCCGGAAAAGAATCATGCTGAGCGTGTCCAGCCGGCTCGGATCGCTGCCGTACCTGGCCAATCCGGTCCAGAAGAATCAGTTCATCCTGGACGAGGGGGCTGAGGATCCCTTCGTGCAGTGGGTCGTGACCCACCGGCAGGAGATGATCGACGGGTTCCGGTTCAGCCGTGAGAACGCCGGGAAAGTCCTGGAAGACGGGCTGATGGGCGGGGACGCCGAGATCGAGGAATTCGAGAAGGGCGGCACACCCTGGTGCATCACCTATACCTTCCTGCCGGACGAACTGAAGCGGATCCTGGAGGAGAACGGCGTGGAGGACGTGTCCCTCAGCGGACCGGGAGCCTACGGCCGGACGGTCCCGCGGGAGATCCTGGTGAAGATCATGAAGGATCCGGAGCAGAGGAAGGACTTCCTGGACTTCTGCTACCGGTACGATTCCAGCTTGTATGTCTGCGGCATGGGCAAGGACAACCTGTTCGCCATGGGCCGGATTCCGGAATGAAAGACATGGACGGAAGGAAGAAACAGATGACAAAGAAAGAAATCCTGGCGGTTTCGCTGCGGCAGTCCGCCATTGACTTTTCCTGCGCTGAGGAGGACTTCCTCAGGGACGTGAACGTGGTGACCGAATCAAAGCCCGCGGAAGGCGCGAGCCGGTATATGAAGCTGCCGCATATCTGCGCCCTGGCTTCCTACGGCAACAACGTCGTCGCGGCATGCCGCGGGGACCTGATCCCGGAGGTGGAGGCATTTGTCAACGGGCAGGAGAAAAACTACCGGTGCTTTGAAACGCCGCAGATCTATGAGCTGAACCGGATCCTGCGGAAGGCGGGGGCGCAGATTTGCTGGATGCACACGGTCTGCCTCCCGGATCCGGACGCGGTCTTCGGTGCGGATCTGAGCTGTCCCTATGAGACGCGGGAGATGCATCCTGAAGACTTTACGGACCTGTATGTTCCGGAGTGGGGCAACGCGCTTTGCAGCGACCGGAAGGAACTGGACATGCTGGGCGTCGGTGCCTATGACGGGGACAGGCTGATCGGCCTGGCCGGATGCTCGGCGGACTGCGGGGAGATGTGGCAGATCGGCATCGACGTGCTGCCGGAGTACCGGCGGCAGGGCGTGGCTTCCGTGCTGACCAACCGGCTGGCGCGGGCGGTCTTTGAGCGGGGGATCGTTCCGTTCTATGCCTTCGCCTGGTCGAACATACGGTCCGTAAAGAACGCGGTCCGCAGCGGTTTCAGTCCCGCCTGGGTCGCGATGACTGCGAAGGCAGATGAATAAACCGGCATAAAGAACAGCCCCTTCCGGATGTCCGGAAGGGGCTGTCAGTTATGAATCGAAATTACGCGACGATCTTTTCGACGGCATTGAAATACTCAAAGAACTGCACGTCGTCATGGTAAGTGGAAGTGAAAACTTCCGGCTCGTTGAACCCGTCTTTCGTGAGCAGTTCAGAGATGCCCAGGTAACGCTGCGCGGGATCCTTCAGGTCATATTGATCACCCTGCGCGGTCACGACCAGCACGGACGCGTCGCAGCGGTCAAGCGTTTCTTCAAACAGTTTCAGTTCATCATTATTCCTGATCTTCATTCATACCAACTCCTTTGCGATCAGAATTCATGAGGAAGAAGTATTTCTTCTTCCGTACAACATTCTACCGCAAAAGAAGGGGAATACAATCGGCGTTCAGGCGATTTTCAGGACAAATTGTACAGTTTTATATGTACATGTCTGAAATGGGAGGAAACAGACAGGGCCCTTCGCAAAAAGTCAGCATCGGGAGAGCCGGACGGCCATATACTGCCTGGCAGGCAGATCCACCCGGAACCGGCCCCGGTGCGTTCCCGCGTCCGTGACGGTCATGTTCCAGGTGTCGATGACTTCCGCGCGGTAAGGCGTGGTGTCGTCGATATGGAACTCCCGGAAGGAGGGGCGCATGAAGCTGTAGTAGTACAGCCGGTAACCGGTTTTCCGCGCCAGGGCTTCGTCCTCCGGAATTCCGCAGACAGAATCCCACTCCGCCGGCAGACAGCGCAGGCCGTTTCCGGGAACGCTGTTCAGGACGTCCAGCAGGAAACCGACACGCTTCCAGCTTTCCCCGTGCAGCACGCCGCCGTGACTCCACCAGAGGATCTCCTCCGGATTCAGGAAGGTTTCCCCATGGCCGGGATAGCCGCCCCGAACGGCGCCCTCCCAGAAGCGGCGGATCATTTCCTCTCCGGTGATGTTGCCCCAGCCGTGCTGGATATTTCCCTCATAGGCGATCTCGTCCAGCACCACCGGTTTGCCGAACTGCTTCCGCCATTCATCGGTATACTCCGCGCCGCGGTACAGGTCCTGGCGCTGGATGCTGCAGTGGGTGATCCACGGCCGGGTATGGTCATAGAAGGGGATGCAATTGTGGATGGAACGCAGGTGCCCGTAAGGATCGCCCTGGACCAGCAGGGTTCCGAAGTGTTCCCAGTCATCCGTCGTTTTGGCCCGCATCAGATCGTATTCGTTGGCCAGGCTCCACCAGACGTTCCGGAAGGCGGAGAACCGGGCAATCACATAGTTCCAGTACAGGTCGTCCGCTTCCCGGCCCATGCAGGAGAAGCCCCAGCGGTCATAGGGGTGCATGACGATGAGGTCGGCTTCGATACCGGCCCGCTGCAGCGCCAGGATGCATTCTTCCAGGTGCCGGAAGTGTTCCGGGTTCGGGCGGGTAAAGTCGAAATGATTCCCCGCCGCATTCCCGGTATAGTCCATGAAATTCTCCTTCGTCAGGACGGAGGAATCCATGGGCGTGCCCTCAAAGGGATAGGTGCGAGGTTCGCCCAGGTTGTAGTCATAGTGCTTGGGCAGGATGCAGAAACGGATTTTGTTGAAACGGGCTTCCTCCAGGGAACGGAGCGTTTCCCGGATCCTTTCGTCCGGTTGCTGGGTCCAGACGTAGCAGGTGGTGCCCAGCGGATAAAAGGGCGTGCCGTCCGCGTAAGCGAAATGATACTGCCAGGACACCCGCACGGGGCCGTGATTGCTGCCTGTCGCTTCCGTGACCCTGAACGTGCCGACGGCTTCCCGATCCGAAAAGGAACCCCAGACGGTGTAACGGTATTCTCCGGTATAAGAGGGCATGAAGCGGATCTTCCAGATTCCGTTTCCGTCATAAAAACCGGAGACCATGACGTCCTCATGATGCCCCTCAAACCGGCCGTGTATTGCGTAATCAGTGAAGGGGTTGCCTTCGGCCCTGCCCGGCAGGGAGAGCTCGAAAACTCCCCAGCGTTCGACGACTGCGTGTTCCATAACGAATTCCTTTCCGGCTGCTGCGCTTGTGTTTCCGTTGTATCCGGACGATGATCTGTGGTATAATATATCATAACAGAAATCGATTCACGATGGGAGATAAATATGGCGGCAAAAAGACCGATCAGCACGATCCGGGAACAGGTGTACCAGATCCTGCGGGACGATATCTGCCAGGGCGTGTACGCACCGGGAACCCGGCTGCAGGAAGTGGACCTGGCCGAAAACCTGAACGTCAGCCGCAGCCCGGTACGGGAAGCGCTCCGCCAGCTGGCGGCGGACGGCCTGCTGCTGGAAATCCCCAACAAGGGGGTCTACGTCAAGGAATTCACGGCCAAGGATATCGGGGAGATCTACGACCTGCGCGTGATGCTGGAATCCTACGGCATTTTCCACAGCGCGGGGCATATCACCTCCGCCCGCAGGGAGCGCCTGCTCCGGTTCCTGGCGGAACTGGAGAAAGACCTGGAGAAAGGCGACCTGGAAGCCTATACCGCCACGGACGAGAAGCTGCACAACCAGATCGTCCACCTGGGGGACAACAGCCTGATCAACGACACCTATGACCGGGTCCGGTCCATGAACCAGCAGTTCAGGATCCTCTCCCTGATGGATCAGCAACGGTTCAGCGATTCCCTGGACGAGCACCGGAAGATCGTCCATGCGCTGGTGACCGGGGACCTGAAACGGGCGGACGACATCAACCGGGAACACCTGGAGCTGGCCCGGCAGACCATCCTGAAGAGAATGAAGAACAAGGAACCGGAAGAATAAAAGGGATCATGAAAGCACCCTGCGGCGGCTGATGTGTACCCTCTTTACTGGACAACCAGTAAGGAGGGTAATTTTATGCGTTACAGTTATGAGTACAAGAGGAAATGTATTGAACTGTACAGAGAAGGAAGGTGGCCAGAAACTCCAGTAGGTATTAAAGATCCTCGGA
>JAEEGL010771323.1_pt1 | contig 14361 bp, 25 predicted proteins | sample 9134231 | NCBI WGS metagenome assembly JAEEGL01 (sample SAMN16246548, study PRJNA631951) | gut metagenome | biome: gut microbiome; feature: rumen; material: fiber-attached | host: Bos | place: Iran: Karaj | collected 2018-10
GGTAAGACCACCACGTCAGAGCGTATCCTCTTCTACACGGGCAAAACCCATAAAATAGGTGAGGTGCACGACGGTGCAGCCACGATGGACTGGATGGCTCAGGAGCAGGAGCGCGGTATCACTATCACGTCGGCCGCCACCACATGCTCATGGGACTGGAATGGGAAAAAATATAAGATCAACCTGATAGACACTCCGGGACACGTCGACTTCACCGCTGAGGTGGAGCGCTCACTGCGCGTGCTGGATGGTGCCGTGGCCACTTACTCGGCAGCCGACGGCGTACAGCCACAGTCAGAGACCGTATGGCGCCAGGCCGACAAGTACAATGTGCCACGCATCGGCTATGTCAACAAGATGGACCGCTCAGGCGCTGACTTCTTCAGCACTGTGCAGCAGATGAAAGAAATCCTCGGTGCTAACCCCTGCCCTGTGCAGATACCTATCGGCGCAGAGGAGCATTTCAAGGGCGTGGTCGACCTCATCAAGATGAAGGCCATTTTGTGGCACGACGAGAGCATGGGCGCAGAGTATGACGTTGAGGAAATACCTGCTGACCTGCTCGACGAGGCACAGGAGTGGCGCGACAAGATGCTGGAGAATGCCTCCAACTTCGATGACGCTCTGATGGAGAAATACCTCGAGGGAGAGGAAATCACAGAGGATGAGATCATCGCTGCCATCCGCAAGGGCACCGTGGCCATGGAGGTGACTCCTATGGTGTGTGGCTCTTCTTATAAGAACAAGGGCGTGCAGCCACTGCTCGACTATGTGTGCGCTTTCCTTCCTTCACCTATCGATGCAGAGAGCATCAAAGGCCTCAACCCAGAGACCGAGGAGGAGGAGGATCGCAAACCCTCAGAGGATGCACCCACCGCAGCCCTGGCTTTCAAAATCGCCACTGACCCCTATATGGGACGCCTTGTCTTCTTCCGTGTTTACTCTGGTAAGGTGCAGGCAGGCTCATATGTCTACAACCCACGCTCCGGCAAGAAGGAGCGCATCAGCCGCCTCTTCCAGATGAACTCCAATAAGGAGATTCCCATGGAGTCGATCGACGCTGGTGACATCGGGGCTGGTGTGGGATTCAAAGACATCCACACAGGTGATACCCTCTGCGATGAGGCTCATCCCATCGTGCTGGAGTCAATGACCTTCCCCGACCCGGTGATTGGTATCGCCGTGGAGCCCAAGTCACAGGCCGATGTCGACAAACTGGGTATCGGACTGTCGAAACTCGCAGAGGAAGATCCCACTTTCACCGTGCGCACCGACGAGCAGAGCGGACAGACCATTATCTCTGGTATGGGCGAGCTGCACCTCGATATCATCATTGACCGTCTGAAGCGCGAGTTCAAGGTGGAATGCAACCAGGGTAAGCCTCAGGTCAACTACAAGGAGGCCATCACCAAGACCGTCAACCTGCGTGAGGTATACAAGAAGCAGAGTGGTGGACGTGGTAAGTTTGCCGACATCATCGTCAACGTAGGCCCTGTGGATCCCGACTTCAAAGAGGGCGGACTGCAGTTTGTCAATGAGGTGAAGGGTGGCAACATCCCCAAGGAGTTTATCCCCTCTGTACAGAAAGGCTTCGAGAGCGCTATGAAGAATGGCGTGCTGGGAGGCTATCCTATGGACTCACTCAAGGTGACACTGCTCGATGGCTCGTTCCATCCCGTCGACTCCGACCAGCTCTCCTTCGAGATCGCTGCCATCCAGGCTTATAAGAACGCCTGTGTCAAGGCTGGCCCCGTACTGATGGAGCCTATCATGAAACTGGAGGTGGTGACACCTGAGGAGAACATGGGCGACGTCATTGGCGACCTCAACAAGCGCCGCGGACAGGTGCAGGGCATGGACGAGGCACGCTCCGGCGGACGTATCGTCAAGGCTTTGGTGCCACTGTCTGAGACCTTCGGATATGTCACCACCCTGCGTACCATCACTTCCGGACGCGCCACCAGCTCTATGGAGTACGACCATCACGCACCTCTCTCCAGCTCTATCGCCAAGGCAGTGCTGACTGAGTGCAACGGACGTGCCGACTTAGTCTAAAAAAGACCATGTGGATGTGAGACACCGCTTAGCGTATGACTCTTAAGCGGTGCTCCTCTCACCACAGCAATAGTAATAACATCAAATCTAATCCAATCATGAGTCAGAAAATTAGAATCAAACTCAAGTCTTACGATCACAAACTCGTAGACAAGTCAGCCGAGAAAATCGTTAAGGCTGTCAAGGCAACAGGTGCAGTGGTAAGCGGCCCGATACCCCTCCCCACACACAAGCGCATCTACACCGTCAACCGTAGTACCTTCGTCAACAAAAAGGCACGCGAGCAGTTCCAGCTCAGCGATTTCAAGCGCCTCATCGACATCTACAGCTCTACAGCTAAGACCGTCGACGCACTGATGAAACTCGAACTTCCCAGTGGCGTGGAAGTGGAAATCAAAGTATAGAACTGAAGTTTCGCTTTCGAAATAAAAAAGGGTGTGATTTCACACCCTTTTTTTGATATATCCATTTTTATCGCTAAAAAATATTAAAAATATTTGCGGGAATGAAGGAAAAGTCGTACCTTTGCAGCCGCAAAGTGCGTATTGCGCTGGCTTTTATGCTATCAATACACTGAGAAAGAGCGACTTGGCCTTCATTTGCGAAGAAGAAAGCGTCTCTTTAAAGTGGCTGGTGTGTGTAAAAATTAGTAAGATGCCACTTTAAAGAGACAAGATTATTCATATTTACATCATTTTTTTTAACTTAAAACTGAAATGCCAGGATTAATTGGAAAAAAAATCGGAATGACATCCGTTTTCAGTGCCGACGGTAAAAATGTGCCGTGCACTGTTATCGAAGCTGGTCCTTGTGTTGTCACCCAGGTGAAAACTGTCGAAAAAGACGGCTATAGCGCTTTCCAACTGGGATTTGCTGAGGCTAAGGAGAAAAACACTACCAAAGCTCTCATGGGAATCTTCAAGAAAGCAGGGACAACACCGAAAAAGCACTTGGCCGAGTTCAAATTCGACGAGGAGTACAACCTCGGAGACACCATCACCGTAGAGATCTTCAGCGACTCAGAGTTCGTCGACGTCGTAGGAACATCAAAAGGTAAAGGTTTTCAGGGCGTCATGAAGCGTCACGGATTCGGCGGTGTAGGACAGAGTACTCACGGACAGGACGACCGCGCCCGCAAGCCGGGTTCAATCGGCGCCTGCTCGTATCCCGCTAAAGTGTTCAAGGGAATGAGAATGGCCGGCCACATGGGTGGCGACAGAGTCACAACTCAGAACCTCAAAGTGTTAAAAGTCATACCGGAGCACAACCTTATCCTCGTTAAAGGATCGGTCGCCGGATGGAATGGTTCAACTGTCTTAATTGAGAAATAATGGAAATCAGCGTATTAAACATCAAAGGTCAGGAGACCGGAAGAACAGTCACTCTCAACGACGATATCTACGGCATTGAGCCCAACGACCACGTGCTTTACCTCGACGTGAAGCAATATCTGGCCAACCAGCGCCAAGGCACTGCAAAAGCCAAGGAGAGAAGTGAGCATGCTGGATCCACACGCAAGCTCGGAAGACAGAAAGGTGGAGGCGGCGCACGTCATGGCGACATCAACTCACCCCTCATGAAGGGTGGTGGTAGAGTGTTCGGACCAAGACCACGTGACTATCGCTTCAAACTCAACAAGAAAGTGAAAGAACTCGCACGCAAGAGCGCCCTCTCATACAAAGCTCAGGAGAACGCTATCATCATCATCGAGGACTTCACAATGGATGCACCCAAGACTAAAGAATTCTTAAATATTACTAAAAATCTTAAAGTCGAGGGAAAGAAACTTCTCATGGTTTTGCCAGAAGCAAATAAAAATGTATATTTGTCGGCTCGTAACCTGCAGCGTTCCGAGGTTATACTTGCATCATCACTCAATACTTACAAAGTGTTGAATGCTGATGTTCTTGTTGTGACCGAAAATTCGCTCAAGACAATCGACGGAATCTTAACTAAATAATCAAGGAGACAGAAAATGGGATTTATTTTGAGACCCCTGGTCACTGAGAAAATGACCAAGATCACTGACAAACGCCCCAACCGCTTTGGCTTCATCGTTTTACCAGAGGCCAACAAACTGCAAATCAAGGAGGAAATCGAGCGGTTGTATAATGTCACTGTTATCGATGTCAACACGCTGCTGTTCTCTGGAAAGCGCTCACAGCGCTATACAAAGGCTGGGCTTGTGAAAGGCCAGAAGAGCGCGTTCAAAAAAGCCATCGTAACACTCAAAGAGGGCGACACAATTGATTTTTACAGCAATATTTAATAAAAAATGGCAGTACGTAAATTTAAACCCGTAACTCCGGGTCAAAGACACAAGATTATTGGTACGTTCGAGGAGATTACTGCATCCGTACCAGAGAAGTCTCTCGTTTTTGGTAAACGTTCCACCGGCGGACGAAACAACACCGGTAAGATGACTGTACGCTACAGAGGCGGCGGACACAAGAGAAAATACCGTTTCATTGACTTCAAACGAGAGAAAGATGGTGTTCCAGCTGTAGTCAAGACAATCGAGTACGATCCCAACAGATCGGCACGCATCGCATTGCTCTACTATGCTGACGGTGAAAAACGCTACATTATTGCTCCTATCGGACTGCAAGTGGGCACTACACTCATGTCGGGAGCCGAGGCTGCTCCTGAAGTAGGCAACGCCCTCCCATTGGCCAACATACCAGTTGGTACCGTCATCCACAACATCGAGCTCAGACCCGGACAGGGCGCAAAGCTCGTGCGTTCGGCAGGTAATTTCGCTCAGTTGACTTCACGCGAGGGTAGCTATTGCGTTATCAAACTACCTTCAGGCGAGACTCGTCAGATTCTCTCTGCTTGTAAAGCTACCGTAGGTAGCGTAGGAAACTCAGACCACGCTCTTGAGCAGTCAGGTAAGGCCGGACGCTCACGCTGGCTCGGACGTCGTCCACACAACCGTGGTGTCGTCATGAACCCACACGATCACCCAATGGGTGGTGGCGAAGGAAGACAGTCAGGTGGACATCCACGCTCACGCACTGGTCTGTATGCTAAGGGCCTCAAGACAAGGGCTCCTAAGAAGCACTCCAACAAGTATATTATCGAAAGAGCTAATAAGAAGAAATAAAGTTAACAAGAGTAAATTATGAGTCGTTCACTTAAAAAAGGACCGTATATCAACGTAGCTCTGGAGAAGAAAATCCTCGCTATGAACGAAAGCGGCAAAAAGACAGTCGTCAAGACATGGGCGAGAGCATCAATGATTTCCCCGGATTTCGTGGGGCACACTGTTGCAGTTCATAACGGTAACAAATTTATCCCTGTTTACATCACTGAGAACATGGTGGGACACAAGCTCGGAGAGTTCGCACCCACACGCAGATTCGGCGGACATGCCGGCAACAAAAAGTAGTAAACAGGCAAACCCTTTGAAAATAAAAAATAAATAATAATGGGAGCAAGAAAACGTATCGCGGCTGAGAAAAGAAAAGAAGCCGCAAAAAGCCTCTACTACGCTAAACTCAGAGGCGTACCTTCCTCACCACGAAAAATGAGATATGTCGTTGACATGATACGTGGAATGGAAGTCAACAGAGCCCTCGGCGTACTCAGATTCTCAAAGAAAAACGCTGCCATCGACGTAGAGAAACTTCTTCTCTCCGCTGTGGCCAACTGGGAAGCCAAAAACGACCGCAAGGCAGAGGATGGTGAACTCTATATTTCACGCGTCTTCGTCGACGAGGGTGTGACTATGAAACGCATGAGACCTGCACCACAAGGACGTGGTTACAGAATACGCAAACGCAGCAACCATGTGACCCTTTTCGTGGATTCTAAAACTAATGACGATAAATAATAAGCAGAATGGGACAGAAAGTTAATCCAATAAGCAACCGCCTCGGTATTATCAGAGGATGGGACTCAAATTGGTTCGGAGGCAAAAATTTCGGAGAAAACCTGGTCGAGGACCAGAAAATCCGCAAGTACCTCAATGAGAGACTCGCCAATGCAAGCGTCTCCAGGATTGTCATCGAACGCACACTCAAACTCGTCACCATCACCATCTGCACTGCCCGTCCGGGTATCGTCATCGGAAAAGGTGGACAGGATGTCGACAAACTGAAGGAAGAGCTGAAGAAACTCTACAACAAAGAGATTCAGATCAATATCTATGAGGTGAAAAAGCCAGAGCTCGACGCCACTATTGTTGCTACCAACGTGGCACGCCAGGTGGAGGGCAAGATCGCTTACAGAAGAGCTATCAAAATGGCTATCGCCAATACGATGCGCGCGGGAGCCGAGGGCATCAAAATACAGATCACAGGACGCCTCAACGGTGCTGAAATGGCACGCAAGGAAATGTACAAAGAGGGACGTACTCCTCTGCACACTTTCCGCGCTGACGTAGACTACTGCCAGGCAGAGGCCCTCACCAAGGTCGGTATCCTTGGTATCAAAGTGTGGATCTGCAGAGGTGAGGTCTATGGAAAGGTCGACCTCGCACCCAACTTCGCCCAGGAGAAGCAGAACAGCCGTCCAAGCGGCGGTGGACGCCAGGGACGTGGCAACCGCAAGAGAAACAATAACCGTTAAAAAAGTAAGAAGGTACAATGTTACAGCCAAAAAGAGTAAAATATAGAAGACCTCAGGACGGGCGCGGCAACAAAGGCAATGCGCACAGAGGTACACAGCTCGCTTTCGGTTCGTTCGGCATCAAGACTCTCGAAGCCAAATGGATTGACAGCCGGCAGATTGAGGCTGCCCGTGTAGCCGTCAACAGATACATGCAGCGTGAGGGACAGGTCTGGATCCGCATCTTCCCCGATAAACCTATCACACGCAAGCCCGCTGACGTACGTATGGGTAAAGGTAAAGGTGATCCCGCAGGATGGGTCGCACCTGTCACACCAGGACGCATCCTTTTCGAAGTAGAAGGCGTCAGTTTTGACATCGCAAAAGAGGCTCTCCGCCTTGCTGCACAGAAACTGCCCGTGAAAACTAAGTTTGTTGTAAGACGTGATTTTGATAAAAACGCATAAACTATGAAGATTAATGAAATAAATGAGCTCACCACTCAGGACTTGGTAGAGCGACTGGAGGCCACCGTTGAGCAGCTGCAGAAAATGAAGCTCAACCACGCTATCACACCTCTGGAGAATCCATCACAGATTAAGTTGGTGCGTCGTGACATAGCACGTATGAAGACAGTACTTCGTCAGAGAGAACTTAACAAATAACAATGGCCCAGATGGAAACAAGAAATTTAAGAAAGACAAGACAGGGTGTGGTAATCAGCAACAAAATGGATAAAACCATTGTTATTGCAGCAAAGTTCAAAGAGATGCACCCTATCTATGGCAAGTTTGTGCAGAAGACAAAGAAATATCATGCACACGATGAGAAAAATGAGGCTAACATCGGTGACACCGTACTCATTATGGAAACCCGTCCTTTGAGCAAAACAAAGAGATGGAGATTGGTTCAAATAATCGAAAAAGCTAAGTAATCATGATACAGGCAGAAACAAGACTTACCATTTGCGACAACAGTGGCGGGCGAGAGGCCCTCTGCATCAGAGTGCTCGGCGGTACACGCCGTCGCTATGCAAGCGTAGGCGACATCATCGTCGTATCAGTGAAAAATGTGATTCCTTCAAGCGACCTCAAGAAAGGCACTGTCTCTAAGGCTTTGATCGTACGCACAAAAAAGGAGATAAGAAGAGCCGACGGCTCCTATATCCGCTTCGACGACAATGCATGCGTACTTCTCAACAATGCCGGTGAGCTCCGTGGCAGCCGTATCTTCGGCCCCGTGGCACGTGAGTTGCGCGCCGTCAACATGAAGGTGGTGTCACTCGCACCAGAGGTTCTATAACATTTTAAAGAAGTAAAAGTAATGACAAAGTTACATATCAAGAAAGGCGACACAGTCATTGTCATATCCGGAGAGGATAAAGGCAAGACAGGTAAAGTGCTGCAGATGCTCAGGGAGAAGCAGAAGGCCATCGTCGAGGGTGTCAACATCGTCACAAAAAGCTCAAAACCCTCCGCAAAGCATCCACAGGGTGGTTTCGTCAAAGTCGAGGCACCTATTCATATCTCTAATCTGAGCCTGATCGACCCTAAGAGTGGCAAGGCAACACGTATTGCCATCCAAGTCAAAGAAGATGGCAAGAAAGTTAGAATCGCTAAAAAATCTGGAGAGGAGATCAAATAATGAATACAGCACAGTTAAAGACACAATACATCGAGAGCATCGCACCAGCGTTGAAGAAGCAGTTCAACTACACTTCAAACATGCAGATTCCAGTGCTCAAGAAAATCGTGATCAATCAGGGTCTCGGAGATGCCACACAGGAGAAGAAAATCATCGATGTCGCTATCAACGAGCTCACCACCATCACTGGACAGAAGGCAGTGGCTACCTACTCAAAGAAGGATATCGCCAACTTCAAGCTTCGTAAGAAGATGCCTATCGGTGTCATGGTGACCCTCCGCCGCGAGCGCATGTACGAGTTCCTCGAGAAACTCATCAGAGTGGCTCTGCCTCGTATCCGCGACTTCAAAGGCATCGAGAGCAAGTTTGACGGCAGGGGCAACTACACCCTTGGCATCGACGAGCAAATCATCTTCCCTGAGATCAACCTCGACACAATAGACCGTATACAGGGCATGAATATCACTTTCGTCACTTCAGCTAAGACTGACGAGGAGGGATATGAGCTGCTCAAGGCTTTCGGCCTACCATTCAAGAACGCTAAAAACGCATAAACAACATGGCAAAAGAATCAATGAAGGCCCGCGAGGTCAAAAGAGCCAGAATGGTTGCTAAGTATGCAGAGAAAAGAGCTGCACTCAAGAAAATCATTGCCACCAGCGATGACCCCATGGAGGCATACGAGGCCGCACGAAAGCTGCAGAGCATACCACGCAATGCCAACCCTATCCGCCTGCACAATCGTTGCAAGATCACCGGCAGACCAAAGGGATATATCCGCCAGTTCGGACTCTCCCGTATCCAGTTCAGGGAGATGGCTTCCGCAGGACTCATTCCGGGCGTGAAGAAAGCAAGCTGGTAAACAGGTGAGCATCTTTTTTTATAGTATTTAATATTGTCGGGGCAGTCCCGATTAATTAAACAAAAACAATTTATGACAGATCCAATTGCAGATTATCTGACGAGGCTCAGAAACGCTATCATGGCACATCACCGTGTAGTAGAGATTCCTGCCTCCAACCTCAAGAAGGAGATCACAAAGATCCTCTTCGACAAAGGTTACATCCTCAATTACAAATTCATTGAGGACGGACCTCAGGGCTCCATCAAGGTCGCTCTTAAGTACGACCCCGCCACTAAGGTCAACGCTATCAAGAAACTCAAGAGAGTTTCCACTCCTGGTCTCCGGAAATACACCGGTTACAAGGACATGCCGAGAGTTATCAACGGATTAGGTATTGCTATCTTATCTACATCCAAAGGTGTAATGACTGACAAAGAGGCCGCTGAGCTCAAGATTGGTGGCGAGGTGCTTTGTTATGTATATTAATTAGGAGGATACGATATGTCAAGAATAGGTAAATTGCCCATCAATATCCCCGCAGGTGTAGAGGTCAAACATGACAAAGACGGTGTCATCACCGTAAAAGGCCCCAAAGGCGAACTTTCACAGCGGGTGGACCCCTCCATCAAAGTGAACATCGAAAATGGTGAGATGACTTTCGAGGTAGACGAGAACAGCCCCGTCAATATCAAGCAGAAACAAGCTTTCCATGGACTGTACCGCGCACTGGTCAACAATATGGTTGTAGGTGTCAGCCAGGGATTCCAGAAGACTCTGGAGCTCGTAGGTGTAGGATACCGCGTTTCCAACCAGGGGAACATACTCGAGTTCGCACTCGGATATACACACCCCATCTTCATACAGCTCCCACCAGAGGTTAAGGTGGAGACAAAGTCTGAGAGAAACCAGAACCCGGTCATCATGCTCGAGTCATGCGACAAGCAACTGCTCGGTCTCATCTGTGCAAAAATTCGCTCTTTCCGTAAACCTGAGCCATACAAGGGCAAGGGTGTCCTGTTCAAGGGTGAGGTCATCCGCAGGAAGTCTGGTAAGTCAGCTTCAGCTAAGTAATTTTAACAATTGACGATTATGACAACAAAGAAAGAAGAAAGACGAATTAAAATCAAATATAGAATTCGCAAGAAAGTGAATGGTACCGCTGAGCGCCCACGTATGAGCGTCTTCCGCAGCAATAAGCAGATCTATGTGCAGGTCATCAACGACCTCACAGGCACTACGCTGGCTTCTGCCTCTTCGCTCGGACTCGAGAAGATGCCCAAGGTGCAGCAGGCTGAGAAAGTGGGAGAACTCATTGCTGAGAAGGCAAAGGCCGCTGGCATCACTGCCGTGGTTTTCGACCGCAATGGATATCTCTATCATGGCAGAGTGAAACAACTGGCTGACGCAGCCCGTAAAGGTGGACTTAAATTTTAAACGATTATGGCAATGAATAAAGTGAAAATCAACAGTGACGTAGAGTTAAAAGACAGCCTCGTGGCCATCAACCGTGTCACCAAGGTGACAAAGGGTGGACGTACGTTCACATTTGCTGCCATCGTCGTTGTAGGTGACGGTAACGGCGTCATCGGATGGGGTCTGGGCAAGGCTGGTGAGGTCACCGCCGCTATCGCAAAAGGCGTGGAAGCTGCCAAGAAAAACCTTGTGAAAGTGTCTGTCCTCAAGGGCACCATCCCTCATGAGATGGAAGTGTCATACGGTGGCGCAAAAGTGTTCCTCAAGCCTGCTGCTCCTGGTACAGGTATGGTGGCTGGTGGTGCTATGCGTGCCGTGCTTGAGAGCGCTGGCATCAGAGACGTGCTCGCCAAGTCAAAAGGCTCATCCAACCCTCACAATCTCGTCAAAGCCACTATCAAAGCCCTCTCAGAGATGCGTGACGCTTACACTGTGGCTGGTGTTCGTGGTATTTCTATGCAAAAAGTTTTTAGAGGATAAGGAGTTTTTGATATGGCAACAATAAAAATCAAGCAGATTAAAAGTAAGATCGGTTATCCTATCGACCAGAAGCGCACTCTCAAGGCACTTGGCCTGCACAAAATATCACAGGTGGTCGAGAAAGAGGACTGCCCTTCTATCAGGGGTATGATCAGAAAAGTACATCACCTGGTGACCGTAGTTGAATAATTAATCAGTTTAAAAGCAAAAAAATATGAAATTGCACAATCTAAAACCGGCAGCAGGCTCTACTCACTCACGCCGTCGCATCGGTCGCGGCCCAGGCTCAGGTCTCGGTGGCACCTCTACACGCGGTCATAAAGGAGCAAAGTCTCGTTCTGGCTACAAGAGAAAAATTGGATTCGAAGGCGGTCAGATGCCATTGCAGCGCCGTGTACCAAAGGCTGGTTTCAAAAATATCAACCATAAGGAGTATGTCGCTGTCAATGTGTCTACCTTGCAGAAGGTGGCCGAGAAGAAGGGTCTCACCAAGATTGGTATTCAGGAGCTCAAGGCTGCTGGTTATACCAATGGCAAGGAACTGGTCAAGATCCTGGGTGTCGGCGAGTTGAAGCTGGCTCTGCAGGTGGAGGCTCACGCCTTCTCTAAAACTGCCGAGGAAGTGATCAAGGCAGCTGGTGGTAACACAACTATAATCTAAGTAAATGAAAAAGTTTATCGAGACACTGAAGAATATCTGGAAGGTGGAGGATTTGCGTCAGCGAATCCTCATCACCATCCTGTTCACTGCAATCTATCGTTTCGGATCGTTTGTGGTGCTTCCTGGCATCGACTCGACCAAGTTGGCTAACATGCATGAGCAGACCGAGGGAGGTCTCATGTCATTGCTTGACATGTTCTCGGGTGGCGCTTTCTCCAATGCTTCTATCTTCGCATTGGGTATCATGCCATACATCTCCGCATCTATCGTCATGCAGTTGCTCGCTGTCGCTGTACCTTATTTCCAGAAGATGCAGCGTGAGGGTGAGAGTGGACGGAAGAAAATCATGTGGTACACCAGGGTGCTGACCGTGTTTATACTCGTCTTCCAGGCCCCGTCGTACCTGATGAACCTGAAGATGCAGTCGGCAGGCGCACTGACCACTGGCATCTCCTGGCAGGCTTTCATTCTTCCTGCTACCATCATACTTGCCGCTGGCAGTATGTTCATCCTATGGCTTGGTGAGCGCATCACGGACAAAGGCGTCGGTAATGGTATCTCACTCATCATTATGATTGGTATCATCGCACGTCTGCCGTCCTCATTCGCACAGGAGGTGTCTTCAAGATTGACCGCTGTCACAGGTGGTGGTCTCGTCATGTTCATTATCGAATTGCTCATCCTCTTTGCGGTGGTTTGTGCTGCCATACTTCTCGTACAGGCAGTCAGAAAGGTGCCAGTGCAGTATGCGCGCCGCGTGCAGGGCAACAAGACTTACGGTGGTGCACGTCAGTACATCCCGCTCAAGCTCTTCGCTGCCAACGTGATGCCTATCATCTTCGCACAGGCTCTCATGTTCATACCACTCGCCATCGTGCAGTATTCCACCAATAGCACCAATTATGTGATGCGGTCGCTCATGGACCATACCAGTCTGTTGTACAACATCATCTTTGCGGCCCTCATCATTGCGTTCACCTATTTCTACACTGCCATCACACTCAACCCCACACAGATGGCTGAGGATATGAAACGCAACAATGGATTCATTCCTGGTGTGAAGCCTGGAAAACCGACTGCCGACTACATCGACACAGTCATGTCACGCATCACGTTTCCTGGCTCGTTGTTCATCGCTTTCATCGCCATCATGCCGGCACTCGCCGGACTGCTTGACGTGAAGCAGGGATTCGCACAGTTCTTTGGTGGCACTTCACTGCTCATCCTTGTCGGTGTGGTCATCGACACCTTGCAGCAGATTCAGAGTCATCTGATGATGCGTCACTATGACGGACTGTTGAATGCTGGACATACCCGTGGCAACGGTGGCGTGTCTGCCTACTAATTCCTTGGATGAATATATTTCTTAAGACAGAGGATGAAATAGAGCTCATGAGGCGGGCTAACCGACTGGTCGGTGCTACGCTCGCCGAATTGGCTCGACATATCAAGCCAGGGGTGACAACACTCCAGCTCGACAAGATCGCGGGGGAGTTCATACGTGATCATGGGGCCATACCCACATTCAAGAATTTCCCCAACCCCTATGGAGGACCCTTCCCCGCCAATATCTGTACGTCGGTCAATGATGTCGTCGTGCATGGCGTGCCAGACAGCAAGACAGTCTTGCGTGAGGGAGATATCATCTCCATCGACTGTGGCACACTACTTGACGGGTTCAACGGAGACTCATGCTACACCTTCTGTGTGGGCGAGGTCAAAGACGAGGTCAGACAACTGCTTCACACTACTTACGAGGCTCTCTATCTCGGCATCGACCAAGCAGTGGCAGGGCGACATATCGGCGACATCGGTAGTGCCGTGCAAGACCATTGCGAGTCGCATGGATACGGTGTGGTCAGAGAACTCACAGGCCATGGCATCGGGCGAAAGATGCATGAAGACCCGATGGTGCCCAATTATGGCCGACGTGGCAATGGTATCATGCTCAAAGACAGTATGTGCATCGCCATCGAGCCGATGATCACCATGGGAGCCAGAGCCATCTACCTCATGCCCGACAGATGGACAGTGAGAACCAGAGACGGACAGCCTGCAGCGCATTTCGAGCACACAGTGGCGGTCAGAAGGGGTAAGGCTGAGATTTTATCATCGTTTGAGGAAATAGAAACATATTTAGGAAAAACCAATTGAGTATTTATGGCAAAGCAAGCCGCTATTGAACAAGACGGAACCATCATCGAGGCACTCTCTAATGCCATGTTCCGAGTAGAGTTGGAAAATGGGTGTCCCATCACAGCACATATCTCAGGCAAGATGAGGATGCACTACATTAAGATACTGCCAGGTGACAAGGTGAAGGTGGAAATGAGCCCATACGACCTGACAAAAGGCAGAATAGTGTTCAGATACAAATAATTTTACTGATATATGAAGACAAGAGCATCATTGAAAAAACGCACACCCGACTGCAAAATCGTACGCCGCAAGGGACGTCTTTTCGTTATCAACAAGAAGAACCCCAAGTATAAACTGCGTCAGGGATAATCAGAGTATGTAGGTGTGAAGGCCTGGTGACAGGCCTGACAAAAAGTAACAGTTTTTTATTTAATCAATATTAGTTTAACAAATGGCAATAAGAATTGTTGGAGTAGATTTGCCCCAGAATAAGCGTGGCGAAATCGCATTGACC
>JAEEGL011647525.1_pt1 | contig 14361 bp, 12 predicted proteins | sample 9134231 | NCBI WGS metagenome assembly JAEEGL01 (sample SAMN16246548, study PRJNA631951) | gut metagenome | biome: gut microbiome; feature: rumen; material: fiber-attached | host: Bos | place: Iran: Karaj | collected 2018-10
AATGTTAAGCTCTGCCTTTAGTCTTTCTTCGATCTCAAAGCATCTGGGAGCCGAGATATCTTCAAGGTTGATGCCTCCGAAGCCGGGAGCGATGTACTTTACGGCCTTGATGATCTCCTCGGTGTCCTGTGTATCAAGACAAATGGGAACTGCGTTGACTCCGCCGAACTCCTTGAAAAGAACGGCCTTTCCTTCCATAACCGGCATGGCGGCGTACGGACCGATGTTCCCGAGTCCCAGTACGGCGCTTCCGTCCGATACAACCGCAATGGTATTGGCTTTTATCGTATATTTATAAGCGGCTTTCGGATCCTCGGCAATGATTTTGCAGGGTTCCGCTACACCCGGGGTATAAGCTAAGGCTAAATCCTCTCTCGAGTTCACTTTGGATTTGGCCGTGGTTTCGATTTTTCCGTTCCATTCTTCGTGAAGTTTTAAGGCTAATTCCGCATTTGTCATATCGTCTGCTTCCAATCTGTAGTTTTCTGTCATTGTAATTATAACGAAAAAAAACACTTTTTCAACGAGGGATTATTACAAAAATACTTTATTTTTTGAAAAAGATGTTGTACAATATGAAACGTCTGAAGACATTGTTTCGTTGACGGCGGATGAGGTAAATCTTTCATCCCGCTATTTTTCCCTAATTTTGATTAATAATAGTCCGGACCTGCAAGGAGCTTTGGTCTGAGTTAATGAAATGATATCGCTGTAAATAAGATAAATGTATTTAGATATGGGAATTCTGCCGACAAAGCAGAGGGGGAACGGTAAATCGAAGAGTAAAAGGAGAAATTAAAAAATATGACGGACAAAGAAAGAGAACAACTTGAATCACTGACCATCTCGGGGTTAAAAACGCTCGGGAAATCCATGGGAATAAAGGGTTATACCACCATGGACAAAGAAGAACTGAAAGCGGCCATCATTAAAAAACGCGAAACGGAAGATGCGTCGGCAAAGAAAGAAGAAAGTACCGAAAAGCCGGCGGAGAAAGAACCGGCTCGTGCACCGAAGGAAAAAGCGTCCGTACCGGAAGCAAAGAAAGAGCCTGAGCCGGAAGCAAAGAAGGAAACGGTTTCAAAGAAGGATGCGGAAGGAAAGAAGGACTTTGAGGCGAAGAAGGATGCGGATTTAAGCAAAGAGGATTTAGAGGCGCTTGACAGCAAGGTTCCCGCCAAAGGCATTCTGGAAGTAATGCAGGACGGTTTCGGATTCATCCGCTGCGAGAATTATCTGCCCGGCGAGCATGACGTATATGTGGCTCCGAGCCAGATTCGCCGTTTCGGGTTAAAAACCGGAGACATTATCGAAGGAAGCACCAAGATTAAGACCGCAAACGAGAAATTTTCCGCACTTTTATATGTAAAGAAAATTAACGGATACAATCCCGAAGAAGCTGCCAAAAGAGCGAATTTCGAGGATATGACGCCGATTTTTCCGAATGAGAAAATCAATCTCGATATTCCGGGAGCGCCGGTTTCAATGCGTATCATGGATTTGATGTCACCGGTCGGAAAGGGACAAAGAGGCATGATCGTTTCTCCTCCGAAAGCCGGAAAAACCACGCTTCTTAAGTCGGTTGCCAAATGCGTGAAGCATTCCAATCCGGATATGCACATGATTATTCTGCTGATTGACGAGCGTCCCGAGGAAGTTACGGATATTAAGGAAGCGATTATGGGACCCAATGTGGAAGTAATTTATTCCACTTTTGACGAGACGCCGGAACATCACAAGCGTGTTTCCGAAATGGTTATCGAGCGTGCAAAGAGACTGGTGGAGCATAAGAGGGATGTCATCATCCTCCTTGACAGTATTACCCGTTTAACCAGAGCATACAATCAGGTAATTCCGCCCAGCGGCCGTACGCTTTCCGGTGGTCTCGATCCCGCGGCACTTCATATGCCGAAGAGATTTTTCGGTGCCGCAAGAAACATGCGTGAGGGAGGAAGCCTTACAATTCTGGCAACCGCACTTGTGGATACGGGTTCGAAAATGGACGATGTGGTTTATGAGGAATTCAAAGGTACCGGTAACATGGAAATGGTGCTTGACCGTAAATTATCCGAGAAGAGAGTGTTCCCGGCCATCGATATTCCGAAGTCCGGAACCAGACGCGAAGATCTGCTTCTTACGCCGGATGAACTTGAAGCCATCAATGTGATGAGAAAAGCATTCAACAGTTTAAAACCGGATGAGGCTGTGGATCAGGTAATCGATCTGTTCTCCAGAACCAGGAATAATCAGGAATTCGTGGAGACCATGAGAAAACTGAAGTGGGTATAGTAACCGATGGAAGGAACGTCCGGCCGGAATAAACGGCGGAATCGGGGCCGAAAATAATACTTGCACATCGATTTTGCCTATGATATAATAAACAAGCTGTCGAAAAAGCAAATATGGGTTTAACACATAGAGAGGTGAGAAAAATGAGAGAAGGAATCCATCCTGAATATTATCAGGCAACCGTTACCTGCAACTGTGGAAACACTTTTGTAACCGGTTCGACCAAGAAAGAAATTCACGTAGAAGTTTGCTCCAAATGCCATTCATTCTACACCGGTCAGCAGAAGACCGCAGCCGCAAGAGGACGTATTGATAAGTTCAATAAGAAATACGGCGTAGAAAGCAAATAAGAAACAAATGAGGGTTGGGGAAAACACCCCGGCCCTTTTTATTCTGGATATATTGGAAACTGACTGTAATGGCGAAAAAAAAGAAAGCTAAATATTCCGGCATCGGCGGCCAGGCCGTCATGGAAGGAATTATGATGCGCAACAATGACCGTTATGCTGTTGCCATCCGCAAACCGAATAAACAGATTGAAGTCATCCTCGGAGACTGCGGTGATGAGAAGAATGCCAAAGGCGTTTATAAGATTCCTTTTCTCCGCGGTATTTTTGCGTTCGTGGATTCATTAAGACTGGGTCTTAAGACACTTTCTCTTTCCTCGGAATATTATGTGGAAGATGAAGAGGAGGAGACCGGATTCGACCGTTTTATGCGGAAACTTTTCGGAAACAAGGCGGAGAGTGTTATTAATGCATTCACGATTCTTTTTGCTCTTGTGTTTGCCATCGGACTGTTCTTTGTTCTCCCTGCGTGCATTACCCATTTCGTTTTGGAAAGATATATTGTGAATGCGTCCCTGGTTATTATTCTGGAGGGACTGATCCGTATTGCGATTTTTATCGGATATATTCTGGTGATTTCATTGTCCAAAGATATCCGAAGAACCTTTATGTATCACGGAGCGGAGCATAAGTGCATCAACTGCGTGGAAAACGGAAAAGTTTTAAATGTGAAGAATGTCATGCGTTCCTCGCGTCGTCACAGAAGATGCGGAACGAGTTTCATTCTGTTTATCATGATGATTTCCATCGTACTGTTTTTCTTTATCCGCGTACCGAGTCCGTTTTTACGTCTCGGAATCCGTCTTTTAATGATTCCCGTGATTGCCGGAATTTCCTATGAAGTTCTGCGCCTTATGGGGCGTTACGACAACTGGTTTACCAAACTTATTTCCGCACCGGGACTTTGGTTTCAGTCTCTTACCACGAAAGAGCCGGATGCCCAGATGGTGGAAGTGGCGATTAAAGCGGTGGAAGCCGTTTTTGATTGGAAACAGTACCTGATGGATAATTTTGATTATGTACCTTCCGGAGACGAGGAAGGATGGCTTGATGATGACGAGGATGTAATGGATACCGAGACCATGGAAGCCATGATGTCCGAAGTGGAAAGCGGCAGCAGGGATGTTTTTGCCGAAATGAAACTGAAAGAAGAATTCGATGTTATGCCGGAAGCCGGAAGTGAAGCGGTTGTATCGGAAGGCGTGGATTTTGCGGATCATTCCGAAGAGGAAGAGGCAGCGGGAGCGAATATCGAAGAAGAGTTTGAAGAAGATTCCGAAGAAGATTCCGAAGAGGATATTGAAGAAGATATAGAAGAAGATTCGGAAGATATCGAAGAAGATGCCGGTGACGAATCCGGTGAAGAGGATATTGACGAAGAGGCAGAGGATTAGCGGTGCCGGTTTATGCTTGTTCCGATTCGGAAGAAGCACGGATGACAATTTCCATAAATGAATACCGGACGAAAACAATGAATTACAAAGAATGCTACAACGAGATTGTAAATCTCTTAAATAAAAGTAATGTGAAGGAAGCCGGGCTTGATGCGAGGCTTCTTTTAGAGTTTGTCTGCGGGACGGACCGCAGTACTCTTTATGCCCATCCCGAAAGGGAGGTAAGTTCCGCAGAAGAGGAAAAGTTATGGCCGCTCGTGAAACGGAGATGCCAAAGGGAACCGCTTCAGTATATTACCGGCGAGCAGGAATTCATGGGGCTTTCCTTTAAAACGGGAAAGGATACACTGATTCCGAGACAGGATACGGAATGCCTGGTTGAGGAAGCCATGAAGGAACTGCATGACGGCATGGAAATTCTGGATGTCTGCTGCGGGACAGGATGCATTCTTTTATCGCTTCTTCATTACAGCAACGACTGCGTGGGAATGGGAGTCGATTTATCCGAAGAATCGGTTTCCCTGGCTCGTGAAAATGCCGCTCGTCTTGGAATTGAGGCTGAGTTTAAGGTCTCGGATATGTTTGATAATGTTACCGGCAAGTACGATTTGATTGTTTCAAATCCGCCGTATATTCCAAACGAAGTGATTCCGACACTGGAACCGGAAGTTGCCGACTATGAGCCTTTCAGGGCACTGGCCGGAGGAGAGGACGGACTGGATTTCTATCGTATTTTAGCGCGTGAAAGTAAGAATTATTTAAAACGGGGCGGATGGTTTTTGGCGGAAATCGGATATGACCAGAAAGAGGCTGTGACGGCGATTTTCGAAAAAGAAGGATATTCCTTTGTGGAAGTAACAAAGGATCTGGCAGGTCTGGACCGTGTGGTGAAGGCGTGCTGCATCAAAGAAAAAGGATAGCGGTCCGGTAAGAATAACGAAAACAGGTAACAGTAAGAGTATACAGGAGAGTAAAAAATGTTTGACAAACTGGAAGATTTAGTACATCGGTATGAAGATATTATGAACGAGCTTCAGTCGCCCGGCGTGACGGACGATGCCGTGCGTTTCCGCAAACTGATGAAGGAGCAAAGCGACTTAACACCGATTGTGGAAGCCTATACCGAGTATAAGAAGGCAAAGCAGGATATTGATGACAGTTTAATGATGCTGGAATCCGAGTCCGATGAGGAAATGCGTGAAATGCTCAAAGAAGAGCTCGCATCCGCAAAGAAGAAAGTGGAAGAACTGGAGCAGACACTGAAAATTCTTCTGCTTCCGAAAGACCCGAACGATGACAAAAATGTTATCGTGGAAATCCGTGCGGGAGCCGGCGGGGACGAGGCGGCGCTTTTTGCGGCGGAATTATACCGCATGTACGTGCATTTTGCGGAAGAACGCCGTTGGAAAATAGAAACGATTAACGTGGAAGAAACCGGAATCGGCGGCATGAAGGAAGTGGAATTCATGTTAAACGGCCAGGGAGCCTATTCCGTAATGAAATACGAAAGCGGCGTTCACCGTGTACAGCGTGTACCGGAAACCGAGTCGGGCGGACGTATTCATACATCCACGGCCAGTGTTGCGGTAATGCCCGAGGCGGAAGAAGTGGACGTTGTAATTGACGATAACGATATCCGTATTGACGTAATGCGTGCGTCGGGCTGCGGTGGTCAGTGTGTAAATACGACCGACTCGGCGGTGCGTCTGACCCATTATCCGACCGGAATCGTGATTTATTCCCAGACGGAGAAATCGCAGATTCAGAATAAGGCCAAGGCGTTTGCGCTTCTTCGTGCGAAACTGTATGACTTAGAGCAGCAGAAGAAACATGATGCGGAGGCGGAACTTCGCCGTTCCCAGGTAGGAACCGGCGACCGCAGTGAGAAAATCCGTACCTATAATTTCCCGCAGGGCCGCGTAACCGATCACAGAATCGGTCTGACATTATATAAGTTAGACAAAGTTATGAACGGGGATATTCAGGAAATTCTCGATGCCTGCATTGCGGCCGACCAGGCGGCAAAGCTTACCAAGATGAACGAGCAGGGATACTGATAAGAACCGGTAATTATATATGTGACAGGGACAAACCGAACGTGCTTAATTTATCGCGATGTTCGGTTTTTGCCATTTTACGGTATTCGGTGGGCGTGCAGCCGAAGTATTCCCGGAAGCGCTTGTTGAAATAACTGACATTGTTAAAGCCGACGCTGAAAGCCAGTTCGGAAACGGAAAGAGGTTCTCCCCGCTGGATGGCTTCCGCCGCTTTTAAAATACGGTAGTGCATTAAGTATTCAAACGGAGTCATGTTAACGGCACGCTTGAAGCAGCGGCAGCATTCGCTTTTGCTGATGTGAATGGAATCGGCGATATCTTCAAGCGTAATGGAATCGCTGTAGTTTCCCGCGATAAACACAATGGCATCCTTGATGCGCATTTCGTCGGGATTCATGGACTTTTTCGGTGTAACGTCTGCAGTGGTATGAATCCGCTCGGTATCCGCTTTGGATAAAAACAAAAGCCACAGATGGCATAAAAGACTCTGTGTCTGAAGTTCATAACCGAACTCTTTCTGCAGATTACAGTAGATGATGTCTTCGAGATAGGAGATGACGTTTCGTCCGAACCGGTCTTTCGGATCAAAAATCCTTGTCCGGAAGCCTTCGTCGCTTTGAATCGGCAGAAGATAGTTTTTCGCCGTCACGGAATCTTTCTGGGGAAACAGAAAGTTCGGAGAAAAAATTAACGACATAATAACGCAGGGAGATTCATCGGCGGCTTTGATGCAGTGCATAATGTTCTGGTTGATTAAAACCGCCTGTCCGGCCGAGAGCGTAAAGTTCTGTTCTCCGACCCGGTATTCGGCACGGCCTTCTTTAATAAAGTCAATCTCAATCTCCGTATGCCAGTGCCAGCGCACATGTTCCATAAACATCTCATCGGGCTGTACATAATATACGCCGACGGGATAGTCTTTATTCTCATGTTCAACTATTTCCTGTAAGGATTCGTAAGTAGGTGTGCTCATTTTTATGAAAAATTCTTAAGGCAGTTATAACCGTTCTCCGGATGGATTTCAAAGTCCCCGGGACGGTTCTTTACGGTTTCAAACGCTTCGCGGATACGACTTAAATCCGCTTCGGAATTATACGGCGTCAGCATCAGGATGACATATCCGTCATCGAAACATTCGTATTCGCAACGGTGTTTTCGAAGGGAGGAAGCGAAATCTTTCCCGGAACGGAGTTCATCCTTTAAAACGACGATTCGAAGTGGATCGCTTTTTTTTATGTGAAATCCCATACCGGAAAGCTCATTTTTGAGTTTTTCGATTCGGACGCAGGTTTTCGATAAATCTTCTTTATACTTTGCGGCTTCGGCATTAAAGGCATCGAGACTTGCTAATATTAAATAGGACGGACTCGATGAACCGAAGATTTCCATAGCATGTTTTGCCAGGGGATAAACATCAAGAAAGGATTCGTTTATGTGAAGATACGCCGCACCCGTAAGAGTGGGAAGTGTCTTATGCGCGGAGGTACAGCTTAGATCCGCTCCGCCGTCGACGGGATGTGTATATTCCGCGTATTTTTCCTTGTCAAGGAACTTAAAATATGCTCCGTGTGCCGCATCCACCAAAAGAGGGATATTCATTCCGGAAAGAATACTCTTTAATTCCTTAAGATTTATAATGTTTCCGAAATAATCGGGACAGGTTACATATAAGCCGATCGGAGAAGCTTTTTTCCCGGATAGGATTTTTTGTATTTCCGGGAGCAGATCTCCTGCATTCTGCGTGCCGGAATGGTTCCTGTTTTCGATACGTTCGGTTTCGATATTTAAAAGCCCGGTTGCATGGAAAAACGATTTATGACAGGTCCCGACGGTAATGATGTAGGGTGCCGGTTTGTTTTTCAAAAGAATGCCGTTGCTTTTGGAAGCAGCAGCTTCCGTGTTGCTGTCTGAATTTCGTTCATAGTGCTTCAGTGCCAGATAAATCATGGCTTTGACCGAAAGGCTCGAACCCTCGGGCGAGTAAAATGTTTTGGCTCCGAAAATCTCTGAGGCGTTTTCTTCGCTTTCCTTAATGATTCCGGAGGGAGCATACAAATCATCCGCACCGGTTATTTCGGTAATATCGTATCGGTAGGTTTCTTTGAATCCTTCCGGCAGAAAATCCGGTGCTTTGCCTTTGTGCCCCGGCATGTGAAGCCTGGAAGTGTCCGATGCGGCGTATTCGGTTATATAATCAACAATCGGTGTACTGACTTTATTCTTCACTGTTTTCACTGACGCGCATCATGATGGCGCACTCGATTCTTTTCTTAAATAGTTCACATCCCGGTTTATAGATTCCCCTTATGCTTCCGGAAGCATGGAAGGCATTTGCGGCGCATCCTCCCGAGCAGTATAGTTTTGCCCAGCAGTCGCGGCATTCTTCTCTTGCGTACGCATTGCAGCTTCGGAATTCTTCCCGGAGTGCATCGTTCGTAACACCGTTCCATATATCACCGAGTTTATAGGACTCCTCACCCACAAACTGATGGCAGGGATATAAATCGCCCCAAGGAGTAACCGCCATATATTCGGTTCCCGATCCGCAGCCGGAGATACGCTTGTAAATGCAGGGTCCTTCCTTTAAATCCAGCATGTAATGGTAAAAGGTTATCGGTTTTCCTTCCTTCGTCCGCCTTAACATATCTTTTGCCAGAATTTCATACTGTTCTTTTACGATTTCGATATCTTCCGGGGTCAGGGTGGTTTCGTCTTCGGGTTTTCCGACCACGGGTTCCATGGACAGTTCGGTGAATCCCAAGTCTGCCATATGGAAAACATCCTTTGTAAAATCGGGATTGTAATGCGTGAAGGTTCCCCGGATGTAATAACCCTTTCCGCCTCTTGCATCCACGAGTCTTTGAAACTTCGGAATAATCGTATCGTAGCTTCCTTTTCCGGAATAATCGATACGGAAGCGGTCATGGATTTCTTTTCTTCCGTCTAAGGAAAGCACGACGTTGCTCATTTCCTTATTGGCAAATTCAATCACGTCATCATCGATTAAAACACCGTTTGTCGTAAGCGTGAAACGGAAATTTTTGTTTTTTTCCTTTTCGATGCTTCTGGCATATTCCACCAGTTTTTTTACCACATCCCAGTTCATGAGCGGTTCGCCTCCGAAGAAGTCCACTTCGAGATTGGTACGGCTTCCGGAATTTTCAACCAGAAAATCCAGCGCTCTTTTGCCGACTTCGAAACTCATAAGTGCGCGGTCTCCGTGATATTTTCCCTGACTGGCAAAGCAGTAGGAACAGTTTAAATTGCAGGTATGCGCGACATGCAGACAGAGCGCTTTGATGACATTACCGCTGCGCTCTTTAAACGTGCCCGCCATGTCTTCAAAGGTATCTTCGGTAAAAAGCTGTCCGCTTTCCTTAAGCGAAAGAATGTCCGCATAGCATTCTTCCAACTCGTCTTTCGTGACATCCTTGCGGTGTGAATACCTTGTAAGAAGCGTTTCGATGATTTCTTCCTTCGGGGAATTTTCAAACATCGCAATCATATCGTATGCGACTTCGTCCACGTCATGAACCGCACCGGAACAGGAATCCAGAACAATGTTGAATCCGTTAAGTTTGTACTGATGAACCATGATATCTCTCTGTGCTTTCTAATGTGTTAATGAAAAATACCGTCTTCTCAGACGGTATTTGTTGATGTGCTTACTTTTCTTTGTTTTCGCACTTCTGATTAGCAACTCCGCAACTTGTCTTGCACGCCGACTGGCATGAAGTCTGGCATTCGCCGCATCCGCCTTTCTTCGCACTGTTACAAAGATTACGGGTTTCAAGTGTTTTAATTCTCTTCATAACTGATCCCACCTTTGTATTAACTTATTGAAAAATGATAACATTATTTTGCGCTTTTATCAAGCGGGTTTTTGATTTTTGCCCTGTGAAAAGGGTCAGTCCGTCGGTGACCAGTTCGCCTGAACATCCTCGATGACCACGTTTTCGTCAACCTTGACGGCAATCTGGTATTCATCCTCGTAGACGATTTCTCCCGGGAAATTCGTATAGACCACGTAATAGGGATGCTCGTAGCGTTCTAAAAGCCACATAAGAGGCTTAATCATTTTCATCATCATTTCGGAGTTTTCGGTCTTGAAATAGCAGATGACCTTCTCCTGCCTCTTACACTGCGGCGGCCACGGCAGTTCTTCCGCAAACCAGGAATCGATTTCATGAAATAAATCGACATCTTCTTCTTCCATGACACCGTCTGTGACCATCTGGTTCATCATGCTGAAAATTCCTTTTCCGGTTCTGGTATTGGCGGCAAGTTCTTTTCCTTGAATTCTGCAGTATTTGAATTTCATGGGCGGTCCCTCTTAAAAGAATATCCTCGTGTTTGGCGGGTCCCAAAATCAAAGTCGTTTTCATGCAAGCATGAACGGCTTTTGACCCTATCATCATTTTATCAAAAAACAGAAGAAAAGTGAATGGTGAAAGAGCGGATTAAAGTTGTAAAAACGGCGGATTTGGTATAGAATCTTATATCGATGAAAAATCTGCTAAAATACCTGAAACCCTATACAAAAGAGAGTATTTTAGCGCCTGCATTCAAACTGGTGGAGGCGCTTCTTGATTTGGTTGTGCCTCTTGTCATTGCGGATATTGTAAATACCGGTGTAAAGACGCATGACTGGCACTATATCATTGTGAGGTTTATTTTTTTGATTCTGCTTGCCGTCCTGGGCCTGGGATTTTCGATTACCGCACAGTTCTTTGCGGCACGCGCAAGTGTCGGATTCGCTGCTTCCCTTCGAAAGGAACTGTTTTCGCATATTCAGAATTTTTCCTTTGAAAAACTGGATAAAATCGGAACGGAGACGTTAATTACCAGAATTACCGGTGATGTGGCGCAGCTTCAAAACGGTGTCAACATGGTGTTAAGGCTTCTTCTTCGAAGTCCCTTTATCGTGTTCGGCGCAATGATTATGGCATTTACCATCAATGTAAAAGCGGCTCTTATTTTCGCGGTCAGTATTCCTGTTTTGGCCGGCGTGGTATCGGCCATCATGTGGATTACGATTCCGCTTTATAAGAAGGTACAGGGACATTTAGACGGTGTTTTGTTAACGACCAGGGAGAACTTAACCGGTGTCCGTGTCATTCGTGCTTTTTGCAAGGAAGAAGAGGAAGTAAAAGAATTTGATGACAAAAATGATGCATTTACGAAGATGAATCTTTTTGTCGGCCGGATTTCCGTACTGTTAAATCCGGCAACCTATGTGCTGATTAATATTGCAACCTGCGTGCTGTTTTATCAGGCCGGTGACAGTATTTATACCGGAAGCATGGAGCAGGGAGATTTGCTTGCGCTTTATAATTACATGGCACAGATGATTGTAGAACTTGTCAAACTGGCATCTTTGATTATCACGATGAATAAGGCACTGGCCTGCGCGGGCCGCGTATCGGCGGTACTGAAGGAAGAACCGGGGATGGAATATCCGGACGGAACCGAAATTGGTGAGAATCGTACCAATGAAGATTATGACTGCAAAAAAAGTGAGAATACCGGAGTGCCGGATGAAGGAAACACGGAAACAAAAGGGAAAAATGCCGTACGGTTTAACCATGTCAGTTTCGCTTATGCCGGTTCGAAGGAGGATGCGCTTACCGGTCTTGATTTTTCGATTTACGAAGGGGAGACGGTCGGAATTATCGGAGGTACCGGATCCGGAAAGTCCACGCTGGTAAATCTGATTCCGCGCTTCTATGATGCAACAAACGGAGCAGTTGAAGTCTTCGGCCGGAATGTGAAGGATTATGAGCAGGGCGAATTAATAAAGGAAATCGGTGTGGTTCCGCAAAAGGCCGTCTTATTTGCGGGAAGCATCCGCGATAATTTAAAATGGGGAAACGAAAATGCCACCGAAGAAGAGCTAAACCGTGCGCTTGAGATTTCGCAGTCTGCGGAAATCGTTGAGAAAAAGGCCGGAAAACTCGACGAGACGGTCGAACAGGGCGGAAGGAATTTTTCCGGAGGTCAGAAGCAGAGACTGACCATCGCCAGAGCCCTTGTCAAGAACCCGAAAATCTTAATCCTCGACGATTCTTCCTCGGCACTCGATTACGCAACCGACTTAAAACTACGCCGTGCCCTGAAAACGCTCGACGGAAAAATGACAACGTTTATTGTATCCCAGAGAACCGCAAGCATTCAGAATGCGGATCGTATTCTGGTACTCGACGACGGAGAAATCGTCGGCACCGGAACGCATGAAGAACTGCTTATCTCCTGTGATGTCTATAAGGAAATCTTTGCATCCCAGAATAAGGATGAAAAGGAGGAGAGCGCATGAACGGTACAAAATCTCCTTCCACGATTTCCAAACTCTTAAAATTCTTAGGCCGGTACAAACTGCTTTTACTGGTAAGCCTTCTTCTCTCCGCCGTAACGGTGGTATTGCAGTTATACATTCCGGTTCTGTACGGAAAGTGCATTGATTATGCGGTAAAAAAAGGAGACGTGAATTTTGATGCCATGCATTTCGAAATTCATAAGATTTTAATTCTTCTTGCCGTTGCCGGTATCGGCACATGGGTGCTGGGCATTGTGAATAACCGCTTAACCTACGGAATTGTGCGAAGCATCCGCGCAAAGGCCATCCGTAAGATTCAGTTTCTTCCGTTATCCTATCTGGATAAAAAAGGTGTCGGCGATATCGTAAGCCGTGTCATTACCGATACGGACCAGCTTACCGACGGACTGCTTTTGGGTTTTACGCAGTTGTTCTCCGGTGTTGTTACCATTGTCGTCACGTTAATCATCATGTTAAAAATGGATCCGTGGATTACACTCGTGGTAATCCTGTTAACACCGCTTTCTTTCTTTGTGTCGAAGTTTATCGCAACCGGTACCTATAAAATGTTTAAATTACAGAATGAAATCCGCGGAGAACAGACGGCACTGGTGGAAGAGATGGTCGGCGGGGCAAGAATCGTTCATGCTTTCGGCTATGAAAAACGTGCGAAAGAACGCTTCGGGGAAAATAACGAACGTTTGCAAAAAGCATCCGAAAAAGCGGTCTTTTATTCTTCCTTAACCAATCCTTCAACCAGAGCGGTTAATTCGGTAATCTACGCCTGCGTGGCGATGATGGGCGCATATATGATTTTAAAAGGAAATCTCTCCGTCGGAGGGTTATCGCTTCTTTTGGCTTATGCCAATCAGTATATGAAGCCGTTTACGGATATTTCGGGCGTCATTACCGAACTGCAGAATGCGCTTTCCTGCGCGGCCAGGGTTTTTGATCTTTTGGATGAACCGAACCAGAGTGCCGATGCCATGGGTACTCTCGGCAATGTTGCGGGAAAAACCGATGCGGAGGATGTTCATTTTTCCTATGTAAAAGAAAAACCGCTGATTGAAGATTTTAACCTTCATATTAAGGATGGTACACATGTGGCGATTGTCGGTCCGACGGGCTGCGGTAAAACGACGTTAATCAACCTTCTGATGCGCTTTTACGATGTGGACGAGGGAAGCATCTGCATTGACGGAACTTCGATTTATGATGTTACGAGAAAATCCCTCAGGCAAAATTACGGCATGGTTTTGCAGGAGACCTGGCTTAAAAATGCCACGGTTCGGGAAAACATCGCATTCGGCAGGCCGGATGCCACGGAAGAAGAAATCATAAAAGCCGCAAAAGAAGCGCACAGTTACGGTTTTATCAAACGTCTTCCGCAGGGATTGGATACGGTGATAGACGATTCTTCGCTCAGTCAGGGAGAAAAACAGCTGCTTTGCATTACGAGAGTTATGTTAACCTTGCCGCCGATGTTAATTTTAGATGAGGCGACATCTTCGATTGATACTAGAACGGAGTTGAAAATTCAGCGTGCGTTTGAGAAAATGATGTACGGCAGGACCACGTTTATCGTTGCGCACCGTCTGTCAACCATACGGTCGGCCGATTTAATTCTGGTCATGAAGGACGGAAACATCATCGAACAGGGAAATCATGACGAACTGTTAAAAGAGGGCGGATTTTACAGCGAACTTTATTACTCGCAGTTTGCGGGTGTGGAAATATAAGGAGGAAAAAACATGTTGGAACTATACTCTTGGATTTTACAATTAATTTGTGACGTTCTCATATCCGTTGCGTATATGATGATCTTCAAAAAGTGCGGAATAAAGCTATTCTGGGCCTTTATTCCGTTTGCGAGAGAATATCAGATCAGCCTTTGTTCGGACAAGGAGAATGACGGGCGCGTTTTCGCTTTCGTAGCCGGAATCGAATTTCTGATGGAAGGA
>JAEEGL011954320.1_pt1 | contig 14361 bp, 13 predicted proteins | sample 9134231 | NCBI WGS metagenome assembly JAEEGL01 (sample SAMN16246548, study PRJNA631951) | gut metagenome | biome: gut microbiome; feature: rumen; material: fiber-attached | host: Bos | place: Iran: Karaj | collected 2018-10
TACCGCTCTTGAGCTCGATATTGACGATCTGGTCGTCTGCGATGCGAATAAGATCGAATTCTTTTCCGAGCTTCTGCATCGTATAAGAATAATAGAATGTCAGCGAGCAGGCATCACTGCACACCGGCTGCAGCCTCTCGGAAAAAAGTCTGAGCCCTTCTGTTTCCCATTTGCGGATCCTGATATTCACTCTACGGCCTGACATCTGTCTTTCAACCTTCGACATCAGCTCAGGATTATTTAATCTTGTAAGTGCATATACGTTAATAGGTTTCATGACATAAGTATAAAATAACAATCTCTCTTTTTCATTGGATTTGTCCGGCAAACATCGATACCGGCATTATCTGTTTGGTGATGATAAAAACTAATGATAATTCAGATACGCACCTTTCATGGGGCTTTCGGCGTGTTCACTAAAGAGCCTGAGAACACCTTTTTTGTATTTTATTTCTTTGGGCTTCCAGTTCTTTCGTCTCTCGGAAAGTATGGCTTCAATCTCTTCAGGAGCCATCCTCTCCCCGTTGACGCCTATTATATTCAGTTTTCTGCCCGTTACATCCAGCTCTATGAGATCGCCTTCTTCTACCAGCGCGATGGGTCCGCCATCGGCAGCCTCGGGGGAACAGTGACCAATGACAGGACCGGTGGAAGCTCCTGAAAAGCGCCCATCCGTAATAAGGGCAATGCTTCTGCCAAGTTCTTTATCTGAGCTTATCGCTTCTGAGGTATAGAACATTTCCGGCATTCCGCTTCCTTTGGGGCCTTCATAGCGGATAAATACTGCATCACCTTTGTTGACTCTATGGTGGAGCACTGCATCAAGGCACTCCTCTTCTGAGTCAAAGGGTCTTGCAACAAGGACTGCAGTGTACATTTCTTTTGGACAGGCAGTATGCTTGATGACAGCTCCTTCAGGTGCAAGGTTGCCCTTAAGAACCGTAATGCTGCCGTTTGTTCCTATGGCTTCATCATAAGGTTTTATAATATCTTCTCTTGTAATAGAAACACTGTATCTGTTTCCAAAATCTTTGAGAAGACTTTCGCATTTGTCGTAAAATCCGGTGTTTTTTAACTCATCAAGGTTTTCGCCGAGAGTCTTTCCGGTGATCGTCATAACATCGAGATGAAGGAAAGGCCGCAGCTCTTCCATTATTGCAGGTACACCTCCGGCATAGTAGAAAACTTCTGCCGGCCATTTTCCCGCAGGTCTTACATCCAGAAGATAGTGAGCATTCCTGTGAAGTGCATCGAAGGTATCTCCTGTTATCTCTATACCCAGTTCGTGTGCTATGGCAGGCAGATGAAGCAGGCAGTTGGTTGATCCGGAGATCGCAGCGTGGACTAAAATAGCGTTTTCAAAGCTCTTTAAGGTGACAATTTCAGAAGGCCTCATGCTATCTGTACCGGCTATTTCAACAGCTCTTTTCCCTGCCCTGTATGCGTAGGTGAGTATATCTTCTGACATAGCGGGCATAAGTGCGCTTCCCGGGAGAGACAATCCCAGAGCCTCAGCCATTATCTGCATTGTCGATGCTGTTCCGATAAAAGAGCATGCTCCGCAGCTCGGGCAGGCATTGCACTTGGCAAATTCGAAAGCATCCCGACTTATTTCGCCTCGCTCGTATCTTGCGCTGTACATCCCCAGCTGCTCAAGAGTGAGCATATCAGGACCGGCATTCATGGTACCTCCGGCAACAAAAACAGATGGCATGTCTGCACGCATCATGCCCATGAGATTCCCCGGAACGCCTTTGTCACAGCTGGCGATAAATACTCCTGCATCAAACGGCGTGGCCAGAGCCTGTATCTCGATCATTCCGGCAATCATTTCCCTGCTCACAAGGCTGTAGTTGATTCCATCAGTGCCCTGACTCTCACCGTCGCACATATCTGTACAGAAGTAACGGGCACCGAAGCCGCCGGCATCACTAACGCCCTTCCTTACCATTTCAACCAGTTTATCAAGATGCCCGCTTCCGGGATGACTGTCACCGAAAGTACTCTCGATAAAAATCTGCGGTTTCGACAGATCTTCTTTTGACCATCCCGTTCCCAGACGAAGTGGATCCATTTCGGGTGACTTTTTTCTCATTTCCTGACTAATAAGTTCCATTATCATCTCCGATTCTTTGTCTTTCACGTATGTATTTCGCTGTAACTACAACAACCATGACACTTCCTGGCAGGAAAAGTCCCAGAATTATCCCGAGAAAGATCCCAAGTAAGAGCCTGAATGGAAGACTTTTAAGTATGTTCATTTTTTCATACCTCCTCGTTACATGTCTGTGGATGTGTCATCATCGAGATGATCTCTTTGTCTGTCTCCCGCATACCTACGCGTCCAAGACGCCCAAAGTTTCTTATTGAGTTTTCAACTCCTTTCAGGACCAGTCCTTCTCCGTCATAGAACTGCTGGCCATTCTTGTACATCTCATATCCGAAGATACCGGTATCAACTGCAATCGCGATCTTGGCCGCACATGAGGATTTTGCTCCATCACAGACAATACCGGACGAGATGGCAAGTGAATTTACAATAGTATGCGATATGTCAGTCTCATTACCTCCATAGAGGTATGCTATTCCGGAGCCTGCTCCTGCTCCCGCGCTGACAGCACCGCAATAGGCAGATAAGCGGCCGATATCATTTTTGGCATGAAGAGTTACAAGGTTGGAAATAAGTAGAGCCCTGTAAAGCTTGTCCTTGCTGACACCCAGCTCTTTTGCGTACTCAATGATCGGTAAAGAAGCTGTCATTCCCTGATTGCCGCTGCCGGAACATATCACTACTGGAAGCTCGCAGCCGTTCATACGCGCGTCAGACCCTGCTGCTGCGCTGGCTTTGGCTCTGATGCGGATATCGTTACCTGTACTTAGCAATACTTTTCCGATATTTGCACCATAATTATTCTTTAGTCCCTCTCTGGATATTGCTGTATTCAGCTCGATCTGACGGTCAAGTATCTCGCGTACATCCTCAAGGTCGCAGGTACATGCAAAATCATAGATATCCTTTACAGTAAGGAGCTCATAATCAGGAAGGTCATCATCAGTTTCTTCTGATTCATTGACATCCTTCTCAAAGAGTACTCTCTCATCAGTCTCTATCAGAACGATATTTGTATGCTCGTTCGCAATACGAACCTTTGCCCATGAGGAATCCTTGAATACTGTGACAATCATGTCTAAAAGACAATCCGATTCAAGCGCATTTGTCTCAATAGCTGTCTTTTCAATATAATCTCCAAGTTCATCCTTGATATTGCCAGGAACTTTTGAGATTACCTGAAGACCCGCATGCTCATCTCCTCCAAGCACACCGATAGCAGCCGCAGCCGGGATGCCCCGTCTCCCGCCGGTATTAGGAACAACAACGCTCTTGACATTCTTGATGATATTTCCGCTGGCTTCAATCCTGATCCTGTCCGGTATGGTCCCCAGAACTGAACGGGCCTTCGCCGCACAATATGCAAGTGCGATGGGCTCAGTACATCCCATGGCGCATACAAGTTCACGGCCAAGAATCTTTACATAGGTTTTATAGATTATGTCGTTTCGGTCCATATACCACACCTCCTACAAAACATCACGCGAGGTTTTCTCCTGTAAATATTTTAAAATATACAAAATACAGTTTCAATAAAATGGCCGCCTGATATGAACGGTATGATATACTTTTAATAACCAGTTTTGGTGTATGAATGTAAAGGTCATCAATATTTTTGAGGAAATGATATGCAATCTAAAACCCTTCGGAAAATGGTTGTCTTTATATATTCAATTTTAATTATCGCCGGTATTTGTATCGGTTTCCAATATTCCAACGATTCAAATAATGAATATCGAGAATATCTCCGCTATATTAATGACGGCTGGACTGTAGAAGGAAGTGGTATAGAATTTCCCTACGGTCAAAGTGAGCAGACATTTACAATGCATAACACTTTGCCTGTTGTAAAGAATAATGAATATCTGATAATCAGAGCTTATTATGATACTTACACAGTCTACATCGACAGACACCAGATATCTTGGTCTTCTGATAATACTTTTCTCGGACGTTCGACTGTCGCAGGCAAAAAAGAACTATGGATTCCACTAATGGATGAATATTCCGGAAAAGACATTTCCATAGACATGAAAATGCGCAAGGAGCTCTACGGTGCCTCCGTATCCGAGGCTTTTATAACAACCAGAGCACTGTATGCAGCTTTCGTGGAAAAAGACAATATAGCTCTTATTATCTTTTTTGCAGCCTTTACTGTCACAGGAATCATAGAGATAATTATTGCATGCACTTTTGCTCTTAAAACAACGGATGAAAAACAAAGAAGAATTTTTGGAGCCCTGTTATATGCGGGGGTATTTTCTGTAGTATCGGGACAATGGATTCTAAACGACAGCAGACTCCCATTCATATTGTTCGGACATATAGTGGGATTTTCAATTCTGACCATTATCTCTTATCACTTCATGCCTCTGCTGTTTTTCAGAATGCAGAGATATTTGTATGAGAGAGAAAGCGCCATCGACTACATCGTTGGCGACACCATAGCCATAGTTTCATGCCTTGCTATGATACTGGCATTATTTGGAATTATAGACTGGGGCACACTGATTTATTTGGGTCAGGTTTACATAATAATAGTTTTTCTTGCCACAGGCTACTATTCTATTCTGGATGTACTTAAGAAGAGAAAAACAAATACTAATCGTTTGGTATCATATGTAAATCTGGCATTCATATTTTTGGCTTTTATCTCGCTTGTATTCTATATTACTAATTCACTTTTCAGATACATAGATATACTTGTATTTGACATATATTTGTATGTCATTGCTCAGGTATTTTTGATCTATAAAAGAATTGGCATGGCTATAAAGGATCAGCAGGAATATGCCATAACTAAATTTTACGCATATAATGACGAGCTTACAAAGCTGGGGAATCGACGAAAGTTCTATAAAACCATAGATGAATTAAAAAAGACTGGCTTGCCTGAGAATTTCACTATTATCATGGTGGATTCTAACAGGCTGAAGTATTACAATGACACTTTTGGGCATGAGGCTGGAGATGAATTGATAGCCGCCACTGCATCATTTTTACAATCGTCCTTTGAAAATTTTAAGGATTCTAATATTTGCAGAATAGGTGGAGACGAATTTGCTGTATCACTGTGTGCAGATAAAGAGCAGCTGGATAGGGCTGTCAAATTCTTTAAAGAAAAACTCGCCGATTATAAGGGCGAGTATGTAAAAGATCTTTCTGCAAGCGTAGGTTACGCAAGGATTGACGAATGTCCTGACGCATCATTTGAGGAACTGCAGGCAAAAGCCGATGAAGCAATGTACGCCGACAAAAAGGCCTACTATGAAGCCAACGGCATTGACAGAAGAAAATGAACTGGCCTATGCTGAGCATCGTCCTGAGTATGGTCTAAGTTGATCGAAATCCACTTTGCACGCTATGCGTTAATACGCTAAAACATTTTCTTCAGTTACTCGGCTATAGGAACAAGGGTATTTAGAAACACTTTAACATCATCATCAGTATTGACTTGATTGTAGCGTTTATGTGAAGTTTTTGATCTAAGATTGTACGGCAGATAGCCTTCTGCAATAAGAACAGTTGCATCTGAAGGTATCATATTTTCCATCTCTTTTGTTGTTTTGTTAAAATAATAATGACTATACCTATAGCGTAGGGAATCATCATTTTTAAACGCTTCTTTTATAGCTTCAGGCTTGTCCTGAAAATACGCGATATTATGATCATCCCATGTTGTATCAACTTCATACCATCGGTTATCTATTTTTACCACATTCCACGCATGTCCCCTATCATCAGTTTCATTAAGTTCTTCATGACGGGCATCGCCAGATACATACGAGCATGGAATACCAGCCTGATGCATTAAGTGTTCAAAAGCCAAAGCATATCCCTCACACACTGCCATGTTTTTGTTTCCTGATGAATCTTCAACTAACGCTCCATATGCAGTATAACCTAAATCGTTTAAGTTCAAACGGCTTTCATACAGTTCATAGTCATAGCTTACTGTCTGGATAAGCTTGTCATGTATCTGTAGTTCGATTTCTTTGTCTGATAAAGTCAAGTCAATATCCTGCATGAAAGTATCTGTAGCTTTTTCAAATGCGGCAACCTGAGCGTTCTCTTCTTCGTTAGGAGGATCCATTTCAAATACATATGTAGTCTGTCCTGCTGATGAAGTAGAGTACGTATGTAACTTTGAACTTTCCATAAGATAAAAGTATTCAGGATGATCATAATTCATGGCATAAAACACATTGAAGAAATAATTATCCCCAAGCTCCCTTGCCGTTGAGTCTGAAACAATAATTGAGCTCTTATATCCCTTTCGCCGATGTTCGGCAAGATCCAGAAACATATCATAGACTCTCTTGTCTGCAGCGCTAAGACTCTGATACATTACCCATATATCATTTTTTACCGGAGCCTCTGTATCAAGATCGTAGTTGACTGTCTTGCCAGAGATAATAGTTTTTGTGATCGGATTATATTGAATCGATAATTCTTCTGATTAAGTACAAACATCCTAAAAGATAGTATTAGCAATCTTTTCAACTATTCATAAATAGACAGCATTTCTTGTAATACACGTTTGAATTCTTCGCGCATTTCTTTAGGACTAACTATTTCAATAGAAGAGCCTTGGCTTAAAAGCCACATGATTATTCCATTGCCATATACCTCAGCTTCTATTAAGCTTGTTTCTTCATTTTCAGATAGAACTTTTGCAGTTGGCAGTCTATCTAAAATCGCTTCTAAACTCCGCCCGGTGTATTTGAACTGAAGACGCATGAGCTTTCCCGGGAACATAAATTGTACTCTTTTTCTAAATTCCCCCTCCTCAAAACGATTTGCATAGACAATGGCAAACTTTTCTCCAAGCTCTCGATAGCTTTTTATTCTATCTATGCGGAAAATTGCCGGATAATCATATTTTTTCACATAATCTCCATCATCGTTTTTTTCAACGATAAAAGCATTAAGGTAAAAATAATATTCTGAAAAAACAATGGCAACCGGTTGAATAACACGTGTTACAACTTCCTTAGATGCAATCTGCTTAGCATATACTATCTCCAGCAGATTAGTCTTCTTTATTTCCTCACCAAAAGTCCAGAGTTTATCTTTGACAGTTGATTTATGATGCAATTCCACATAGTGATATTTCTCATTAGATATAAGATCAGAAACAAGCTTCATGTTCTTTTGAGGCACACATTCTGATATAAGTTTGTCCAGGATAGTACTGATTTCTTTTTTGGTAAAAGCCCGGCTCTCAAGCAGAATCTTACTCACCGCAAGTATTTCGTCATTTGACATAAAAGAACCATCGCAACCCGTCATGACAAAACCATCTTTTGATCTGTCATAGAGTATTTCACGAACACCAGTAGTCTCACCGGCATGATCAGCGAGGTACTCTCTAATGCCATTAAAATCACGTTGAATAGAACGCTCATCAACACCAAATTTCCGGGCTTCATCTTTCTTGTTCAGAATTTTGCCTTCACATAAACGAACGTACATATCCAGCATTCTTAGATTCTTGGATTCTTTATTCATGCTTCTGCCTCTTTACATAAAACATCAGATATATCATAATACTTTCTCTGGGAATTCAGATTGGCTGTTACAAATAGCTACATCACATTTCGATTTTAGCATCATCGTTACACTTCAGTCTAAATTCACTATAAAATAAGTATTAAACTTTTGTTTTTTCATAGACATATTTTGTCATACTTTGAGATGATCTTATTTGGATTTGTCTCTTTCCTATGATGGCTTACCTTCTTAATAGCCATGCCGTTGCCGATTCTTTCAAGATCTTCGTCAGAATCAAAGGCCCAATCGTCATCAAAAACTGCATCATCATCTGAATAGCTGGGTGTAACATGTAACTTACCTGTTTCAGGATCTGTCATTTTCCTGCACAGTTCACAGCAGAAATAACGACCATTATCAAAAAGTGATAGCGGAGATGTGTTTCCGCAAGCGGCACATTTCATGATGCCCCATTTTTCCATGGAAAGAGTTATTTCATGCCACACTTTGCCGCCACGCTTTATATCTGTTTTCCCCTGATCCTTAAGATGCATTCTCTCAAACATATGCTTTTCTTAGTGCCTGCAAGAATAACCCCATCTTCTCGGCACAGATGATAGTATCTGCATATTCCACAGAAACCTTTACAGGATCTATTATTTCTGATTAAACAATTCATTATCCAGAACAGTAGTCTCTCCATATGTCACCTCCACTTATCAGTGCTTTGAGTTTTGTCTAACCCCTTGATATACTCATATAATAAAAAAGGAGATAGACTTGATATGTCCACCTCGCACAGTTACATCCCACAGTTAATAAATTCTTTATTATGCTATAAATCCAAATTTGTCCGAATCGCCTCAAGGTGCTCAAATGACGCAAGCATCACTTTTTCCTTAAGATTTGGACATCAATTGTCCCTGTAGCAAAAAAGCCCGGCTCATTTACAGCCAGGCCATTATCTTAATTTTATTTATGAACCACATATTATTTCAGAAATATCAAGCCCATACGTTTCAGTTAATTGAAGTGCCGTGCCAGTTACAGTCTCATCAAGGACATCATCAGTCAGTTCAGAGATATCGTTGATATAAATATCCGTCACATAATAGATCGTTTTATCATCGTAGGAAACTTTTAACCGCCCATATTCAAGGTTCTCTGAAGATTTTAAGGCAACATAATGTATCAATGGTCTCATATCTGCATTTATTTCATCCCGCCAAAATGCGACCTGTTCCATAAAAACATATTCATCGTCTCTATATAATCATCGTATCAAACCAAACAGACATAATTTGTCTAACATTCAAATTATGTTATATAAAGCTATATAATCCTATATAATTTAAGGAATCTATATAAAGCTATATAATCCTATATAATTCAAAAAAGCCTATATAAAGCTATATAATATTAAGCCCATGAGTTCTATCTTTTCAGCCCGCACCGAGTAGCAAAACATTCACATCAACCTTTTATAGATATCCAGCATGCTTTCCATTTGATACTTTAGTAGCCAAGCTGCGTTATTGTATTCCGTTGTATTCTTAACGGCTTTTAACAATGCCGGATAGTACTCTTCTGTTTCCCTTATCATCCTATATATTCGTTCACGGCTAAGTCCCCATGACATTGTGGTCAGATTATTGCATCTATCCATACATTTAATGAGCGCTGCTTTGGGATTCTTTTCGATGTTCCGGTAATAAGCACTCATTATCTCTTTGCGGTTGTCATCGGTAGTCTTTTCACAGGTCAGAAGCCTTACCAAATCCTTAGTTTCATCATTCACCGGAAGACCCTCATATTTACAGCTGCAGTCCTCGATAACATCGTGTAATAAACATGCGGCTATTATCTCATCTTCAACAATATCCATGGATAGCGCATGGCATGCAAGGTTTAAAGGATGATAAATATATGGAGTCGATGATCTCTTCCGGATCTGTCCTTCATGTGCAGCAACAGCAAAGTCCACAGCCTTCAGGGTATTGGGGAGGTTGTAATTGCGGGCGGTTGTCTTTACATATGTTTTCATATGCTCCCAATCATATATTGTTTCCTTTGTTTTGAAGGTATTACGCTTTTCTTCAGCAATGGCAGACACGGAAACATCAAATAACTCCGCCAGCTTTATCAGATTATCCGTATCAGGTTTGTATTCATCACGTTCCCATGAAGAAACTGCTTGGAAACTGATATCCAATGCATCAGCGACCTGAATCTGTGTCAACTTGCGCTCTTCTCTTAATGCTTTGATATTATTTCCAATACTCATATGAAACCTCCGCTAATAACCCTTGCCTGTTCGTTATTCATGCTTCATCCCTCCTACATCTACATATTAGGAAAGAAACCACCTTAATTCTAGCGAGTACAGATTTATCTTTCAACAGCAAACTCAAGTTAAACTTGAGCCAATGCATTTGAAACAAACACCTCCTTCATTTAGCCGCCTACACCGCAAACCCAATCTTCTTCTCTTCTTTCCCCACCTTACCGGCATTGACCTCAAAGTCCTCTGCCTTTAACACCTTGAGGACCTCCCTGTCGATCTTCTTACCGGCACTCTCCGTCATAATTCTTCCTGCCTGAGCCATCTCAGCCTGCTCGAGGAGTGTCCTTACAAACCTGCCGTTACCAAATTCAGGCTTCTCGTAAGCATTACGGAATATCTCCATGCACTTATCTGCAGCGCCATCCTCAAGAGAATAGCCTTTTTTGCCGGCCATAAGGTCAAGAATCTGTCCCAGTTCCTCGGCATTATAATCCGGGAAATCAATATGAAATGCTATCCTGCTCCTCAGACCTTCATTCTTATCCAGAAATGCCTTCATCTTTTCCGGATATCCGGCAAAGATTACGATAACATCATCCCGATGATTCTCCATCTCCTGAACGATAGTATTTATAGCCTCGTCGCCAAAGCTGTTGCTGGCATCTACCAGAGCGTAAGCCTCATCGATGAAAAGAATGCCACCCTTGGCTTCCCTGAACTTAGCCTTCACCACCTTGGCTGTCCAGCCTACATACTTCCCGACAAGATCCGCCCTTCCGCACTCAATGAATCTGTTTCCATCCAGCACTTCTTCCTTATATAGGATGTCCGAAAGCAGCCTTGCAACAGTAGTCTTTGCAGTTCCCGGATTACCGGTGAAAATCATGTGCATGGAAGGCTTGTAGTTATCCATGCCCATCTCGCTTCTGATCTTCCTGATTTTTGCTGAATTGATGATGTCATTTACAGTCTTTTTGACCTCTGTGAGGCCTATCATGCTCATAAGCTCCTTATATGCTTCAAGCTCACACGTCTTTTCTTTGACGTCATAATAACTGACCTTCTCATAAGCCAGATAATGCATCTTTTTGAGACTGTCCTTATAGATCTTGTTGATTGCTGAGTACGCCTCTCCTACGGAAAAGAGCTGTTTATCAGGCAGCGCTATGTCTATATCAGTATCAGTAACCTTAATTCCCCTTTCCTTCATCTGATTCTTGATAAAATCAGCCGCGAGGTCACGGCTTACTGATCCTTCCCTCAGCTCGACTATATCAACATTTTCCTGGATCGTACTCATTAAAGCTCTTGAAAACCCCGGATTTTCAGTCAGCTCAACAAAGACAAACAGTGTATTTACCTGGTATTTTTCGATCTGTTTGTCAAAAAAGTGAATTACCTCATGATACGCAGATGCATAGCTGCCATGGTCTTCCTCCGTACCGGACATATCTATCACAACAACTCCACCCTGGGCATTATCAACGGTGTGAACAAACTCTTCTTCGTCATAGCAGCCCTCTGTTATCTCATAGATTTTATTCACCCGGTTTCCCAGAAGTCTGTTGTTGGATTTTAAAGAATTTAAAAGAACATCGATCATGTCGTTGGCTGAATCCATGTTTGATGCAGAAATCTTGTAATGCACCGGATTCCCGTAATACTTCTTCTCATTCCTGTCAGAATAAATTCTCTCTATCTCCTCAACCAATGATTTATCTGCCAGTATCTTAGTGGCTTCCTCTTTGGCTTTCGAAAGACTCCATTTCTTTCCGTCCATCAGCTTTTCTTTTATACTGAAGGATCCTCCACGAAAGTAATCTGTCCCCAATTCACAAATGGTATCTAGGGAACTGTTCAATAGCTCACAAAAAGAAGCCTTGTTGATCTTCATGTTAAACTCATGAACTGTTATCTCCTTGACTTCGTTAAAAGAAATATCATCAACATCAAAGTGTTCTGTCATATAGCCTGAGACCTTTTTCTTAAAATTCTTCATCGAATACTTATTAAGATCCACGGAGAAAACGACCTTCAACTCCTCATCCCTGGCTGAGTATACCAAAAGAGAAAATGGTTCTTCATGACCATCTTTGTTACACAAAATGCTGTTCATGTTTCTGAGTTTGTTATTAAAGCTACGCTTTTCTTCATCATTTGATGGCGTATAAGTAAGCTTGCGTTCCTCATCACAACCAAATGGAAGGCTCATAGCCTTATACGTTACAATGGCACTATAAAAGTTCATCCTTGTACCTCCGTCTGAATCAATGTTTTACCTTCTTTTCACCTTCATAGTATCAAACGGGTAGTACAAAAATTTGCACATGAAAAGAGCTCCATTCATTGCAATCTCGCGCACCATTCAGCATAATCTCGCCAGTCCTGTTGCGAAGTATTCTCGTCAATAATAAAATCATCCTTAGCTATTTCAGATGTCACTTTCCATGGGTATGTTATCTCTTCACTACTTTTTATCTCATTAAAGGCACTCCAGATATGTCCAAATATTCGTTTTTCCGATCTTACATTCCCTTTATTATCAATCAGTCTGAACTCATCCGACCACATATGCCATACCTCCTGTCTTATCAAATTTTCTTCTCATATTTTTCGCTCATTTTTCTGATCTCTTTTGCCAGGTCTTCCCGGAGTTCTGCCGGTGCCAGAACTTCTACCTGCGGTCCGTACTGAAGCGCCCAGTAGAAAATGGCATTTTCATTACTTCTTACCATGATCTCCAGTTCATCTTCAGTACTCTTTAGAATCTTGAAGTCCTTGCCAAACCAATCCACAAGTACATCCATCATATTGGGAGTGGTCCTCAGCGTGACATTCAGCGTTTCTCCACAGAACATATAAATGTGTTCTGCCATGTGCTTAGACAGGTTAAGCTGCCCTTCAAGGCCTTTTACATCCTTTTGTGGCTTGACCTTTTCTTCGAGAATAACGACGTTTGTCATCTTATCGATCCTGTAATAGGCTATATCATCGTATTTGTCGAGATTCCCAAGCAGGTAATAATGCCCTGCTGAAGCAACCATCTGATAAGGATTTACTACATATTCCCTACCAAGATCATGCATCTTGAAATCCAGACCATACCTGCAATAGTGAAAAGAGATCTTTTTCTTATTATCAATTGCCTCGTCGATAGCACTGACGTTATATAGCACCTGCTTGTTATCAGTCCGGTTCATGGTCGGAGTAGGCTTGACATGCGAAACACGCATATCAAAATATATGTTGCCGAAGGACTTCAGCTTTTCGATCAGTCTTTTCGCATAAGCATCCGATATGGTCTTGGAAAAGAGCACAGAGTCAATCAGCAGCCTGAGTTCCGCATCTTCGAACTCTCTGCTGATCAGATAATAACCATTTCTCTCTTCCATTGAGATTTCATAGCCCATATCGACTAAAGACAGGACATTTACCTTCACAGACCGACGATCAATCTTCTCAACTCCATAGTCAGACTTAAGTTTTCTGATGATTTCCTGCTGTGTCAGCGGATGATCTGCATCAGAGTATCGCTGAAGGACATCCAGAATAAGCAGGTTCAGCATCTTTTTTGTTTCGGTTCCATATACTTTGATCATATGAATCTCTCCATAGAATTTCAGTCATCGTTATGTTCATATTGTCATCACACATCAATATGATACGTCAGCGCATCCGCATCTTTTCCGCATGTTGCCTTGAAAGCTTTGATATATGCTGAAAGCTGCGCCTGATACTTGGTATCGAGGTCACTTCCGTCAGCATTGGTCTTATAGTCCACGATATGCCACTGACCATCTTTACAGTAGATCACATCCATTATGCCGTTCCAGATAACAAGTCCGTCTGAATCATCCCTATAGCAGAATGGTACCTCGCAGTATACTTCATCAGCACTGATAAGCGTATTCAGCATATCCTGTGGCAGTCCATTTGTCTGGGCATAGCCATCGGATCTCATGTGCTCTGCTACTGCCGCCAGCCTTTTGGCAATCACCTTTTCATACGGTTCAAACTCAGGAGTCCTGAACTCCCGGATTATCTCCATGATGGCATCAGAAACATCAAGTTTGTCTCTGGTTGAGACCATCATCTCCATAAGCTTGTGAACCATGGTTCCGGTAAGAGCCGCCATGCCGCCATGTAAACCGGAATCTTCCTTTCCGCCAGTAGTAGGTGATCCATCAGCAGCAATAACATTCCCAGCCGGTGCAGAAACCTCATCTTTATCCGCCAATTTAGACTTAAGCTCAAGCCTGCTTGGATTCTCTATAGTATAGGTCCCTGTCTCGGCACCTCTGTCATTAAGTGCACATCCTTCCTGTGCTTCCTTATAGAGCTTCTCAGCGTCAGCCGCCTGTACCTCTGCCTTTTTCATCTCCGCAGGCTCGGTCAGAACAGAGAAGATATCGCCATCTACCGATGCAAGAAGATCCTTCCACTTGGAGTCAGGCACTTCTTTTTCGCTCCTTAA